>OHRA01000870.1_pt1 | contig 10499 bp, 9 predicted proteins | sample 1578241 | NCBI WGS metagenome assembly OHRA01 (sample SAMEA3879597, study PRJEB24766) | human gut metagenome | biome: human-associated habitat; feature: feces | place: USA | collected 1985/1987 | reverse complement strand
GTATTCTCAGAGTTCGTCGAATCTCCTTTGGAATTACCACACGGCCCAGATCGTCTGATTGTGTCAATCAGGTGCAAAAATTTTTTGTGAAGCCCCGAAAAGCATTGAAATATAAGGATTCTTCAGCTTTCGGAGCTTTCACACCCGTCCTACTCATTGAGTCATTTTAGGACAAAAATCGACATTTTATTCAAAGATGTGAGCCAGTCGTTTCTGACTGGCCCTTTGTTATGCTGTTGCAAACAGATCATCGAACTTCCAGATGATTTCAATATTCTGATTGTCCGTGACATTGATACGCTCAACCGCATCATACATCAGTTCTTTCAGAGCTTCATCATTCATGGAACTTGTACGCTCAATGATTGTCTGTTCCTGCTTTGTCTGATTTTCTTTTTCGAGAAAATCTTCATACGCAGCTTCTGTTTCCACAATCTGAACTTTTAATTCTTCCATGTGTTTTTCACGCTCAGAACGGAGAACGATAAAATCCTCCTTCGTTATGCGACCCTCACGATAGTCCAGGTAGCTTTGAACCTTCTGGGTATCACCACTTTCCAATTCGCTTGTAAGAGCCTTCAAACGTTGTCTAAGCAATGTCCCTTCGGATATGGTATTCTGGGTCTTGCCGACAGATTCGACCGTCATAACGGCAATTTGAGCCTTTAACGAAGCCAAAACAACTTCCTCAATATCCGTCCTGTCCCATCTAACTGATTTGCACAGTTCTTCATCCGTGTCCCAATATGGAGTTACACAATAGAAGTGAACATCTGTGCCAAAAGTTCTTTGGAGCTTACGACCGCAATGGGCGCAATAGAATGGAAAGAGGTTCTCGGCTTTCTTCTTAATATGGGGTTTTACCTTACGCAGAGCTGCCTGTGCTGCTTCAAATTCCTCTGTTGTCACAATGGCTTCGTGGGCATTCTCGTGATAAATCCAGTCTTCCTTTGGAACTCTGCGCTGAGACTTCGCACGGATTACCATGCTCTCACGAGTGTGATTCACCATGCAACCGGTGTACTTGATATTCTTCAACATATCCAATATTCGGTTATGTGTCCATAATGCTTTTGAAGGACTATCTTTTCTTCTGGCAACACCTTTATACTGTTGCGGAGTAGGGATGTCCTCGGCATTCAACTCTCTGGCAACCTGACTGGTGGATTTACCTGCGATAACATCGGTAAAAATCCTGCGTACAATCGGTGCCGTTTCGGGGTCAATAATCATCTGATGCTTGTTTTTCGGAGAAACCTTGTAGCCATAAGTACAGCAGGTGATATAGCCACCATTACGCTGTTTTGTTCTCATAGCCGACTTGACCTTTTTGGAGAGGTCTTTGCTGTAATAATCGTAAATCAGGTTACGAAAGGCAATGTCCATACCTGCGGTATTGCCAAGATACTTTTCGCTGTCATAATGGTCGTTAATGGAAATCATTCTGACACCAAGGAACGGAAAAATGTGTTCCAGGTAATCACCTACTTCCAGATAGTCACGACCAAAACGGGAAAGGTCTTTGACAATCACGATATGGATTTCACCGGCACGGACAAGGTCAATCATTCTCTGAAAGTCCGGTCGCTCAAAGTTCGTGCCACTAAAGCCGTCGTCGCAGAACTCCATCTGTGGCAGATTAGAAAGGTAAGGGTTTTGTTCGATATGTCGCTGTATCAGCTGACGCTGTGCAACAATACTGTTACTTTCATCCTTTGCCTTGTTGGTTCTCTTGTCCACATCTTCCAGAGAAAGACGGAGATAGATGCCAATGCTCTTTTTCATATTACGCAACCTCCTTTCTGAGAATGTCGATAGTATCGTAGATAGCCTTGAACTCATCCATGTGGTTGAACTCAATACTCAGGGAGCTATCTTTGTTCATCTTCATAGAAACAATCATTGCATCTACCATTTCGGCAGTAACTTCGGTGGCATGATGATATTTCTTTACAAGTTCAGCCCATTTCTTTTCACCACGAAGCTGTTCTTCAAATCTGTTCGTGGTTCCCTCAAGCTCTGCCAACTGCTTTTCCAAGCGTTTGATTTCACCCAGAATAACTTCACGGGTCTGTGCGTAGTCCTCATCAGAGATAAGACCCTCACGCAAATCTCGGTAAAGACCTCCAAACAAACCTTTCTTATGGTCGAGCTTCTTTTGCAAAGATTTGATTTCATCTTTCTGTCCGTTTTGCTTTGCCATAGCTTTCTTCATAGCCAGTAGCTGATGCAGACTGTCCTGCATATTTATAAACAGGTCAAGTTGGGCCTGAATGGTAGAAAGAACAGCTTCATCCAAGTCTGCTTTACGCATCTTTTTTGCATTGCAAGCTCTTGTGCCATGCTCAGCATAGGTCGGACACTTAAAGGTAAAGTACACCTTGTCTTTCTTTGTGCTGAAAGAACGGACAAGTTTCATTACGGAGCCACAGTCAGCACAGGTGAATTTCTTCCCATAGATGTTTACAGCTTTCGGTAAGTGGTCGTATTTACCACTGTTTGCTTTTGACTTTTCAGCGGCAGCACTGTTGATAGCCTGGACCTTATCGAACAGTTCCTGCTCAATAATAGGTTCATGGGTATTCTCCACGATGATCCAGTCCTGTTCCTCTGTACGGTGGAAGGAGATACCGGCATACAAGCATTGAGAAGCCTTTCTCTGAGCCAAATGACCCAGATAAGTAATATCCTTCAGAATCTCAGTAATCATGTGCTTGTTCCAGAGGATAACACGGTCTTTTTGATTGTTGTTCGTAACAATGCCACGGTTCGCTTTGTACTGTCCCGGAGAGAGAACACCGCTGTCATTGAGCTTCTTGTTGATGCCCATATAGCTCATACCTTCGCTACGCCACAGAAAAATCTGCTTTACGACAGGTGCAGTCTCAGGGTTAATAATCAGCTGATTCTTATTGTTTGGGTCTTTAATGTATCCGTACTTTTCCCATGCGCCAATGAAATCGCCGTTTTCCATCTTGCTTCTCAGGGCAGAAGATACCTTGCGAGAAATGTCCTTGGCATAGTAATCATTGATGATATTGGAAAGGGATACAGACAGCTGACCACTTGCTTCTACAGTATCTGTATCAAAACCATCATTGATAGCAATAAAACGGATACCGAAAAACGGACAGATTTTTTCAAGAAACTCACCGGTCTCAATGTAGTTACGTCCAAGTCGGGAAAGGTCTTTTACTACGATGCAGTCAATCTCTTTTGTCTGAACTGCTTCCATCAGCTTCTGCCATTCAGGACGGTCAAAGTCCGTTCCAGTGTAGCCATTGTCAACAAAGGTTCCTGCCAGTTGCAGATACGGACGATTGCCTACATACTCATTGAGCAATGCCAGCTGATTTTCGATGGAATCAGAGCTATTCAGATTATCTTCACGAGAAAGACGAGCGTAGATAGCAGTCTTGTGAACGACAGTAAACTGTTCCGCAGCAACGGTCTGACTGGCTAATGCCTGTTGACGGCGCTTTGACGGTCTTGCCATTTAGCTCACCTCCCTTATGAACGAAATCACCTTCTTTGCGTTGGCTTTCGCTTTTTCTTCCTCCAGGAACTCCATAATCGCCTGGAACTGATCTGCGTTATTCAGAACAACATGAACCTGCTTATCCTCGGTAATCTCAATTCTATCAATGAAATTGACTACGACTCTGCGGTTCAGTTCCTGAATGTTTTCGTATTCTTTGAACTGTGCAAGCCAGCTCTGCTGTTCCGTGAGACCGGAACTGATTTGATTTTTATTACCTACCAGACGGGCAATAGCTTCTTTGGCTTCCTGAATGTTCTTGTCGAACTCAGCCTTAAAAATAAAGTATTCCTCACGAGTAATCATTTCTGTCTTGAAGTCCTCGTACACATGAGCTTTCATCTGCTTGTTGTGTTCGATAACTTCTTCCTGTCTGGTAATTTTTGAAGCGATACGCTCCATTTCACGGCGCTCCCAAGAGATACCGTTCAATTTTCCAAGGGCAATTTCCAAGTTTAAGGCAAGAGAAACCTGTGCCTGAATGACCGCAAGAGCAGCATCGTAAACAACCTGTTCCTTTACAGTGTGTGCATCACATACCTTGCGATCTACCTTATTGGCATTGCAAACGAAGTACACATACTCCTTGCCTGCGGACTTGGTTTTCTTTCTGGTCATGGTACTCTGGCAATCGGCACAGAACACCTTACCTGAAAACAGATGCACAGAATTATCACCCGAAGGACTTCTTGTGTCCTCAAGCATGAGCTTCTGAACCATACCGAAAATGGAAGGAGAGATAATCGCATCATGTGCATTCTCCGTTCTCATCCAATCTGCTTCATCTTTTGTGGTTCTGCTTTTGATTTTATGGTTTGGAGTCGTTGTCTTTCCCTGAACCAGAGTGCCGGTATACATCTCATTTTTCAAAATGCGATAAATCGCTTTTGCGCCCCAATCGGTCTGAATCTGTTTCTTGAAACCAGACTGGTATTTGGAACCACTCTGTCTCTTATATTCATAAGGAGACGGAACACCGTCTTTATTCAGCTTGTCTGCAATCTGTGCAGGACTGAAGCCATCCATCTTCATGCTGAAAATGCTCTGGATGACCGGAGCAACAGTCTGGTCGATGACCAGTTTGTTTTTATCATCGTCAGATCTACGGTAGCCGTAGACCACATGGCTTCCAACAAATTCGCCATTTCTTCTCTTGGTCTCCAAATTGGAACGAATCTTGATGGAAATATCCCTGCTATAAGAGTCGTTAATCAGGTTTTTGAACGGAAGAATGATTTCGTTGCCTACCTGCTGAGACTGTGCAGAGTCGTAGTTGTCGTTGATGGCAATAAAACGGATGCCCAGGGACGGAAAAATTTTCTCGATATATCTGCCGGAATCAATGTAGTCACGACCAAAACGGGAAAGGTCTTTGACAATGATGCAGTTGATTTTTCCTGTTTTGACCTGTTCCATCATTCGCTGAAAGTCAGGACGGTCAAAATTAGCACCTGTATAACCATCATCGCAGAACTCCTGAACCAAAGTGATCTCAGGGTTTCTGCTCAAATAATCTTCAATCAGCTTGCGCTGGTTAGCGATACTGTTGCTTTCTTTCTTCTCGCCAGAAGAAAGGTCACCATCTTCCTTCGATAAACGCAGGTAGATGGCGGCATAGTAAATCTTATCAATACTTTTTTGCATAGTGTGCCACTCCTGTTTGTTAATCGTCCGAAGCTGAAAAAACAAACCGGAGTTTTCGCATGATTTTGTCCAAGGCTATGTTACCATAGCGGACTGCGAAAATCCAGTTTGTCACCGCATTAGTATCTCGCCAATTTCTGCCAACGGATTTATCCGTTACATAGAAGCAATCATGTTGATGAAGTTGTCAGTAATCGTATTTTGCGTATTTGCAAACGACACTCTCACAACCGTGTTGCCTACTTTGAACTGGTAAGGATTTTTAATCTGCTCGATAAAGGATTTGATTCTTTCCTCACTCGGCAAAGAGCGATCAATTTTCACATCTCGAATATCCACCAGCTGTTCAGCTGCTGTAGATTTTGTCGCTTCACTTCTTGTCATCTGCAATCACCACCTTCGTTTATCATTCTTGCCAAAATCTCCCTGAGCTATTCATGGAACCTCATCGGCAAAAGTATAGGCAGCCCCACAAAGGCGGGTCTGCCCATAGTTTTCACTGACGAGAGGATGTATTCAAATCCAGACTGACAAGCAACGCTCTATTGATACCGAACATTTCCTGTCGGGTAACTCTACCCAAATATCTTTCAATTCGCTGCTTATCAATGGTTCTGATTTGCTCCAACAGCACCATAGAAGGTTTGCTGAGAGCCGGATTTTCTCTAATCAGAAAATGGGTTGGCTGTTTTGTCTTTTTTCTGGTTCTGGCTGTGACAGTTGCCACAACCAGAGTAGGGGCGTGCCGGTTGCCGGTGTTGTTCTGAATAACAACAACCGGGCGAACACCACCTTGTTCAGAGCCGCAGAATGGAGATAAGTCAGCCAAATATATATCGCCACGGCGGTATTCCCAATTTTTATTCATCACCTGTTAGCCCTCCTTTCATCGTCTTATGTAAGAGGGGCAGAGACTGCCCCTTCATGTTTACTATGTCGTTCCCATATTTGTCCTCGACACCCCTGGGAGACAGAATACTGTCTGGGAAATCATCAGACGGTCAGCTGCTAACTGACTCCATAGGAATCTAACCTCCCCGTGGTTCTCACCGGGCTACCCCCATTGCTTGATCCCCATTCCCTGAAAAGAGAAAAGGGGCTGTGGCTGGGCAGAAGTATCATTGTGCCTGTTGCTTTCATTGCCGTATCGGGAGCAACCCGATATTTACGAGCCGATAGTTCTCGCTCTTGCCACAGGAAGGACAGACAAAAGTAACGTAGGTGACTCTATCTCCTAAGTAGCAGGTCATTGCGTATCGCTGATGTGGCTGATGCTCTCGCACCGACAACAGGAATGTATCTGATGAATGTCTATTTAATTTTCAAGGAACAATCAGCCGTTTTCTTTGGCTGTATCTAAATTGTACTGGTTTTGGATTTGGCTTTTTATGGACAATTAGTGCAAGTCGGGCTTTGCAACTAACACAATTCGTGCAAGTCAGAGGATAATCTCTTTGAGTTCTTTGAATTTCTGCTCTAACTCTACAATTTTTTGTTCAGCTTGATTTTTATAAACCATATCTTCGTGTTTTGATAGTTCTGTCATTGGCTCAATCCCTAAAGCCAAATAATCCAGCGTCGTATTAAAAAAAGCTTTCATCTCCACAAGAAGATCAATCGACGCTGCTCTGGAGCCACTCTCTACCTTTGCCAGCAGGCTGTAACTAATACTCAACTTTTCTGCGAGTTGCTCTTGTGTCAGCCCTTCTTTCTTTCGCAAATTAGCAATTCTCTTTCCGCTTTCCTTCTGGTCGTAATACATACCGTTTCCTCCTTAACGGCATAAAAAAAGAGCCGGAGTAAATTACTCCAAGCTCTCGTTCATGCCTTTGTGTTAATTATGGGGGAAGATAGGCAGGTATAAAAAAAGCCCCGTACCCATTACAGGCACGAGGCGTAACTCTCTCTATTCAATTTTATGCCGCTATCTCCCAGCATAGCCATTTTAACACTGGACAAGTCGGACTTTCAGTAGGGAAACCGTCGTATTTTCATCGGATTTTAGTCGGACTAAAATCATGTCTTAGCATTCGCAATAACACAATGCTTCTTCCTCCCTGGCACTTTCCAGGAAATCTTTCAATTTAGGAATGGCTGTTCCCCAAAGTGACAGACCAAATAACAGTATCGCTTCTTTCTTTCGGTCATAGTAGGTGCTGCGTTCCATATTCAGAACCTCCAGCATTTCTGATTCCCTGTACTTGAAGCGATTGAGATATGCCTTTGAGATAATCTCACAGTACAGAGCGCCTTTATCCGGATATTCTCTAATTTTCAACATAGCCATATCTACCAGTTCAATGATCCACTTTGTCTCGAATAAGCTGCGAATGCGTTCTTCAAATCGTTCTCTCGCTTCATCCGGAGCAAAGTTCTCCAGATAAATCAATGCACCATCTAAGCTATCACCGTAAGTACAAATAAGGGTATCACATACATCATTTGCACGATCAATGGTAGACCAGCACACCTCTCGATATATGGATAAAATCAGCTTTGCTTTTTCATACAGAACCTTCTCGTCAATGTTCTGCATCCGGCAAAGCATTCGAATATTGCTTAATACCTGTGTATTATATCTGCTCATTCAGAATCTCCTTTCAGCCTAATCCATAAAATAAGAATTCCTTTCTAACTCCTGTCACTTGGCTAAAGGGAAACAAATACCATAGGACAAGAATGACTATGACTTCCGATGTATGATTAAAAAACAGAAACAGGAATCGGAAGTTCTTGACTTTATAAAAGTTCCGATATATAATTAAGTGGAACTAAAACTTCTGTTCTGATTCTCATTATAACATTTTCCAGAAGTTTGTCAACAAATAATCGGAAGTTACGAATAAATATTTTTTGAAAGGAAGGACAGTACCATGACATTTGGAGAAAAAATTAAAGAAGCTCGTTTGGCTATGAACCTATCTCAAACGGAGCTTGCCCAGATGACCGGCATCTCCGAAAGATCCCTTTACACCTATGAGCAGCTCGGAACACTCCCCAGAAAAAGCAACATCAGAAAACTTGCTGAAGCGCTGCATATCTCTGTGTCCTATCTTTTGGATGAATCTGAAACAGACAGCCAGAGCCATATAGATCAGGATATGTTTATTTTAGAAGCAAAGGAAAACTTCGGTTCAAAGGGAGCAAAAGAAGCTCAGGAAGTGCTGGGGCGTGTAAATTCTCTGTTTGCCGGTGGAGAATTGGACGAGGACGCAAAAGATGTATTCTTCCAGGCGATTATGTCAGTTTATATGGACTCTAAGAAAACAGCACGGGAAAAGTACACTCCGAAGAAATACAGAAAGCATAAAGATAAAGAGTAAAATCCTCAAGCACAGAATATGTTTTCTGTGTGCGATTCGGAGGTGAAGCAAATGAAAACGGCAGAGCATATCATTGAAACTGTCGATAAGCTTGTGCGAAAATATCACACCAGAGACCCTTACGAATTGTGTCAGCTGTTAGGTATCAAAATCCATTATTACGATTTACAGAAGAAATTGAAGGGCTTCTTCTATTACCAGTCCAGACAGAAGAATATCGTGATAGATCACAATGTGAACGGTATCCTGGAACGTATTTTAGTCGCACATGAATTAGGACACGCTGTCCTGCATACGAAAATCGCCATGATGCACGGCTTTCAAGAAATGGAAGTTTTTGATGATAGATCAATCGAAGAAAATGAAGCAAACTTCTTTGCGGCAGAGCTTCTGTTAGAAGATGAGGAAGTTCTGGAATGCCTTTCGGAACACACATTTTTTGAAACTGCTAAAATGCTCTATGTACCGGCAGCGTTATTAGATTACAAATTCAGCCTGCTCCATGAAAAAGGGGAGCTTGTAAATTCGATGTATATTCGTAAAGCAGATTTCCTGAAGGGAGACCTCCACGCCTACGATAACGACATTGATTATGGCGATATATGAATATCAGTCTTTTATTTCCTTACAGAAAAAGTCCACCAGTACGATGCGCAGTGCATCATGACTGGTGGACTTTTTAGTTGTCATCAGGAAGTCAAACAGGCTCATCGTCCGGAAGGTCAAAATCAGCATCCGTACATTTTCTGATAATATGTTTTGTTTTCTCCATCGGCAAAGGCACATTTTCCTCTGCAAAGTATTCTTTCTTTACGACTTCAACTACTGCTTCGTGATTGTCTTTGCCAGCAGGAACGATCACGAAATCGCCCACCTGAATAGAATCGTCATCCGAAATATAATAGTAGCTCTTACACCCATCTTCAAACTCTACGCTACAATAGATAATATCATTGTCACAGCGCCGCACCTTTCCATACACAGACGGGTTCATAATTTCACCCCACCCATAGAAAGACATAAATTCAAAGACGGACTCCATAAACTCCGCCCAATCGTCCGGAAGCCCCTTTTTATCGTAGGTTCCTTGAATGAGCTTTTCATTGCCCTTTTGAGAAATAACCTTAATGGTGTAGTCTATGGTTTCAAGCGGGTCAACCACTACATTCTCCGGGTTTCCTTCTATATGGTCAAAGATGCTTTCTGCATCCATATCTTCAAGAAGGCTTTCAACCCCACCCTCAACTTTGTATTTTCTGCTTACAGAACACCCAGAACCGATATTCTGAATGTGTTCAATACTTTCGCTCTCTCTGTCCACAATTAAAGACTCTGTATAATCCCAGACAGCGTATTCTGCGTGTTCTGAAATAGGAACTTTTGGCTTGATCTTTGTGATACGATGATAGTTTACTTCGATTCGATTCACCATATCAGGCTTATTATTCCCATCAAAGGCATACAAATCAGGCATTTTCAAGCTGTCACGCAGCAGATCTGACAGGTCAATTCCGTCCACTTCAAAAGACGAGCATAACGAACCGCTGAACTTATAGACCTTTCCTGCGGTATTGGTCAGCTCCATATTCCAGTTTCCAATATCAGTTGCAAAAACTTCATCGTACCCATTGCTGAAATACTCTGCAAACGCAGAAAAGATTTTGTCGGAAGCCGCCTTATCAATTTTCAGATTCTGACTGTAAGCTTTTTCATATCGACCATCTCTGCGCTGTCCGAAAACATACGAAGAAAACCATACTTGTCCTTCTGAATTGATGGTTATGTGCTGTTCAACTTCTTCGTCCGGTTCCGGGCAAGGCCCATAACCAAGCCGATTGGAAACAAGCCGAATCTTTCTAAGTTCTCCTTTGAACAGGAAGGGATTCTCGCCGGAAAGCAGGGCAAGGCGGCTCAATGCCAGAATAAACCACGAACGATTTTCGGGCTTCAAGATGTCTGCGGCATCGTATGCCCAATGATTAAAATATCGCCAT
>OHRA01000867.1_pt1 | contig 10546 bp, 9 predicted proteins | sample 1578241 | NCBI WGS metagenome assembly OHRA01 (sample SAMEA3879597, study PRJEB24766) | human gut metagenome | biome: human-associated habitat; feature: feces | place: USA | collected 1985/1987 | reverse complement strand
TGTGAAAGAATGTGCTTGATGAAAGCTCTTGAACAGGACTTTACCATTTATTAAGAACAAAATAAACATCTAAATTATGAACATTTCTATCAGCCGTCTATTGACCTCTAATTTGAGGAAAATAGGCGGCTTTTTTGCGTTCAAAAAAATATTTAAGAAATTTTGAAAAAACACCCCCCAAAAACGCTCTCCCATTTCAAACAAGTGAAGGGGTTAATTCCGAACCACGAAAACGGAAGCCTTTCACTTGTACTTTGAAAACTGAATACACAGGTCACTAAGACTTTATTTCTGATGAATTTAGCCACCTTATCGGGTACGCCTTGACTTCTGCCTTGCAGGACAGCGAGAACTCCCGGTATAAGTAACAGGTTGCCCCTGTTACGGCGATGACAGTCAGAAGGATAATGATACTTCTCTACGGAGCTGGCGGAGTACCCGGCAGAGGTGAAATTCCTATGATACAGATTAGCAACCTGTTCCTTAGTGACTTCCCGTGAGCTTTATGCTCGGCAAGGGGTGTTGAGAACAAATATTGCCCGACCGGTTAGGAAATGAGCCGGTCAAGTACATAGCCATACTGCGATGGCTATGAATTTTACGAAAGGAGGACGCACAAAGTGTCGAACTGCAAAACGATTGCTATATGCAATCAAAAAGGCGGAGTTGGAAAGACGACCACTACGGTAAACCTCGGCGTCGGTCTTGCAATGCAGGGAAAGAAAGTGCTGCTCATAGACGCAGACCCACAGGGCGACTTAACCACTTGTCTCGGTTGGCAGGATATGGATAACTTGGGTATCACGCTTGCAACAAAACTCACAGATGTCATAAACGAAACGATGAATGACCCTACGGTCGGTATTCTGCACCACGACGAAGGTGTTGACCTTGTTCCGGCAAACCTTGAGCTTTCTGCGATGGAATTTAACCTTGTCAACGCAATGAGCAGAGAGACGGCATTGAGAAATTATCTCAGCGAAGTGAAGGACAAATACGACTATATCCTTATAGACTGTATGCCTTCCCTCGGAATGGTAACAATCAATGCGCTATCTGCGGCAGACAGCGTTATTATTCCTGTTCAGGCTCAGTATTTACCGGCAAAAGGAATGACGCAGCTTGTTCAGACCATTTCAAGAGTTAAGAAGCGTATCAATCCGAACTTGAAGATTGACGGTATGCTTCTCACTTTGGTGGATAGCCGTACCAACCTCGCCAAAAGCACGGTAGAAGCTCTGAGAGAAAACTTCGGTAGTCAAATCAAGATGTATCGAACATATATCCCGATTGCCGTAAAAGCCGCAGAGACTTCTTCCAAAGGCAAGAGCATTTATGCCTACGAACCCAACAGTACGGTGTCAAAGGCGTACACCGAATTTACAAAGGAGGTGTTAGCCGATGGCAGGAAGAAAGAGCGACTTCACTCTCACGAAGCTCGATGACTTATTTTCAACGCAGGAACAGAGAGATGAAGAAAAGCTTTCCAAAATTCGAGATATTCCCTTGACTGAAATTGACGATTTCCCCGACCACCCTTTTAAGGTGCGTGATGACGAGGATATGGCACAGCTCATTGAGAGTATCAAGGAACGAGGGGTTATTACTCCGGCAACGGTAAGGCAGAAAGAGGACGGCAGATACGAACTCATTTCAGGACACAGACGAAAGCGAGCTTGTGAGCTTGCCGGGTTTGATACGCTCCGTTGTGAAGTCGTTGACCTGAACCGAGACGAAGCCACGATTTTAATGGTTGAGAGCAACTATCAAAGGTCGCAGATACTTCCCTCTGAAAAAGCTTATGCCTACAAAATGCGTTTGGAAGCAATGAAAAGGCAAGGAGAACGCACGGATTTAACTTGTGACCCACTGGGGGACAAGTTGGCGGGAACAAAATCTGTAATGTTGTTAGCTGATAAATCAGATGACAGCAAAACTCAAATTCAGCGATATATTCGCCTTACAAACCTTGTTCCCGAACTTTTGGATTATGTGGACGAGGGGCGAATTAAAATGCGACCGGCGGTTGAATTGTCTTTTCTCGATGAGGACAGTCAGCGTGATGTGGTTGATGAAATCGACCTGAACGACGCAACCCCGTCCCACGACCAAACAATCCGTATGCGAAAGTTCTTTGAGGAGGGTAAGCTAACAACCGAAGCAATCCAAGCGATTATGTCGGAGGAAAAACCAAACCAAAGGGAGAAAATTGTTTTGAGGGGCGACAGGGTTCGACAGCTTATCCCGAAGAACATTCCCATAAGCCAAACGGAGGATTTTGTGTGCAAGGCATTGGAGCATTACAACAAGTTTCTGCGAAGCAGAGCCGACCGTGACAGCCGATAGCCTTCCCCCTTTCTCACACTCTAACCCCTATATATACCGGCTATTAACCTGCTGAAAAATATACTCTATCTCCCTTGAGTATATCTATCTCAATAACATATAGCTGTCTATTAAAGGGTTCGCACATTTGGAGCAAAAGCAAAATGTCTGCTACGATAAAAAGTTCAGCCAATCGCACCTTTGATGTTTTGAACGGTTTTGATTACGATTAAGGCAGAAAGGAGCGATAGATAATGAAAAACAGGCTGATACCTTGTGTTCTTGCCTGCCTGATGATTTTCCTCGTAGGTTGTAGCGGTAACACAGCCAAAGAAGCTGCACAGGAGATAACGAAAACAGAGACTTCTTTTCCGGCTGGTAATACTGAAACAAATTCTCAGGAAGATACGGCAGAAGAACCGGAAAGCACGGCAGTTCAGGAAGATACACCGATTACGGCAGAAGAAATCCAATCAACCGCTGAAAGTCAGACGGTTGCAGCCGTTCAGACAAAACCGGCGGAAGATAAAACGGCTGAAACTCCTGTAACTGAAAAGCCAAAGGCAGAGCCACCAAAGCAGACAACCACGCAGACTGAACCCGAAAAACAAACGGAACAGCCAAAAGAACAGACAACTGCCGAACAAAAGCCGGTTGAAAAACCGACAGAAAAGCCGGCAGAACCGAAACCGACAGAGCCGCCCAAGCAGACATTTGATGTCAGCCCTTATGTAAGTTACGCAAAAGAGTATGCGGTAAGCATAGGGCTTTCTCTTGACAGCACGGCGACAGAATGTTGGGACAATCCCATATCCGCAAATCCTAACCGAAGCGGTATTAAGTCTGATATTGAAAGCAGACTGAACCGATACAAGAACAGCGAAGGTTTTACCGCTGTGTGGATATGGACAGAAAAGCTATCCGATACGGAGTACAACATCTATATCGGCTACTGCTAAAACAAAATAATTTTAAGCGGACGCACTGAGTAACATCGGTGCGTTTTTGCATTTCAGGGAGGAAAACGCAATGGTTAAAACAAAATTCAAGAAAGCCGTCTCGCTTGTGTTGGCGGCGGTTATGAGCCTTACTGCTTTTATGGGCATTGGGGCAACGACAGCCTTTGCAGCCGTAGGAGAAAAAGCCGATGTGTACCTCGTCGATTATCCCCGAAGCGGAGATACCAATAACAACGGCGAATGGGGACACGGCAATCTCAACTATATGAACGGTTGGAAAGGCTTGTCCACAAAATATACAGGACTTCGTGCAATGGGTTCGTATTCGGGCAATATTGCCTACTGTATTGAACCGGGTACAGGTCAGCGGACTGGAGATACTCTCACCGAAAAGGACGAGAACTTCTTCAACAACATCAGCCCGAACGGAACGATTTCCGGCGATGATATTCGCCTGCTTATCGGTCGTATCTTGCAGTACGGCTATCGTGGAGGTATTTCGACAAGCTGGAAGTCGCAGAATGAAAGCGACGCCAACTGTATCGCACACGCTTATGCCACTCAGATTTTGATTTGGGAAACGATTGTCGGCGAAAGAGACGCAGGCTTTAATCACGTTTCTACCGGCGGGTACAATGCCGTGCTTGAATGTGTAAGCTCTGCACACCCACTCCGCAGTAAAATCCTGTCTTACTACAACAGTATGGTAACAAGCGTTCAGAACCATACGAAAGTTCCGAGCTTCTGCACAAGGTCAAGCGGTTCTGCAAAGGTAAACGAGCTTGAATGGAACGGAAGCAAGTATGTTGCTACTCTCACCGATACAAACGGTGTGCTTGGCAATTATACCTTCTCGGCAAATATTGACGGAGTTTCCTTCTCTACCAGCGGAAACAAATTGACTGTTTCAATGGAAAAAGCTCCGAGCAAGGAATTTACTATCACAGCCGCAAAAAAGAACGGTGTCCGCAGAGGTGTGGTCGTATGGTCTGATGGTATCCACCAGAATGGCAACGGCATTCAGGATGTTGTCACTTACGCTCAGGAGGTCAGCGACCCTGTCAGCGGTTTTGTCAAAATGAAGGTGAGCTACGGCTCTTGTCAGATTGTAAAGACAAGTGAGGACGGAAAGGTTGACGGTATTCAGTTTACCATCAGCGGTAACGGTGTCAATCAGACTGTAACAACCGCAAACGGCGGTAAATTCCAACTGGATAACCTTATGCCCGGTGTTTACACGGTCACAGAGCAGTCTATTGACAAATATGTTCCGCAGGAGGTTCACAGAGTAACTGTTGTTGCCGGTCAGGTGGCAAAGGTCAATTTCAATAATGTTCTCAAAAGAGGTAATCTTCGGGTCATCAAATCTTCTGAGGATAACTTGGTTGAGGGCGTTACCTTCCATCTTTACGGCACATCTCTTTCCGGTATTGCTGTCGATGAGTATGCCGTGACAGATAAGAACGGTGTTGCTTCTTTTGATGATGTGCTTATCAGCGGCACTACCCCATACACCATTGAGGAAGTGGATACCGCAATCCGTTATGTTGTGCCTGCAAATCAGACCGCACCGATTAACTGGAAAGAAGTAACCACAAGAAACTTCACGAACATTCTCAAAAAGTTCAGCGTAACCGTAACAAAGAGCGACCGAGAGGAAGGCACACCGCAGGGCGACGCTACCCTTGCCGGAGCAGTTTACGGTATCTATAAAGGTGAAACCCTTGTGGACAAGTATGTGACGGATAAGAACGGGCAGTTTACCACAAAGGAATATGTCTGTGATAATGACTGGACAATCCGTGAAATCACGCCGTCCGAGGGTTATCTGCTCGACGGTACAATCCATAAGGTCGGTGCTGAACCGCAGCTTTATACTGTGGAACACAATCAGACCGCAAATGATGTTACCGAACAGGTTATGAAAGGCAATATCGCTATCATCAAGCATACCGATGACGGCGAAACAAAGATTGAAACACCGGAAAACGGTGCAACTTTTGAAATCTATCTGAAATCTTCCGGCAGCTTTGATTCAGCAGAGGAAGATGAAAGAGATGTAATTGTTTGTGATGAAAACGGCTTCGGTCAGACAAAGGATATGCCTTACGGCGTATATACCGTTCATCAGACCTCCGGTTGGGAGGGGCGTGAGTTAATGGACGACTTCGATGTGTTCATTGCTCAGAACGGACAGACCTACCGCTATCTCATCAACAACGCAAACTTTGAAAGCTATATCAAGGTGGTTAAGGTGGACGCAGAAAGTGGTAAAAACATTCCTTATGCCGGTGCTGGGTTCAAAATCTTTGACCCGGACGGCAATCAGGTAACAATGACCTTCACTTATCCTACTCCGACAACGATAGATATTTTCTACACTGATGCAAACGGACAGCTTGTTACACCGGAGAAACTGGAATACGGCAAGGGATATTCTCTTGTTGAGGTTCAGGCTCCTTACGGATATGTGCTTGACAGCACACCGGTGTACTTTGATGTGGCAGAGGAACATTCTTCCGATGAGGGTGGTATTACCGTGATTAAGGTCGATAAGCCTAATATGGCACAGAAAGGTACTGTCAGCATTGAAAAGACCGGCGAGGTATTCTCAGGGGTAAATATCTCCGGAGAGGAAAATGCCGATGTGATTTATCAGCCTGTCTATGAAGTGAAAGGTCTTGCAGGTGCGGTTTATGAGATTACCGCAGCAGAAGATATTATCACTCCTGACGGAACACTCCGTTATGCAAAGGGCGAGGTCGTAGATACTGTTACCACAGATGAAAACGGACTTGCAAAGAGTAAGGAGCTTTACCTCGGCAGATATACGGTAGTTGAAATTACCGCACCGGAGGGTATGGTTATCAACAAGGAAGCACACGAGGTCGAGCTTACCTACGCAGGTCAGGAAGTCGCCGTGACCGAAACGGCAACCAGCTTCGTAAACGAGAGACAAAAGGTTACGGTAAGTCTTGAAAAAGCTATCGAGAAGAACGACATCTTCAATATCGGCAACGGCGATGAAGTGAAGAACATCAGCTTCGGACTTTTCGCTGCTGAGGAACTTGTTTCAACAAGCGGTACTTCTATCCCGGCAGACGGTCTGATTGAGATTATCTCACTTTCCGAAAATGGTAAGGCTGTTATCAAAACCGACCTTCCTTTTGGAAGCTACTATGTAAAGGAACTTGCAACTGATGAGCATTATATCCTTTCCGACAGCAAGTATCCGTTTACTTTCAGCTATGCGGGACAGGATACCGAAACTGTTGAGATTGCAGTCAATGACGGCAAGCCGATTGAAAACAAGCTCATTTACGGTTCTGTTTCCGGTAAGAAGATTACCGAAAACGGCGAAGCACTGGGAGGTGCTGTAATCGGTCTGTTTAAGGCTGATGAAACCGAATTTACAAAAGAAAATGCTTTGATGACTGCTACCTCCCAAAAAGACGGTAGCTTTTCTTTTGAGAAAGTACCGTATGGCAACTGGCTTGTAAGAGAAATCGAGCAGCCGGAGGGCTTCGTGCTTGATGAAACTTCTTATGAAGTTAAAATCTCCGAGGTCGCTCAGGTCATTGAGGTCGAAATCGTCAATGAGTATGTTCACGGCAATATCAAGTTGACTAAGGTCGATGAAGATTACCCGGACAACAAGCTGACAGGAGCGACCTTTGAGGTTTACAAAGATGTAAACGGCGATGGCAAACTGGACGACGGCGACGAGCTTATCGGTACACTCAACGAAACTTCTACGGGTATTTACGAGATGAAGGAGCTTCTTTACGGAAAATACCTTGTAAGAGAAACCAAAGCACCGGAAGGCTTTGAACTTGATAAGGGTGTGTACTCTGTTTTCATTGAAAAAGATGAAACCACCTACGAGGTAGAAAACAAAGCCGGCGTCGGCTTTATTAACACGGCTATGAAAGGAAACCTGAAAATCGTTAAGACTTCCTCAGACGGTAAGGTTGAAGGCTTCACTTTCAGAGTTACGGGAGTAAACGGATACGACCGAAGCTTCACGACCGATAAGAACGGCGAAATCGTGATTGAGGGACTTCGTATCGGCGATTACACCGTTTCCGAGGTTCAGGATAGTGTTTCTGCTTCCTATGTGCTTCCTGCGGATAAGATTGCAACAGTAAAGGTCGGCTCTACTACCGTTGTGGAAATGCACAATGAGCTGAGAGACACACCAAAGACCGGAGATAACAGCAATGTGGGCTTGTGGACGGCACTTGCGGGACTTTCTGCCCTCGGTATTGTCGGCACAGCCGTTGTTGCGTACAGAAAAAAGAAGAAGGAGGACAATGAGTAATGGACGCTAAAACAATCGTAGCAGTTGTATTAGTCGCCTTTATTATCGGAGGCTTTATCTTCTTGCAGATTAAGAACAGAAAGAAATAAGGAACGCTTGTGTGGGCGGAGTGAAAACTTCGCCCACCGTTCTTTTACGGAGGTGCATTATGAATAAGCAAAAGACGGTTGACAGCAAGGTGCTTGCAATACTCAGAGAATGCCCCGAAACGAGGTATGACGATATGCAGCTTATCCTTTGCTATTACAACCGATACAGCTATATGAGAGTCGGAGATTTACCGCTTGAGGATATAGTCAACAACTATAAAGGCTACGGCTTGCCGTGCTTTGAGACTATCCGCAGAGCAAGACAGAGAGTGCAATCCCTATTTCCCGAACTGTCAAGGCAGTGCAGTGGCTGCGACTGCGGAAACATCAGAATTGTGATTGAAGTAAGCTGAGGTGTGGATATGAACGAGGAAAAAAGAAAAATCGGTGAATACACTGTTCTTTGCTCGGTCAATGTGGGCGAAAAGGAAGTTATCTTGGCTTCCAATGAGCAAAGCACAAACGGCGATAAATATATGTGCGGCTTTGCAGAGCGAAACGACCTGTTTGAACTGTGTTCGGAATGTATGGTAAGCGATGACTATATCGAAATCGTACACCTTTTCGGTAGCCGTGTGGCGAATGAAGCGGAGCTTTTCAAGGAACAGGTCGAAAAGCTGGATATTCCAATCACACTCATAACAGAAGCCGATTGTATCCCCGACCACTATTCCAAAGACATCAACGGCAAAATCATAGCTATTGACCCCAAGGTATTAAAGCCCGAATTTCAGAGAGCCGACAGACAGCTCTACTATGTTACGGGAGGTTTCGGTGCGTCGGCAAACAGCCGTGGAAGTGCTGTGTTCTGCACAAATCTTCACACCGGCAAATCCACCCGATATGAAAGAATGGACGTTATGGGCGAGGTAAAGCCTGAGTGTCTGCCTGAATGGGCAAAGGAAAAGGCACAAGAGCTTTTACACAAGAAGCGAAACAAAGACAAAGAACGATAAGGAGGACAAAGCAATGAAGGAAAAATTCACTTTTCAACAGAAAACAAAGCTTCTGACGAAACTGTTTGACGCAGGCTGCAATACCGAAAAGAAATTGCAGCAGCTTGATATGGAGAGCATTTTGAAAATTCCTGGTATCACTATTCCGGATATGAGCCTGATTATCGAGCTTCAGAAGCAGACCAAAGCCAATAAGCTGTTCTCTTATTTGGGAGGTGGCACTGATGAGCAGTCAGGAACAGAATGACCGCCATATCATTTGGAGCGACATTAGCCTTGACCTTGATGATTGGCGAGAGTCTTTGGAGGAATTGTATCCCGGATATTCCGATGATGAGCTTTACGACATTATGGTAAAATCTAATGCCGAAAATCTTTATGATGAACGAGTAAATCTCAACATTCAGCTTTCACAGCCGATTATCGTAATCGGCGACCTCGGCAGATGGAACGGCAGAGTGTCGGGCTACAAGATGATTGATTCCGGCAACATCAAGGATTGCCTTTATTCCGATACCGATTACACCGAATGGTATGTGGATAAGTACGGCGATCTTCGAGCCGACGCCGTTCATCACGACGGAACAAACCATTATCTATACCGTGTATTCAAAGACGGTGTTACCGATACGCAGATTGAAAATCTGCAAGATAAAATCTACAACGGAAAAGCCACAAGAGCCGACATCACACGAGTTACCAAAAGGCTCGGCGATGACATTGCCGGAGTTTATGGTTTTCCTATTCCAAAGCAAAGACAAACAAACGAACAAGCGAGGTGATGAAAATGGATTACAGAGTATTGACCGAAACAGAGCGCAAATACACCTTCAGTCAAAGCCAGCAGCTCTCTATGCAGACCGGTCTTATCGGATATTTGAGAGCCGACTTTGGTTCTAACGGGAACGAGTTTTGGACGACTTGGAACGATTTCAGAAAAGACTTGAAAACCGATGAGTTTAAGGCTGAATTTGATGATGTGATAAACGGATTGCGTGACGGCGATGTTTTGTCCGGCAGGAAGTCTATGTCCTCTTACTGTTATTCCACTCCCGACAGCTCCTTTAATGATGACCGCAACCACTACGGCATTCGTCTTGATACGGAAAAGTACAGCTATCTTATGAGGTTTAACCCCAACAGGGGCGAGTACAATCTTTACTGCTATTGCTATCAGAAAGAGTGGCTGAACAACCACTTGAAAAATGCCGAGCGTGGTATCCGATTTATTGACCCGAACTATAAAGAGCTGTTCCGTATCCCGGACGGTGAGAGCATCATCGTAACCGACCGTGCCGGCAAGACGGAAAGCTATCCCTGCCGCTATATTGACAACTATCACACAGAGGTTGGGCGCAATCTCTTTCACATTTGCGAGTTTGCCGAGCGCATGGAATATGGCGGCCATACCTGCGAGCCGGTTCGGGACAACCTGCCCGAGCAGTGCTACAGCGTCCTTTCCGGCAGCGACGAAATCATTATCATCAAGCGCGGTGAAAAGGGCTACTTCAAGACGGACATTCCCGTCACCGACAAGGACGAAGCCCGGAGCATCGTGAATGAGTACAACACAAAGCTCGGCGTCAGCCGAGCGCAGGAAGAAGCGATGAAGGCCGGTTCTATGTTCGGCTTTCAGGTGCCCGCCGCAGACCCTAGAAATTACGATGCGGACGGAAAACCTGTGATGCCGAAGGACAGAGGTGATGCACGATGAGTAAGGACGATTATCGCATCTGGTCCAATGCTGACCTTGACTATGAGGAGTGGAAAGACTGGATGGAGGAAGAATATCCGACGCTTTCCGAGGACGAGCGCGTCGCCATGATGCATGAGGAAAATGGGCATTATCTTGAGGACGAACGCCTGAATTTGGACATCCAGCTTTCGCAGCCGATA
>OHRA01000865.1_pt1 | contig 10560 bp, 10 predicted proteins | sample 1578241 | NCBI WGS metagenome assembly OHRA01 (sample SAMEA3879597, study PRJEB24766) | human gut metagenome | biome: human-associated habitat; feature: feces | place: USA | collected 1985/1987 | reverse complement strand
AGAAAATATTTTGTATTTAACTAAGTTTCCTAAGATTGGTGAAAAATTAGCTCGTCAAATTGTGCTTGATTTAAAAGGTAAGATTAATATTGAAGTAAGCAAAGTAGAAGATGATAGTACAGAAGATTTAATGGAAACTTTAAGTGCCCTAGGATATAAAACTTCTGAAATTAAGAAAGTTATTAGTCAAATAAATAAATCTAGTACTTTAGAAGAACAAGTAAAAGAAGCTTTAAGGCTTTTACTAAAGTAGGTGATTAAATGAAGAAAAATGGGTTTACTTTAGTGGAATTACTTGCTGTTGTGGTTATTCTTGCTTTAATTACTTTAATGGGTACAGTGGGAGTAAGTTCTTTAAAAGATGGTATTAATAAAAGTATGTGGAATAGTACAGTTGAATTAATTGAAACAGCTGCTAAAAGATATGGAGAAGATAAGAAAAATATTATTATAAATAAAAATAATTGACATTCAAAAATAGGAGAATATAATATAGTTAACCGGTTAACAAAACGCATTAAAAACTGTATGAAAAGAGAAAGTATGAAAAACAGAGTAACCATCAGGGATGTTGCAGCAGCATCAAACGTATCAGTAGCGACAGTGTCCTATGTATTAAACGGAAAGAAAAAAGTATCCGAAGAAACGAAGCAAAAGATTCTGACAGTAATCGATGAGCTAGGATTCGTGCCGGATTTGAATGCACGAGGATTAACTGTAAAAGATACTAAATTGTTGGGAGTAGTCGTTCCACAGACAGAGCCAGGCAGTAAGCTGATGTTTCATAATATTTTTTACAGTGAATTACTGGGGAGCATAGAGTACGCTGCAAGACAGAGAGGATACCATGTAATTATCTCAGCTACCGATGTAACTGAAGATTATCTTCAGCTGATCCAGGAACGAAATTTGGCTGGAGTTATTATTATTGGTACTTATCAGAATCAGTTTTTTAGTGAATTAAAAACATTGGATGTACCGGTAGTGTTAATTGATAGTTATTGTAAATATGACTATTTTCATAAACTAAGAATTGATGATGAGAATTGCTCTAATCTGGCTACAGAATTTGTGATTCGGCAGGGACATAAAAAAATTGCATTGGTGACAGGACATCTTCAGGAAGATGGTGTTATGCAGAAGCGATATAAAGGTTTCCTGAAAGCGATTGAACAAAATGGACTGGAATTTCAAAAAGAAAATCTTTATGAAGCGACGGTTGATTATGAAAGCGGAGTAAATGCTGCAAAATGGTTCGTAGATAATAAGGCAGATATTACAGCCGTGGTAGCGACAGCGGATGTCCTCGCAATTGGGCTGATGAAGGGGTTTTATGAACAAGGGGTTCAGGTGCCTGAAGATATATCCATCATCGGATTTGATGATCTGGATATTTCTAAGTATACGACGCCCGGGCTCACTACGGTAAAACAACCTATTTCAGCTAAGGGAGAAAGAGCTGTTGAAATATTGATCGAAAACATTGAAAATCCCCAGATGGAAAAAGTGGAAGAAGTATTTCCTGTAAAACTAATTGAAAGGCAAAGTGTAAGAAAAAGAACGGAGATATTATGATTTTAGAAACGATAAAAGATCAGGAATATCATAAAAAAATATTACTGGCAAATGATTCCTATGCAGAGATAGAACGCAAAGAAGGTACACAATTAATCATTAATGTGGATTATAAAGGTGTATATGGTCTGGGCGAAAAATTCGATGCAGTGAATCAGAAAGGAAAGACAGTAGAGACACAGGTTATAGAAAAGTTCTGTAATCAGGGAAATATCAGTTACTGCGTGACTCCTTTTTTCGTGACAGATTCGGGACTGGGTATTTACATTGAGACAAAGAAGAAAACGACAATCACGCTTGATCATGCAATTCGATGTCAGATACCGAGCGAATCCAAAGTCTATGTATTTACGGGTACAATAGGTGAAGTTATTCGTGATTATACCGGTTTGTTTAAAAGACCGCAGATACCACCCCGTTATGCATTTGGAATATGGGCATCAGCCAATCACTGGAATTCTGAAGCAGATGTAGACAGATTGCTGGAGGAATTGGAAAAATATCATTTTCCGGCCAGTGTTATTGTATTGGAAGCATGGAGTGATGAAGCAACTTTCTATATTTGGAACGGAGCTACCTATTCACCGAAGAGGTCGGCAGAAGGTTTTTCCTATGATGATTTTGATTTTAGCAATAGTAAATACTGGAAAAACCCGCAACGCATGATCGAGAGGCTTCATGAAAAAGGGAAAAAGCTAGTGCTTTGGCAAATTCCTGTTTTTAAAGGAATGGAACCGGGAAGAGTATCGGAACAGCTTGACATGGACAAGGAATATGCACTGGAGCATGGACTGCTTGTAATGAATAAAGCAGGAACGCCTTATGAGATACCGGCGGGCAATTGGTTTGAAGGCTCTTATCTTCCGGATTTCACAAATGAAGAAACGAAAAAGTTTTGGTTTCAAAAAAGAAAATACCTGTCAGATATTGGCGTGGACGGATTCAAGACGGACGGTGGAGAGTTCATTTATTCCAAAGGAGTGACTTTTTCGGATGGAACAAGCGGAGCAGAAGGCAAGAATCAGTATTGTCAGGATTATGTGAATGCATACAGTAATGAAATATCGGAAGAACAAGTGCTGTTTAGCCGGGCAGGATATGCAGGAGCTTCAGGAACTCCTATTTTATGGGCAGGAGACCATCAGTCAACCAATGATGAATTAAAGAATGTCTTGCGGGCAGCCCTTTCCGCAGCCATGAGTGGTATTCTTTTTTGGAGTTTTGATATTGGTGGATTTGCAGGACCGCTTCCGAGTATTGATTTATACAGAAGATCTACGCAGATGGCAGTATTTTCTCCCATAATGCAGTGGCATTCGGAACCGGATGGCGGTCAGTTCAGGGAATTGATGCCGGGAAGTGATGGAAATAATGAAAGAAGTCCATGGAATGTAGCCTTGGCATACGGACAGCCGGAATTTATTGATGAGATGCGTTACTGGCATACACTTAGGGAAGAACTTCTTCCATACATTTATCAAACGGCGAAAATTGCAGTAAGAGAAAGTAAACCCATGATGCGCCCCTTGGTATATGATTTTCAGGAAGACAGCAATGTAATTAACTTAGAAGATGAATACCTGTTTGGAAATAGTATGCTGGTGGCTCCCCTTATGGAAGAAAATCAAACATCCAGAAAGGTATATCTGCCGAAAGGACAATGGTTTGATTTCTTTACATATAAGTGCTATGAAGGAGAAAAATGGATAGATTCAGATCCTGAGACCGAATTACCGGTTTATGTAAAGTCCGGGACAACAATTCAAATGGAACAGGATGGGAAAAATAAGATTTTCCTCTATGGAAAGGAAGGCAAGGATTCTATTCTTTCCGATCAGATAGATATTACCTGGAAGGGAAAAAATATAACAGTAAAGGGGGAGACAGAACAAAATATTATTTTTGATTTCATACAGTAAAAATATGCGAGGTTAACCGTTTAAATTATCAAAAGGAGAGGATATATTTATGAGAAAAAAATTAATGTCACTTTTATTAACCGGAGTATTGGCAACCTCTTTACTTACAGGCTGCGGAAGCACAGATGATAATACTGCGGAAGGAACTGCAGCTGCAACAGAAAGTAAGCAGGAAACAGTGGATCTTGCCAACACCGAAGTATCGGAAGAAACGGCAGAAATTACTTATGCTAATTTTAATGCCTCTGGTGGCAATGAAGAAACACTTCAGAAAATGTATGATGCATTCCATGAAGAATATCCCAATATAACAGTTAACATTGAAACGATTGGATATGACGATTATTTTACACAGATGCAGACAAGAGTAGCCGGTGGGACAGCACCTGATTGTTATGAACTGAACATTGAGAATTTTGCAGCATATGCGAATAAAGGGGTTCTGGCTGAGCTTACAGGTATTGATACCAGCGGCTATAATACAACCGCATTAAATGCATTTTCCGTAGATGGTAAGCAGTATGGTGTACCCGGAAATTTCTCTAATGTAGTACTTATTTATAATAAAGATTTATTTGATAAGGCTGGAATTGCTTATCCTACAGATGATTGGACCTGGGATGATGCGATGGAAGCATGTGAGAAGATCAGTGCATTAGGTGACGATATCTACGGCATTTATCAGCCGATCACTTTTAACGAATTCTTCAAAGTTGCTGCGCAGTATGGCGGTGGAGTCTTGAATGAGGACAAAACAGAGTTCACGATTAATTCTGAGGAAAATCTGAAAGCCGCTACAATGATGATCAGTAAAGTGACTGAGACGAATGTGCAGCCCACAGAAGCACAGATGGGAGGAATGGGTGACTGGGATCTGTTCGAAAGTGGAAGACTTGGAATGATTCCTACCGGTATCTGGGCATTTAATACATTTGCAGATGCGTGTGACTTTAACTGGGATATTTGTGTAGAGCCGGGTGGAACACAGAAAGCAACACATTTCTTTAGTAATGCACTTGTAGTGAATGCGGATAGCGATAAAAAGGAAGCTGCTGCAACCTGGATCAACTGGCTTGCATCCAGTGATACTGCAGCACAGATGAGAATTGATGCAGGTTGGGATCTTCCTGCGATCAATAATGAGGATGTTCTTTCCGGATATTTGAAGCTGACCCCTCCCGAGAATCGTCAGGCAGTATTTGATTCCCTGAATTACCTGACAGTAGCTCCGATTATTGAAGATTATTCATTAATGTCCGATATCATTACAAATAAATTAAGCCTTGCAGCAAGTGGTGAAATCACGGTAAAGGAAGCACTGGATCAGGCCCAGGAAGAGTGTACTGCACAGATTAAGTTACAGTAGAAATCAAATTATAAATTAGGAAACTGTCGTATGGCGCAAGCCATGCGACAGTGATCCTGAAAATGACAGGAAAAAATATGAGCAAAAAAAGACAGAAAAGAGCTTTGAAAAACGCCATACCATTTATGCTTCCCAGCTTTCTTGGGATGATTGTTTTTAGCTTTTTGCCAATTATAATTTCCATAGCCATCAGTTTTACAAACTGGAATGGACTGGATAAATTATCTTACAAGACACTGGCAAGTAATTTTGTATTTTTGGATAACTATAAGCAGATACTCGGAACATCAGAATTTTGGAAGGTTTTGGGACATACCTGTTATTATATTGTACTGTATATTCCGATGGTTTTGATAATGTCCCTTCTGATTGCATCGATATTGAATAAAAACATGAAAGGAATCACCGTATTCCGGATTATGTACTATATTCCGGTATTGACATCGTGGGTAGCAGCCAGTCTGATCTGGAAATGGGTGTTAAGTCCCCAGTATGGTATATTGAACCAGCTGCTGGGATATATTGGGATATCCGGTCCCGGATGGCTTACAGATAAAGTCTGGGCAATGCCGGCAATTGTTCTTGCATCTGTATGGAAAGATATGGGATTTTACGGATTATTTCTTCTGTCAGGACTGAAAGCAATTGATACCGGGTACTATGAGGCGGCAACTGTTGACGGCGCAGGAAAAATGAAACAGTTTTTCTCAATTACTTTGCCGCTGCTTAGCCCATCGATGTTTTTCTGCATTATTATGGCTTTAATTAATGCGTTTCAGTTATTCCCACAGGTGCAGATTATGACAGAAGGTGGGCCTAATGGGGCTACACAGGTCATGGTAGAGAGAATTTACACATACGGATTTAAGTATTTCAAAATGGGGTATGCATCTGCGTATTCCTGGCTGCTGTTCGTAATTATATTCATATTAACTTTAATTCAGATGAAATTACAAAATAAGTGGGTGCATTATGAATCATAGTAAATGGAATGTAAAATTAAAAATAATATGGAATTACTTTTTAGCCTGCCTGATTGCGATTATTGTGATGATCCCTTTTTTATGGATGCTTTCAACCTCTTTGAAAAGCAAAGGTGCATTGATGCAGATTCCCATAGAATGGATTCCCCAAAATCCAACGCTGGACAGCTATCGGATGGTCTTCTCCAGATTTCCTTTTTTGAGGGCGATTTTAAATAGCTTTTTTATTACCTGTAGTTATACGGTAGTTACCATTTTGTCCGCATCTATGGCAGCATTTGCATTTACGAAGATACAATTTCCGTATGGAAATACAGTATTTAAATTATATCTGGCATCCATGATGATTCCTACACAGGTCACAATGATACCGTTGTTTGTGATCATGAATAATCTTGGATTGATCAATACATATCCCAGCGTGATTTTACCATCCTTATTCAGAGCTTTCGCTGTATTTATGCTGGTGCAGCAGATGAGAGGAATCCCCAACGACTATATAGAAGCAGCAGAACTTGATGGTGCAGGGTTATTCAGAATTTATCGGACAGTGGTATTACCGTTATCAGGTTCGGCAATAGCAACGTTGACGATCACCACGTTTATGGAGAGCTGGAATGATTATTTATGGCCGTTGCTTATGTTGAATGATAAGAATAAAATGACTTTGACATTGGCTTTAAATAGTTTAAATGGACAATATGGAACAGAATATAATATACTGATGGCAGGTAGTTTATTATCTATGATTCCTATCGTTGTTATATATGCTCTTGCGCAAAAATACTTTAAGGAAGGATTAATGGCTGGCGGAGTGAAGGGCTAGCCGGGAATAGAAAATATGGTTAAAAAATATGTATTCGGAACTCCCATAGAAACGGATGCCGTTGTCAAAGAAATAAAAGAAACCAGCTGGAAGGATGACATTTTCCAAAAAGAAGGAAATGTATTTCATTATTTGTTAAAAACGGATGAAATTGTGTATGGTCTGGGAGAAAATGTGCGAGGCATGAACAAGAGAGGATGGCGCTATGTAAGTAATTGCTCAGATAATCCTAATCATTGTGAACATACCAATTCTCTGTATGGGGCGCATAATTTTATCATGATGGGAGACGGTGTAAGTGAAACTTACGGGTTATTTGTAGATACACCGGGGACTGTGATTTTTGATGTGGGCTATACAGATATAGACCGGTTAAGCATCGCAATGGAAAATGAGAACTATAAAATATATTTGATAGAGGGAGAAACTTATCAGGATGTAGTTCGAGAATTCCGTGAGATGATAGGAAGAAGTTATATTGCCCCCAGATGGGCATTCGGTTATGGACAGAGCCGTTGGAGTTATGAGACAGCGGATAAAGTGCGTGAGGTCGTAAGAGAATACAGAAAACGCGATATTCCCATAGATAGTATTTATCTGGATATCGATTATATGGAACGCTACAAGGATTTTACAATCAACAGAGACAGCTTTGCGGATTTTGAAAATCTTGTAGAGGAGATGAAGAAGGAAAATATCCATCTTGTGCCAATAATCGATGGTGGTGTAAAGAAAGAAGATGGCTATGATGTTTACGAGGAAGGAAAAGAAAACGGCTATTTTTGCAAGGATGAAAACGGAGAGGATTTTGTTATAGGTGTATGGCCCGGAAAATGCTGCTTTCCGGATATGTTAAATGATGAGGCAAGAAGATGGTTTGGAGATAAATATCGAATTCTGATAGATAAGGGAATTGATGGATTTTGGAATGACATGAATGAACCGGCCATTTTCTATTCGGAGAAGCGACTGAAAAAAGTATTTGATAAGATGGAAGAGTACAAAACTAAAAATTTGGATGTGAATACTTTTTTTGAGATGACAGATCTTATCGGTACAATATCCAATAATCCGGAGGATTACGCTTCTTTCTATCACAATTACAAAGGGAAATGCTATCGCCATGATCAGGTACATAACTTATTCGGATATTATATGACAAGGTCTGCAGCGGAGGCATTTGAACGCTATCTGCCGGAAAAACGTATTTTGCTGTTTTCCAGAGCATCTTATATCGGAATGCACCGGTATGGCGGTATCTGGCAGGGAGACAATATGGCATGGTGGTCCCATCTGAAGATGAATGTGAAAATGATGCCATCTTTAAATATGTGTGGATTTTTATACACAGGTGCAGATGTTGGTGGATTCGGTGCGGATACAACAGAGGATTTGTTGCTCCGATGGTTAGAATTTGCAGTATTTACACCGCTGCTTCGGAACCACTCAGCCAGAGGAACCAGAAAACAGGAAGTGTATCGCTTTTCGCACATTCCGAAGTTTGCAAGTGTCATTGGAGCCAGGTATCAACTTCTGCCATATATTTATAGTGAGTATATGAAAGCAGCACTTCGTAATACGATGATGTTTAATCCACTGTCATTCATTTATGGAAAAGATAATTTAGCCAGACAGGTGGAGGATCAATTGCTGGTTGGAGAAAATATTATGATCGCACCGGTCTGTGAACAGAATGTAATGGGAAGAGTTGTATATTTCCCGGAACGAATGAAACAACTCATCTTCAAAGACGGAATAATAGAAGAGGGTAATATCTTTGAAAAAGGTTTTTCCTATGTAAATATGCCAATGGGAACCGTGAATGTTTTCCTGAGAGAGGGATATCTGCTACCTGTGGCAAAAGGCGGAAAATGTGTGGAAGATATTAATTTTGAAGATTTAAAGTTGTATTCCTTCGGAGAAAAGATCAAACAGTATGAGTACTATTCAGACGATGGTGAAACAACAGATTTTGATATAGAATCTCATACTCGTATCCTGAAATAGTAATGAAAAAGAGCTTTACCGCTATTCATTTGTGTGGTAAAGCTCTTTTTACGCTTATGTTTTTGAAAAGAGATAGACAAGATAGTAAAAAACATAACTAATGAGAAAAAATATCAATAAGAAATTCCTACGAGATTTCTATGAAAAAAATCAAAAAAATATATTGACAGCAAAAAAAGGTTAGTATATACTAACCACGTGAATTGAGAATGAATCTCATTAAGAGCTAATGAGAAACCACAAGCAGTTCAATACTATTGAAGGGAAGGAAGTGTGTATGATGCCCCTGAGTATGGTAACAGCCGGAGAAGAGAACACGATCCAGAGGATCGGCGGCAAAGAGGAGACGAGGAAGTTTTTAGAGACCCTCGGATTTGTAGTAGGTGGTAAAGTGACAGTTGTGTCCCAGACCGAAGGCAACCTGATTGTGAATATCAAGGAATCAAGAGTAGCCATCGGCAAGGATATGGCCAATAAAATCATGGTGTAGTGGGCAGCTGTACCAAAAGATGCTAATAGGAGGAGAAAATGAAGACATTGAAGGAAGTTCCCTGCGGACAGACCGTAAAGGTGACTAAACTGAATGGTGAAGGTCCTGTCAAGAGACGTATCATGGACATGGGCATTACCAAAGGTGTTGAGATCTATGTGAGAAAGGTTGCTCCTTTGGGAGATCCCGTGGAAGTAACTGTCAGAGGCTATGAGCTGACCGTCAGAAAAGACGATGCACAGTGCGTACAGGTAAAATAAACAGCCGCATTTTTACAGAGGGATTAAGGAGGTAAGAGAAGATGGCAGTAGACAAAAGTCTGGTATCAGGAAGTACTACGATGCTGGTGTTAAAATTATTAGAAGAAAAGGACATGTACGGATATGAAATGATCGATACACTCTCAAAGAGATCGGACAATGTATTCGAATTAAAGGTAGGAACATTGTATCCGCTGCTTCACAGCATGGTACAGTCCGGATATTTGGAAAGTTATAACCAGGAGGCGAACGGGAAACTCAGAAAGTATTACCGGATCACACCTAACGGGAAGAAATATCTGGAGAAAATGATCGAAGAATGGAATGCTTATGCCAATGCAGTTACGAGCATGATCCAGTATTCCGTATAGCACAGGTAAGGCAGTGAAGGTGGCAGAAAAGGAGGGTGTTAGATATGAAGGAAAGAGAATATCTGAAAGAACTTGGGAAGAAGATTACCGATTCGTCTGTAAGAAAAGAGATTGTAAATGAATATGAAGCGCATATAGAAGACTGCAAAGTCGCATTAATGGAATCAGGGATGACGGAAGTTGAAGCAGAGGAAGAAGCAGTCCGCCAGATGGGCGATCCGCAGGAAGCAGGTGAAGCAATGGATAAGATGCAGTATTCAAAGCTCATAAAGTTGGATCCGAACATACCAGTTTTTTTTCAACCGTGGTTTTTGGATGCAGTGAGTCCGAACTGTAACTGGGATGTGTGTGGCAACTACATTGACAGAAATAAATGGGGTGTACATCCGTATTTCTTGGAAAAGACTGACGGCATCAAGGCTGTCTGTGTTCCACCACTTACACAGTATATGGGCCCCTTTGTACATATTGATAATAGCATAAATAGTCCACGGCATTTTTCAGCTGAAGCTCTCATTTTGACAGGTTTACTCAATGAAATTCAGGAAAAGGGCAATTTTTACGCCCAAAAATGGGGGCCATGGCAGTCAAACTGGCTACCAGCCTATCACTGTAGGTTTAATCAATCATCGAGAATTACATTCTATGTTGATGGACACCAAGATTATTCTGTGGTTAAGGCAAATTACTCGTCGCAAGTTCGAAATAAGCTTCATAACAAAAATGGTATTGCAATTCGGGAAGAAACAGCTCCCTCTATCTT
>OHRA01000857.1_pt1 | contig 10631 bp, 7 predicted proteins | sample 1578241 | NCBI WGS metagenome assembly OHRA01 (sample SAMEA3879597, study PRJEB24766) | human gut metagenome | biome: human-associated habitat; feature: feces | place: USA | collected 1985/1987 | reverse complement strand
GACGTACATCTCCGTGTGGACGCCGAGGTCCTTCAGGTCGCTCTGGGCGATGAGGCTGCCGATGGCGTTGGGCATACCGCCGATGCCCAGCTGCAGGCAGGCACCGTTGGGGATCTGCGGCACGACGAGGTTTGCGACCTTCAAATCGACCTCGGAAGCGGGGCCGGCAGCGGCCATCTGGCCGATGGGCGGATTGTCGCCCTCCACGATGCCGGTGACCTGGGAGATATGGACACAGTTTTCCATACCACCGAGGCAGCGGGGCATATTGGTGTTGACCTCCACGATGATCTTCTTGGCCTTTTCACACACGGCACCCAGATGGGAAGCGCTGGGGCCGAAGTTGAAGTAGCCGTGCTCGTCCATGGGAGTCACCTGAAATACTGCCACATCCACGGGGTCACTGCTCTCGCGGTAGTAGCGGGGCAGCTCAGAGTAGCGGATGGGGGAGTAGAAGGAGAAGCCCTGGGCAATGGCCTTGCGCTCAATGCCGCCCATGTGCCAGCTGTTCCAGGTCATGTGGGCAGCGGGATCCTCGATCTGGAAGATGGCGGGCACCCACATCAGGATGCCGCCGCGGAAGTTGACATCCGCCAGCTCAGGCAGACGCTTTGCAATGGCAGCGTCCACTGCAACGGGGGTGTTCACGGCCCAGCCGTAATCCACCCAGTCGCCGCTTTTGACCAACGCGGCAGCCTGGTCAGCTGTCATTTTCTTCTGCGCATACAATTCCGTAAAATCCATTATAAACCATCCTCTCTTACAATAACATAAAGGAATTGTAAATTCCAACTTAGTTATATCATTAACAAACGGGAGAATCAATACTTTCCCGGCAAAAAACAGGGCTGAATGCAATATAACTAAAAATCTTAGCTTTTTGTAGAGATTCTTTGGTGCACAAAAAATAAATTTTACGCAAAAAATACTTGATAAAATTTTGACGATGTGCTTTACTTATAGCGTAGCAGGATGCAGTGTGGCACTGCAGGTGGGATTGTTTAAAAATTAACGATACACCGTAGCAGAAGAAAAGAACATCTTGCACAGCAAACTGGAAAGTGCTATCATGTCAGAACCAATGCGCTTTTCAAAGGCGCGCAAGGAGGACAAAACCGATGGCAACTGCAGTTTACCCCGGGTCGTTCGATCCGGTCACACGAGGTCATCTCGATATCATCAAGCGCGCGGCAAAGATCAACGATCATCTGATCGTGGCCGTGCTCATCAACAGTGCAAAGCACCCATTGTTCACCGTGGAGGAGCGGGTGGCCCTGCTGCAGGAATGCTGCAAGGGTATCCCCAATGTCACGGTGGAGAGCTTCGACGGCCTGACCGTGGAGTTCGCCAAGAAGCGCCACGCTTCGGTGATGGTGCGGGGTCTGCGGGCGGTAACGGATTTTGAAAACGAGATCCAGCTGGCGCAGACCAATCATGCGCTGATGCCCGGCATCGAGACCATGTTCCTTGCAACCAGCATCAAGTGGAGCTATCTTTCCTCTACCATTGTAAAGGAAGCCGCCCGCTACGGCAGCAGCATCTCCAAGTTCGTTACCCCGAATGTGGAAGCCGCCGTGGAGCAGAAGATGGCCGAGCTGCGCAGCAGGGGAGAGAACGTCTGACCCCCATTCCTTATGCAAGAAACGCTTCGGCGTTTTGATAAAACAGTCTTTCTTAAATCACAACATACACAATCAGGAGGCTATTCACATGAAAAAGATCGTTATCGCATCTGCATGCCGTACCGCCATTGGTAAGTTCGGTGGCACCCTTGCCAACGTCCCCGCTGCTGAGCTGGGCTCCATCGTCATCAAGGAGGCTCTGAACCGCGCAAACGTCAAGCCTGAGCAGGTCGATCATGTTTACATGGGCTGTGTGATCCAGGCTGGTCTGGGCCAGAACGTTGCCCGTCAGGCTTCCCTGAAGGCTGGCCTGCCCATCGAGACCCCCGCTGTCACTGTCAACGTGGTCTGCGGTTCCGGTCTGAACTGCGTGAACATGGCTGCTCAGATGATCGAGGCAGGCGATGCTGATATCGTGGTCGCAGGCGGCATGGAGAACATGGACATGGCTCCCTTCGCACTGCAGAAGGCTCGCTACGGCTACCGCATGGGCGCTCCCATGGGCAAGAGCGAGATCGTGGATACCATGGTCAACGATGCTCTGTGGGATGCCTGCGGCTTCAACAAGCACATGGGCATGACCGCTGAGAACGTCTGCACCAACGAGACCTATCAGAAGAAGTACGGCTACAGCCCCATCACCCGTGAGCAGCTGGATGAGTTCTCCTACAACAGCCAGGTCAAGGCTGACAAGGCCATCAAGGACGGCGCTTTCAAGGACGAGATCGTTCCTGTTGTCATCAAGGGCAAGAAGGGCGACACCGTGTTCGATACCGATGAAGGCCCCCGTCTGACCCCGGTCGAGAAGCTGGCAACCCTGAAGCCCGCTTTCACCAAGGACGGCATCGTGACCGCAGGCAACTCTTCCGCCATCAACGACGGCGCTGCTGCTCTGGTCATCATGAGCGAGGAGAAGGCCAAGGAGCTGGGCGTGAAGCCTCTGGCAACCTGGGTCGCCGGTGCTCTGGCAGGCGTTGAGCCCGAGGTCATGGGTCTGGGCCCCATCGCTGCTACCAAGAAGGTCATGGCTAAGACCGGCATGACCGTTGCTGATATGGATCTGGTCGAGGCCAACGAGGCATTCGCAGCACAGTCCATCGCTGTCGGCGAGGCTCTGGGCTTTGATAAGGACAAGCTGAACGTCAACGGCGGCGCCATCGCTCTGGGCCACCCGGTCGGCGCTTCCGGCGCTCGTATCCTGGTCACCCTGCTGTACGCTATGAAGCACCGTGGTGCTCACAAGGGTCTGGCTACCCTGTGCATCGGCGGCGGCATGGGCTGCGCTACCATCGTTGAGATGGACTAAGCACTTTTTCTCTGAATCCTGATTGAACCACAGACCCGGAGCGCCGGAGGGAACCGGAGAGCCCTCCTGCGTTCCGGGGGCTGTTTTGAAAAAACTGAACTGTATGAAATGGAGGTTTTCACAATGGCATTTGTAAAAACCGAGGTGCAGGGCGCAGTTGAGATCATCACCATCGACCGTCCCAAGGCACTGAATGCCCTGAACCCTGAGGTTCTGGCAGACCTGAAGGCAGCTTTTGAGGCTGTCGATCAGGAGACCATCCGCTGCATCGTCCTGACCGGCGAAGGCGACAAGAGCTTCGTGGCAGGCGCTGACATCGGCTCCATGAGCACCATGACCAAGGCAGAGGGCGAGGCCTTCGGCAAGCTGGGCAATGACGTGTTCCTGATGATCGAGAGCTTCCCCATCCCCGTCATTGCAGCCGTCAACGGCTTTGCACTGGGCGGCGGCAACGAGCTGGCTATGAGCTGCGACATCCGCATCTGCTCTGACAACGCTGTGTTCGGTCAGCCGGAAGTCGGTCTGGGCATCACCCCGGGCTTCGGCGGCACCCAGCGTCTGGCACGTCTGGTCGGCATGGGCATGGCAAAGCAGCTGGTCTACTCTGCCCTGAACATCAAGGCAGACGAGGCATACCGCATTGGTCTGGTCAACGCTGTGTATCCGCAGGCTGAACTGATGGAGAACGTGCTGAAGCTGGCCGGCAAGATCGCCAAGAACGCTCCCATTGCAGTGCGCAACTGCAAGAAGGCCATCAACGGTGGCATCAGCCTGCCCATTGAGAAGGCTGTGGAAGTTGAGGAGAAGCTGTTCGGTGCTTGCTTCGAGACCCACGATCAGCAGGAGGGCATGGCCTGCTTCCTGAGCCGTGAGAAACCGAAGCCCAAGGCAGTGTTCACCAACAACTAATCCATTACATAATTTTTGATATTAAAGGAGAGATTTCCTATGAAGATCGGTGTTATCGGCGCTGGCACTATGGGCCAGGGCATCGCAAAGGCATTTGCACAGGTTGAGGGCAACACCGTTGCTCTGTGCGACATCAAGCAGGAGTGGGCTGAGAACGGCCTGGCAAAGATCAAGAAGGGCTACGAGAAGCTGGTTGCTAAGGGCAAGATCCCCCAGGAAAAGGCTGACGCGATCGTTGCAGCCATCACCCCGGGCCTGAAGGAAAATCTGTGCGCAGACTGCGACCTGATCGTTGAGGCTGCTTTTGAGGATATGAAGGTCAAGCAGACCACTTTCGGCGAGCTGGATAAGATCTGCAAGCCCGAGTGCATCTTCGCTTCCAACACTTCCTCTCTGTCCATCACCGAGATCGGCAAGGGCCTGAGCCGTCCTCTGGTCGGTATGCACTTCTTCAACCCCGCAGACCGCATGAAGCTGATCGAGGTCATCGCAGGCTGCAACACTCCTGCTGAGACCGTTGAGAAGATCAAGGAGATCTCCGTTGCCATCGGCAAGCAGCCGGTCCAGGTCAACGAGGCTGCCGGCTTTGTGGTCAACCGCATCCTGATCCCCATGATCAACGAGGCTGCCTTCATCAAGATGGAGGGCGTTTCCGATATCGCAGGCATCGACACCGCTATGAAGCTGGGTGCCAACCACCCCATGGGACCCCTGGAGCTGGGCGACTTCATCGGCCTGGATATCTGCCTGGCCATCATGGATGTCCTGTACCATGAGACCGGCGACAGCAAGTATCGCGCCTGCCCGCTGATCCGCAAGATGGTCCGCGGCGGCAACCTGGGCTGCAAGACCGGCAAGGGCTTCTACGTTTACAACGCAGACCGCACCAAGACCCCTGTTGACCAGCTGTAATTTCTGATAAACATTTCTCCCGGCCGTGGGGAAAGCGGTCGGGAGGAATTTGTTTGCAACCGGGAAGGGGAGAACCCCGGCCCCGGGAGATAAAAAACACCCGTTAGGAGGATATAGCGATGGATTTTACTCTGTCCAAGCAGCAGCAGATGGTGCAGAAGATGTACCGCGAGTTTGCTGAAAACGAAGTCAAGCCCCTGGCTAAGAAGGTTGATGCAGAAGAGTACTTCCCCAAAGAGACCGTCGAGAAGATGGGCAAGCTGGGCATGATGGGCATTTACTTCCCCACCTCTGTCGGCGGTGCAGGCGGCGATGTGCTGTCCTACGTCATGGCCGTGGAGGAGCTGAGCAAGGTCTGCGGCACCACCGGTGTCATCGTCTCTGCTCACACCAGCCTGTGCGCTGCTCCCATTTATGAGAACGGTACCCCCGAGCAGAAGGCAAAGTACCTGCCCAAGCTGTGCAGCGGCGAGTGGCTGGGCGCTTTCGGCCTGACCGAGCCGGGCGCTGGTACCGATGCGCAGGGTCAGCAGACCATTGCCAAGGAAGATGGCGATTACTGGGTGCTGAACGGCTCCAAGATCTTCATCACCAACGCCGGTTTCGCTGATGTCTTTATCGTCATCGCTGTCACCGACCACGTTCTGGATAAGAAGGGCCGTCCCACCAAGCTGTGCTCTGCCTTCATCGTTGAGCGCACCGATCCGGGCTTCTCCGTCGGCAAGGCTGAGGATAAGATGGGCATCCGTGGTTCTTCCACCTGCGAGCTGATCTTCGAGGACTGCCGTATCCCGAAGGATCGTATGCTGGGCGTGCGCGGCAAGGGCTTCCAGCTGGCTATGGCTACTCTGGACGGCGGCCGTATCGGCATCGCTTCTCAGGCTCTGGGCATCGCCGAGGGCGCTCTGGAGGAGACCGTTGCTTACGTCAAGGAGCGCAAGCAGTTTGGCCGCAGCATCTCCGCTTTCCAGAACACCCAGTTCGAGCTGGCCGAGATGAAGGCCCGTATCGAGGCTGCAAAGTATCTGGTCTACGCTGCCGCTCTGAAGAAGCAGGAAGCTATGAATGGCGCAAAGGTCCGCTACAGCGTCGAGGCTGCTCAGGCTAAGCTGATCGCAGCCCGCACCGCAAGCGATGTGACCCGCCGCTGCCTGCAGCTGTTCGGCGGTTACGGCTACACCCGTGACTACCCCATCGAGCGCATGATGCGTGATGCCAAGATCACTGAGATCTACGAGGGCACCAGCGAAGTGCAGATGATGGTCATTTCCGGCGCTCTGCTGAAGTAAGGGAGGTAAGATTTACAATGAAAGCAATTGTTTGTGTAAAGCAGGTTCCTGATACCTCCGGCAAAGTCGCCGTCAAGGCAGACGGTACTCTGGATCGTGCCTCTATGGCCACCATCACCAACCCCGATGACCTGAACGCTCTGGAGGCAGCTCTGAAGCTCAAGGACGCTACCGGCTGCGAAGTCGTTGTCATCACCATGGGTCCTCCTCCGGCCGAGGGAATGCTGCGTGAGCTGCTGGCCCGCGGCGCGGACAAGGCTGTTCTGGTCTCCGGCCGTGAGTTCGGCGGTTCCGATACCTTTGCAACCAGCCAGATCCTGGCTGCTGCCGTCAACAAGATCGGCGTTGGCCCCGAGGACGTTGTGTTCTGCGGTCGTCAGGCAATCGATGGCGATACCGCACAGGTCGGCCCCCAGATCGCTGAAAAGCTGCATCTGCCTCAGGTCACCTATGTGGCCGACATCCAGAAGGATGGCAACACCCTGACCGTGAAGCGTATGCTGGAAGACGGCTACATGATGGTCAAGGTGCAGACTCCCTGCCTGCTGACCTGCATCAAGGAGCTGAACCAGCCCCGTTACATGAGCGTCAATGGCATCTTCACCTGCTACGACAAGCCCATGGAAGTGTTCGATTACAACGCTCTGAAGGATGATCCGCTGATCGAGGTCGATACCATCGGTCTGAAGGGTTCTCCGACGAACGTCTTTAAGTCCTTCACTCCTCCGCAGAAGGGCGCAGGCACCATGCTGACTGGCGACGATACCGCCGCACAGCTGGCAGGTATCCTGGCCAAGAAGCACCTGATCTGATGAAAGGAGCATAGGATTACAATGGCTGATTTTAACGAATACAAGGGCGTCTGGGTCTTCTGCGAGCAGCGCCAGGGCGCACTGATGTCCACTGATTTTGAGCTGGTCAGCGAGGCCCGCAAGCTGGCTGATGAGCTGAACTGCGAAGTCACCGGCCTGCTGCTGGGCGATAACGTGGACGGCATTGCCAAGGAGCTGGGCGGCTATGGCGCTGATAAGGTCATGGTCTGCGACAGCCCCCTGCTGAAGGATTACACCACGGACGCATACGCCAAGGTCGTCTGCGACATGGTCAACGAGTACAAGCCCGAGGTCCTGCTGATCGGTGCCACCAACATTGGCCGCGATCTGGGCCCCCGTTGCGCAGCCCGTCTGCACACCGGCCTGACCGCTGATGCTACCCACCTGGATATCGACACTGCAAAGTACATCGACTTCCTGAAGGAGAGCTCCACCATCGACCTGTCCAAGCAGAAGTTCGATATGGAAGACCGCAACCTGAAGATGACCCGTCCCGCATTCGGCGGCCATCTGATGGCTACCATCATCTGCCCCCGCTTCCGTCCTCAGATGTCCACCGTGCGCCCCGGCGTTATGAAGAAGGCTCCCTTCGATCAGGCCAAGGCTGATGCCTGCCAGATCGTGAAGCCCGCTTTCGAGCTGTCCGCTGCCGACATCAAGACCGAGGTCCTGAGCGTCGAGAAGGCTGCTGAGAAGCTGGTCGATCTGATCGGTGCCGATGTCATCGTCTCCGTTGGCCGCGGCATCAGCAAGGATGTCAACAAGGGCATCGAGCTGGCTGAGCAGCTGGCTGCTGCACTGGGTGGCGGCGTTGTGGGTGCTTCCCGTGCCGTTACCGATGCAGGCTGGATGACCGCTGACCATCAGGTCGGTCAGACCGGTAAGACGGTCCACCCCAAGATCTATGTCGCTCTGGGCATTTCCGGTGCCATCCAGCACACCGCTGGTATGCAGGATTCTGAGTGCATCATCGCTGTCAACAAGAACGAGAGCGCACCTATCTTCGGTGTTGCTGACTACGGCATCGTGGGCGATCTGTTCAAGGTCGTTCCCGAGCTGATCAAGCAGATCGAGGCTGCCAAGGCTGCTGAATAAGCACCTGATTTTCTCCGAACCCTGATTGTGATAAGGCCGCCGCGCAGTGGAAACGCTGTGCGGCGGCTTTTTGCGTCTCCGGAAAGTAGCTTCGTTCTATCCCACCTGTTCCCGGAATAAAATGACACCAAGAGCGGACAGGAAAGGAGCGCGTACCATGGAGTTGAAGATCTTTCGGGATGCCCTGCCGGCGGCGGGGACAAACTGTACCCTCAAGGCAGAGCTGCCGCTGGAAACAGAGATCCTGATCTCTGATTATCTGCCCCCGGTGTTCAAGCTGGTCAAGTGCTTTGTCAGGCCGGTGGTGCTGCAAAAGCGGCTGCAGCCCGGCAAGCTGCAATTGGAGGGATATCTGCGCTGTGTGGTCTATTATCAGGGGGAAGATGGAGCGGGTCTGTGCCAGACCGAGCAGAAGCTTCCCTTTACCAAGCTGCTGGACCTGCCGGAGTTCGTCTTCACGGCATGGGCCGTGCAGGTGGAAGGCCAGACCGAATATCTGAACTGCCGCACCGTCAACCCGCGCCGCATCGAGGTGCGGGGCGCGTATGGGCTGGTGGTATCGGTGCATACGCAGGTCAAAACAGATGTCATCACGGCTCTGTCGGATGGCGGGGTGGAGCAGAAACTGGTCACCCTTTCCGGGGTGCGGCGCGCCGCTGTACTGGAAAAGCTGGTCACGGTCGAGGGCGAGATCCGCTTTCCCACGCCGCCCGCCGCCGTTTTGGACCTCAGCGGCAATGCCTCTGTCGGAGACCTCAAGCTCCTGAACGGGAAAGCCGTTGCCAAGGGCGTGCTGGTCGTTTCCTGTGCCTGGCGTGCCGAGGGCGACCCGGCACTGCAAAGCCAGAGCGTGAACCTGAACTTCAATCAGGTGCTGGATGTGGACGGCCTGAGCGAGGACTGCCGCTGCCTCTGCGTGGCCGAGCCGGTGGGCTTTACGCTCACGGAGGGAGAAGGGGAGGAACCCAGCCGTCTGACCGCCACCCTGATGCTGCGCCTGCGGGCATGGAGGCCCTACCAGCTGCAGTGCGTGGCGGATGCCTTCTCCACGAAATTTGAGACAGAACAGACCCCGCAGACGGTACAGACGGAATCGCTTGCCTGCACCCTGGATGAGACCGTGACCCTGACCGGCTCCGGCCCCCTGCCAGATGCTGGGGCTAAAATTCTGGCCTGCTTTGCCTCCTTTGGCCCGGCCCTGTTGGCATACAGGGAAAACAACTGGGATCTGACCAGCCGGGTGACCGTGACTGCCTTTGGGGAGAACAGCCTTTCGGAGCTGGAAAGCTATGAAAAGGTGTTGGAGCTTGCCCTGCCGCTGGGGCGGGAGCTGCCCTCGGACGCGGAGCTGATCCCGGAGTGCTGGCTCCGTGCCGAGGACCTGCGCTGTGTCTGCGCAAACGGCACACTGGAGGTCAACCTTTCCGTCAAGGCAGAAGGAGCCATCCTACAGCGGAGCGGAAACACCTGTGTGGGCTCCATCGCGCTGGGAGAGCCGTTGACCCCGGCAGACCCGGAGATCAGCCTGCGTATCTATTATGCACAGGCGGGGGAGGAGCTGTTTGCCATCGCCAGGCGGTTCCATGTCTCCCCGGCCCAGATGCTTGCGGCCAACGACCTTGCTGAGGGCACCACGGCCATTGATGCGCCTCGGAGGCTTCTGGTGCCGGGAGCAGGGGGCTGATCTATCTGATTTTGTGCTTCACAGAAGAACAATTAAAGGTTAAAGTATGACTTATGAACTAAAAATGAACAAAAAACATCCCGGACCTCTCCCAATTTGAGAAAGGCTCTGCTATAATAATTTTTGTCGTGTAAAAAAGCCTTTTAGATAAAGGAGAAGTTATGATCAAAAATATCGAGTTGGAGAAGGGTGCATACCAGTTTGATGCCAAGATGCCCCTTCGCCAGGCCATCCCGCTGGGCCTGCAGCATGTATTTGCCATGTTCGTGGGCAACCTGACCCCGCTTCTTATCATCACCAGTGCCTGTGGCCTTGCAGGCGGTGAGTTTGCTGACCTGCAGGTCAGCCTGCTGCAGAACGCCATGTTCGTGGCCGGTGTGGTCACGCTGGTGCAGCTGTTCACCATCGGACCCGTGGGCGGCGCAGTACCTATTATCATGGGTACCAGTTCCGGCTTTATTGGCGTGTTCAACAGCGTTGTGGGCACGATGGGCGGCGGTGTGCTGGCGTATGGTGCGATCATGGGTGCATCCATAATCGGTGGACTCTTCGAAACGGTGCTGGGCTTTTTCTTAAAGCCCCTTCGAAAATTCTTTCCGGCGGTGGTAACCGGTACGGTTGTTATGTCGATCGGTCTGAGCCTGATCTCTGTAGGCATCAATTCCTTCGGAGGCGGAAATAATGCAAAAGATTTCGGCTCTGTGGAAAACCTGCTTCTGGCTGTTTTTGTTCTCGCAATGATTCTTGTCTTCAAGCATGGGACAAAGGGCTTTTTAAGCTCTTCTGCAATCCTGTTTGGTATTATCGCAGGCTACATTGCTGCAGTGGTAATGGGATTTGTCCTGCCTACGACCGGTGTTACTGCAGATGGCGTGGAATATACAAAAGCATGGGTATTAAACTGGAATAAGGTTGCAGAAGCTTCCTGGTTTGAAATTCCGAAGCTGATGCCGGTAAAGCCGGTGTTTGATCTGCGTGCGA
>OHRA01000828.1_pt1 | contig 10925 bp, 13 predicted proteins | sample 1578241 | NCBI WGS metagenome assembly OHRA01 (sample SAMEA3879597, study PRJEB24766) | human gut metagenome | biome: human-associated habitat; feature: feces | place: USA | collected 1985/1987 | reverse complement strand
GAAATTACCGGCTCTGCGAAGGACGGGAGCATACGCGCTGCGGGAAATGCTGTTGCCGAAAGGAATCTAAACAGACTCCGCTTACCAGCTTAGACCTTTCACAGGAACTGCCAGCCGCTGACCGATTTAATAGTTCACTTCCCAAATCAAATTTACAAAATGAAGGAGATATCATTATGAAGATTGCAGTTACTTATGAAAATGGAGAAATTTTTCAGCACTTTGGACACACAGAAACATTCAAGATCTATGACATTGCAGATGGCAAGGTTGTAAGTGCCGAAGTAGTCGATACCAATGGAAGCGGTCACGGCGCACTGGCTGGATTCCTGGTTGCACATGGCGTAGATACCCTGATCTGCGGCGGTATTGGCGGCGGTGCCCAGATGGCACTGAGCGATGTGGGTATCCGGCTTTATGGTGGTGTTTCCGGCAACGCTGATGCAGCAGCAGAAGCACTGGTAGCAGGCAAACTGGACTTCAACCCCAATGTCCGGTGTGATCATCACGACCACCATGGGGAAGGTCACTCTTGCGGTTCCCACGGCTGCGGCCATCACTCCTGCGACTGAAATAGGTGATTAAGTCACGGAATATGTGTCGTGATTTGATAAAATATAGATAAAGGAGGCGGTAAAACCTATGAACCAATATGTTTGCAGCATTTGTGGATATATTCACGATGAAGCTGTCGGTGGCAAGTGGGAAGACCTACCTGCCGATTGGAAGTGTCCTGTCTGTAAAGCAGGCAAAGACGCTTTCAAACCCAAAGAAGAAAAAACAGCGTCCCAGGAAGTTCTTGAAAAGCCTCATGTGGACAAGGAACTCTCTCCCATGGAAATGAGCATCATCTGCTCTAATCTGGCCCGTGGCTGCGAAAAGCAGTATCTGCCCCAGCAGGCAGATGATTTCAGAAAACTGGCAGAGTTCTTCAGAAGCAAGGCTGCACCCGTCGAGGAGGCCAGCACAGCCAAGCTGCTGGATCTCATCGAACAGGATCTCTCTGTGGGATATCCTTACGGCAATGCAGTAGCCGGTGAAAAGCCGGATCGGGGTGGTCTGCGCTCTCTGGTGTGGAGTGAAAAGGTTACCCGAATGCTCCAATCTCTGCTGACTCGATATGAGTCTGAGGGAGATAAGATGTTGAAAAACACCGGTGTCTGGGTTTGTACGGTCTGTGGTTTTGTCTATGTGGGCGACACAGCCCCAGAGCTTTGTCCCGTGTGTAAGGTTCCCAGTTGGAAATTTGAAAAAGTGGAAGGGAGGGCGTAACAGTGGCTGAAAAATATGCGGTAAGAAATCTTCGCTTATGCACAAAGGATTGCCTTTGCCTCTATGTCTGCCCTACCGGAGCGACTGATACAGAGAACAGCATCATTGATCTTGAAAAGTGTATCGGCTGCGGTGCCTGTGCCGAAGCCTGTCCATCCTCTGCAATCTCTATGGTTCCAAAAGAACTTCCGCCCCAGCAGCCGAAAGAAGAAAAAGTTGTCGAAGCACTTCGTGGCTTAGTTCAAAGCAAAGCCAATGCAGAGAACATTGCTTCGCAGCTTCCCGATGTCTTGAGCGTCGCTGTGGAAAAATCCTCTCGCTTGATGGCTGAGGATCTGTGCAGGGAAGCCGGCTTTATGCTGCCTCAGAGCGGTAACACCAGGGCATTCCTGGAAAGCATTAAAACGTATCCCGGCATTCCGGTGGATGCTGTGGAATCTCTGTTAAAAAACATTCAATTCAATGAAAAAATGGAGGAAAAGAAAATGGAAAAATGGAAATGCACAGTCTGCGGTTACATTCACGAAGGCCCTATGACACCTGATTTTAAGTGCCCCATCTGCAAGCAGCCTGCCGACAAGTTTGTGAAGATTGAGGATGCTGCATCTCCTGCAAAAAATCCCTATGCAGGTACCAAGACCGAGAAGAATCTGTGGGAAGCTTTTGCTGGAGAATCTCAGGCCCGCAATAAGTATACTTACTTTGCTTCTGTAGCCAAAAAAGCCGGTTACGAGCAGATTGCCGCTCTGTTCCTGCATACTGCAGAGAACGAGAAGGAGCACGCCAAACTGTGGTTCAAAGCTCTGGGTGAGCTGGGCGATACTGCCGAGAACCTGCTCCATGCTGCTGAAGGTGAGAACGCCGAGTGGACGGATATGTATGACCGCATGGCTCGTGAAGCTGATGAGGAAGGATTCCATGATCTGGCTGAACAGTTCCGTGGCGTAGCTGCCATCGAGAAGATGCACGAGGAGCGCTACCGCAAGCTTTTGAGCAACGTGGAGGCCATGCAGGTGTTTGAGAAGAGCGGCGTTACCATCTGGGAGTGCCGTAACTGCGGACATATCGTAGTAGGAACCAAGGCTCCTGAGATCTGTCCTGTCTGCAAGCATCCTCAGGCATTCTTCGAAGTGCGTGCGGAAAACTATTGATAAAACGGAGGAAATTAAAATGAGTGCAAAGTTTTATATCTGCCGTCATTGCGGCAATCTGGTTGGTATGATTCACGACGCAGGTGTTCCCATGATGTGTTGTGGTCAGAAAATGGAGGCTCTCGAGCCTAACACCGTAGAAGCCAGCGGCGAAAAGCATCTGCCCGCTGTTACTGTTGAAGATGGTGCAATCCATGTCAATGTGGGTTCTGTAGATCATCCTATGCTTCCGGAGCATTTCATCGAGTGGGTCTATGTCCAGACCGAAAACGGTGGTCAGCGTAAGGTTTTGAAGCCCGGTGACGAACCCCATGTCACCTTCTCCCTGGGAGACGATAAAGCAGTAGCTGTCTATGCTTATTGCAACCTCCACGGCCTGTGGAAAACTGAAATTTAACATGGAGGTTCTTGCAAATGAACGAAAAAGTACATGCGCTTATCAATCAACAGATAAATACGGAATTCTATTCCGCATACCTTTATCTCAATTTTTCAAACTATTTCGAGGAAGTCGGGCTTGACGGCTTTGCCAACTGGTATAAAATTCAGGCTCAGGAAGAGCGTGACCACGCCATGCTTTTCTATCAGTACCTGCAAAACGAAAACCAGAAGGTAACGTTTGAAGCCATTGACAAGCCTGATCTGAATGCAGCTTGCCATATGGATGTTTTGAAGGCAGGTCTTGAGCACGAAAAATATGTGACCTCGCTGATTAATGATATCTATAGTGAGGCTTACGAAGCAAAGGATTTCCGTACCATGCAGTTCCTCGATTGGTTTGTGAAAGAACAAGGTGAAGAAGAAACCAATGCAAAGAATTTGATTTCCAAAATTGAACTCTTTGGCTCCGATCCCAAGAGCTTGTATATGCTCAATCAGGAATTGGCAGCACGAGTTTACTCTGCTCCTTCTTTGGTTCTTTAATCACTATAGCCTATAGATGATGGAAGTATAAAAGGCAGTATGCCGCCTGTCGGTTTTCCGGCAGGCGGATTTTTTACAGGAGGATACCTATGAGTCAAGACAATGCCAGCTTTACCTTTTTACATCGCATAGAGGAAGTAGAACTGAACATTGAGGATGGACGCTGGCAATCTGCTTTGGCATTGGCGCTGACTTTGCCTGATATTTGCGGCGGCATTGCTTTCCCAGAAATTGTAAAACGTTATCGGGATGGGCGTGCTGTTCTGGACAGAAATCAGAAACCAACCCGTGATGTAGGAAATCAATATATTCGTTGGTTTGATACATACGCAGCACCTTTCTTTAAAGTCTCTGCGCAGGATATCTCTCCCTATATCTGCGGAGAACGATGCTGGCAGCTTCGGTGCGAATACCTGCACCAGAACAAAGGCTTTGCAAATACTGAGGACAATACCTCGATTCGTTTTCACTTGGGTGTGAATTGCGGAACCTCAGTTTGCCAACTGGATAGAATAAGTTCTGCCAACAGCCTCACGGACATCCGTATTGATATTGAACAGTTTTGCCGAAGAATGTGCCGAGCGGTCAGAGCTTATTATGAAGCAGTACATACAGAGAAAGATTTCAACCTTTATAATACGCCTGTTCTGGATTTTATAAAGGCATCACAAGATGAGAAATCAAATGCTACGATTGCCATTATGTGCAGTGATTCAGCCTATGGGAACGGACTGAGACTGGTACTTCAAAACTTAGCCAAACATATCCTTGTATTTGAAACCCCGGAAGCTGCAAGAAAAGAACTTGGCAAGAAAAAGCCTATGCTTTGGATTGTTACAGAACCTCTGACAAAACAGCCAGATCAGCCATGGAGGGCAGATAAAAGAACACCCGTGATTCTTCTGTCCAATCAACCAGAATCGGAAATAGCGATTGAAAAGAATGCGGGGAAATTGACCGTCTTGCCCTTGCCTGTTCTACTGGAAACTCTCCGTAATGCAGTTAAGACTTATCTTTTGATAAAGGAGGGAAAATAATAAGAATGATTATTATTATCCTATCAATCATATTACTACTACTTCTTCTTACTTTTTTCCTCTATATTCAAAAGAAAAAAGTGATGTCGCTTCAACAGCAGATTGGTGATCTTCAAAATAAAATTAGTATTCTTGAGAAACAATATCTTGCAGCTGAACAGTATAAAGATTCTCTCAGGCAGGAAGCATACACGGTTCATTTATATGCTTCTCTCTCGCTGGAGGAGGCAAAAAAAACATCCATAAAAGATAAGCAGTCTCAAATCATCCATTCCAGTGAACATATCCTCGAGTTACTTAATAACAAAAAAGTTTAGTGCGGCAGCAATGTCGCACTATTTTATGTGATATTATCACCGAAATATTATTTTAGATTGGCTATACTATAATCAAACAAAAGAAAGGAGCTGGCAATATGGCAGTTATCAATATCAATAGAAATCAATTTGAAGAAATGGTGCATAGCGGAAAGACTGTTCTGGTGGAGTTTTCAGCCCCTTGGTGCGTATATTGCCGCCGTCTGGCTCCATCATTGGAAAGCGTTGCTGAGGAATATAAGGATACACTGGTATTCACTGCTGTCAACATTGATGATGAACCGGAATTGGCTGAGACCGAGGCTATTGAAGTTGTCCCTACTCTGCTGATCTATCATAGCGGACAGACTCTTGGCTCTATCGTCGCTCCAGAATCCAGAGCGCAGCTGGTGGCTTTTATTGAGGAAACCTTACAGCACCGGACTCAGGAAGTAAATAATGCGCAGCATATCTATGACATGATCGTTGTAGGTGGCGGTCCCGGCGGCTATACCGCAGCCCTTTATGCCGCCAGAGCAGGTATGAACACCGTGGTTTTAGAGAAGTTGTCCGCTGGTGGGCAGATGGCTCTGACCGAGCAAATCGACAACTATCCCGGCTTCGAGGATGGTATCGACGGCTTCTCCCTGGGAGAAAAGATGAAGCGAGGAACGGAGCGGTTTGGAGTGGAAACCAAGCTGACTGAGGTGCTGTCCCTGGAACTGTCCGGTTCTATAAAGAAAGCGGTGACCAGCGAAGGCCCTATGTACGCAAAGACCATTGTGCTCGCTACCGGAGCTGGCCCCAGAGAGCTGGGTGTTGATGGTGAACAGGAGTTAATCGGCAAAGGTGTCCACTACTGCGCAGCCTGTGACGGAATGTTCTATCGGAACAAAACGGTTGTCATCGCAGGAGGTGGCAATACCGCTGCGGCGGATGCCCTTATCCTCTCCCGTATCTGCAAAAAAGTCATCGTCGTTCACCGGAGAGATACCTTAAAAGCAACAAAGATCTACCATGAGCCTTTGATGAAAACGGAAAATGTAGAATTCCTCTGGGACAGTGAGATCGTCACACTGCTCCATAACGAAAAGCTGACCGGTATCCGGACTCGGAATGTGAAAACCGGAGAGGAAAGCACGCTTGCTTGCGACGGTGTGTTTGTCAGCATCGGAAGAAAACCTTCCACCGAATTGGTGAAAGATCAGATTACGATTGATCCGGCTGGATACATTATCGCAGATGAGAGTACCTGCACCAACATCCCCGGTGTATTCGCCGTTGGGGATGTCCGCACAAAGGCATTACGGCAGGTCGTAACTGCTGTAGCCGATGGGGCAACTGCTGTTCACTATGCAGAGGAATATTTAGCAGGAGGAATGTGAGATGAAAGAAAAAATTAAAAAATGGCTGAAGCCAGTTCTTTTTATCGTAGGCGGCGCATTGGTTGGCCTTGCATATTACTACTTTGTGAGATGCCCCACTGGAGCTTGTCCGCTGACTTCTAACCCGTTCATCACGATGGCCTATATGGGCTTTATCGGCTGGCTGTTTTCCGGTATTTTCGGAAAGGGGTGCAGCGGCTCATGCAATACGCAGTAGCTTTCCTGGAGGGCATTATCACCTTCATATCACCTTGCCTGCTTCCCATGCTGCCCATCTATATCTCCTATTTTGCAGGTGGTGGAGAACGCAGTACAAAAAAGACCTTATCTGGAGCATTGGGATTTGTTAGTGGATTTACTGTAGTCTTTGTAGCAATGGGCGCATTGGCTGGCACCATTGGCAGTATCCTTCGAGAATACAAAGGCGCAGTGAATTTAATTTCCGGATTGATTGTAATTCTTTTTGGCCTCAATTTTCTTGGCGTTTTCAAAATGAATTTGTTCAGAGGCGGCAGTAAAACAGTAAACAGCCGTGAGATGGGGTTCTTCCCCGCTATGCTCTTTGGCATGATATTTTCCTTGGGCTGGACACCTTGCGTGGGCGCATTCCTCGGTTCTGCCTTGATGCTTGCCTCTCAGCAGAATCATGCAATCGAAGGTATGCTGATGCTGCTTTGCTATTCGCTGGGACTTGGAATTCCATTTCTTCTCAGTGCTGTTCTGATTGACTATCTGAAGTCAGCCTTCAACTGGATCAAAAAACACTACCGGATCATCAATACTGTCAGCGGCTGTTTCCTGATATTGGTGGGTATTTTGATGGCAACAGGAACGCTGGGACAGCTTCTCAGCCTGCTTAGTTGAGGAGGGTTTATGAATAAAAAGAAGATAATAATGATTCTCATTCTTGTATTTGTTCTCATTTTAGGCGGCGCAGGAATTCTATATAAACAGCTTGGACAGAAGCTGGCGCCTGATCTGCTTGCCACTCAAGCACCGCAGAAAACCGAATCCACAGAAGCCTCTCTTCCAACAACACAAGAGGGTGAATCGGAAAAGATATTAGCACCAGATTTTACAGTTTACGATCTGGATGGAAATGAAGTTCATCTTTCGGATTTTATCGGGAAATCCGTTGTCCTAAACTTCTGGGCAAGCTGGTGTAGTCCATGTAAAATGGAAATGCCTGATTTTAACGAAAAATATCTGGAAATTGGTGAAGAAGTACAGTTTCTCATCATCAATATGACTGATGGCTCCAGAGAGACTGTGGAAACTGCATCTGCTTTCATCGCAGAACAGGGCTATTCTTTCCCGGTATTTTACGATACAGATCAGGATGCCGCTGCAACCTACGGTGTTTATTCACTGCCTACCACATATTTTATTGATGAGGAGGGAAACGCAATCGCCCAAGCAACGGGTGCAATTGATGAAGAAACCTTGCAGCAAGGAATTGACATGATTATTTCCGATAGGTGATGATCAGCATATTATATCGAAGTAAAATGCAAAAAAGTAGCCACGGTCTCACACTCCAAAACGGAATGAACCGTGGCTCTTTCTCTACCTTCAGCGCTGTTCTTCTTTTTGTTGTTTCTTCTCTTCCACTCGTTTGTGACGTTCAATACCCAAGATATGCTCAACCGTCTGCTTGGCAATCAGATATTCCTGCATCTCTTTCTTCACCTGACGATATTCTGCATAGGCTTGTTTTTTCTCAACCAACAACCGGTTAAACTCCTCATGCAGAGCCTGACGTGAAGGAACCTTTTGCCCATCCAACTGATCAAAGGCTTGCTTTGCCGCCTTATGGAGCATCAGCTCGTCACGATGTTCTTCAAAGAACTTTTTGCTGTACCCGGACTTGCGGTATGCTTCGTAGGTCTTTCTGGTCTTGGAGTAATTATTGATGTGCGTCTGCAATGCTCCAATCTCAACCATCCGTTTCTCAGCCGCCTTAATGGAATCGGAAAGCTCAGAGAAGCGAGAAGTCAGCTTATCCGTAAGGGCAACCAAATCCTCATAACTGTCCACGCCTTTTTCTTTCAGTAGGATTACCGTTCGGGCAGCTTCTTTTCGGTTGAACTTCTTCGCCCACTTTTCATAACCGACCGTCTTACCCTCGGCCATCTTTGCCTGAATATCAATCAGCATCTGGAACTGTTTCGGGGCAGGAGCCTTGGCAGAGCTGCCTTTTGATTTGTGCAGGTTCTTACCAGAGATAACAGCTTGAATTTCCTCTTTGCTATATCCTTCGCCCAGAGAACGCAGCCGAATGAAACGCTTCTGATTCTTGCCCTTGAACGCTGGCTGCTTTCCATCCTTGAACTCAAATCCCATGTCAGCCAGAGCCTGAATGAAGTCATCAAAGCTCTTTGGTTTTTGCTTCAGCACCGCATCAATCGCATCACATAATTCGTCACGATGGGTACGCTTCTTGGGATAAACGGTTCTTTTCTGGCGCTCCCGATATGGCTTCGGTGTAATAATGGACAGACCGTGTTCCAGGCAAACCATATCGCTGAGTCTTTGAACTGCAAGACCGGAAAGGAAGAAGTTTTTGAATTTCCGTGTAGCATCCAGCGAGGTCGAATTATAAATGATATGGTTGTGAATGTGAGATTTGTCGATGTGGGTCGCAACGATGAAAGCGTGTTTGCCCTTTGTCCATCGCATCGCTGTTTCATAGCCGACCTGGTTCGCTTCTTCCGGAGTGATTTCTCCCGGCTTAAAGGACTGGCGTATCTGGTATGCGATGATATTGTTCTTCTGCTGTCTGCCGGTAATATGCTGATACTGCCGTTTGGAAAGCAGAAATTCCTCATCTGCTGTCTTTGGATCACACTCATAGGAACTGATAAATTCGCCATCATTGGTTTTTGCGGCATTTTGTGAGTAGTCGGTTCTGTCTGCCAAACATTGAGCGACCGTCTTTCCCTTATTCACATGGAGCGCAATCAATCTTGTTGCTGCCATTCCCATCACTTCCTTCCCAAAAAGAAAAAGCCACCGGTCGGTGACTTCTCTCTGATATTATCTTATGACCTGATAAATGCTCCCAGACTTTCTCCTATATTCTCAGCTTTCATAACAGCCCAAACGAGCAGGAAAACCACTGCTATTGTCGCAATTCCAAGAACCACAAGAATAAGCAGGGACTGCCACAAAGCCTTTACAACGCAGTAAATCGCAGAGCCGCCAATAACCAAAAGCAATATGCCAATCACATAGGACACAACATTTGTAAGCAGATTTCCAAGAATGCAAATCACTTTTACAACGAACAGCACCGGCAGTGCCAATATCTTCAATACCAGCTTCATAGGCTCAACCCCTTTCTTTTAATTATATTGTACAAGGGTATCTGCCATAACGCAATGATGTCAACCCTTATGTAAAAGCCGCAGCCGAAACTGCGACTTCCCGACAAGTTGTCGGATTACTGGATTGAGGACAGGCGAACAAGAACTTCTCTCATGTCCGTCCAGATCTCCTCCAGCCGTTTTTGCAAATCCTCAATGTCAGCACGATAGATGCTGCCTGTTTCGTTCGCTCGCTTTGCGTACTGGTTCAGGTTGTTGGAGCAGATTCGCAGGAGCGAAACCAGGGCTTTCACATCCTGCAAATCCAGTCTGATACAGTAACCATCCAGAGCCATTTTACGCAGATAGGCTCCCATACTGCGGATGCCAAGCTCGTCCATCTTCTCATGGATTCGCTCGACCTCCTCTTTGGATGCAAGAAAATGAACATCCTGGTCTCGCTTTGCCATTACAACACCTCCTCACGGCTTTCAGAGTATTTTGCAGGCGGAATATGCTCCGCTTTGGATTTCAGATCAGCCAACACAGAGGGACGCTCCGGCTCGCTCCTTTCGTCACGATTTTCCGCAGAGTCCTCCATATTCAGGGCTGCATCCAATTCTGCCAGCCGCTGACTTTTTGCCGTCAGTTCTGCTTCCTGCGGAAACGGTTTTCCAACCTCCGCCTTGGCTGCTTCCTGCTGATTGTAGAGATTATTCAGCTGTTCATTGGCTCGTTCTAAGCGCTCAGGAATGCCTGCAAGGGCATTGTCCAGTCGGGTGATATTTCCTCGTGCATCCGTACCAAGGGCTACTCTGTGGCTCACAGCGCCCTTCAGGGTCACATCAAACTCGTTCCGGAAGCTGTCAAAAGAAAGTTCCATCTGAAAGCCACGGTAACTGCCAAGCGGAACCGGATCGGCACTTTTCGTGTCCTTGCAAGCTGCAAGGAGGATTTCACCGGCATCTGCCTTTTCGGTGTAGGCTTTGCCCCTGATTTCCATGCCGCAAAAGCCCTCGGCAATCTGCGGGTGTGCTTCCACGGTTTTCATATCAGCTTCAAAGCCATGAATATAGCCTGTCTGCTTTTCAATCTCAGCCGGGAAGTATTTCAGGAGCTTATCTTCCATGCGGTACTGCTGGCTCTGGTGGTCAGCTTTCAGCACCTTCAGCCTTGCCACATCAATGTCCAAGTCCATCTTTTCCTTGATAAGCGGATTACCGGCACACAGCGCCTTGATCTCCGCATAGGACAGCGCCTGCTCATCCACATCGTCACAGGAGCGAACCGGCGATTTGGAGGTCATAATCTGAGAAATAAACTTCTGCTTGTTTTCCAAGGTCTGATACAGGTAGGCATCAAAGGTTCCCTCGGTCACATACTGGTACACCTGAACCTCTTTGTTCCGGTTGCCCTGACGGATGATACGACCATTTCTCTGGGTCATATCAGACGGACGCCAGCCCACATCCAGATGGTGAACTGCCACCAGTTTGTCCTGGACGTTGGTTCCTGCGCCCATCTTTTGCGTACTGCCAAGCAGCACTCGCACCTG
>OHRA01000827.1_pt1 | contig 10946 bp, 6 predicted proteins | sample 1578241 | NCBI WGS metagenome assembly OHRA01 (sample SAMEA3879597, study PRJEB24766) | human gut metagenome | biome: human-associated habitat; feature: feces | place: USA | collected 1985/1987 | reverse complement strand
TTATCTATGATGATCATGGTAAAGCTAAGGTACTTAATGTTCCTGATTCGCTTTATGATAAGATTGTTAATAAAGGTACTATTGGAGGTCTTGCTATTCCGACAGCTGGTGTTAAGAGAACTGTAAATGGTAAAGAACAAATTCTTACTCGTAAAGATCTTGTAAAATACCTTACTGCTCCTGTTGTTGAAATTGGAGATTCTCTTTATACGCAAGCTCAAAAAGATGTTTTTGATATGCTTGCTGATAATGAAACGTTCGCTATGATAGCACTGCGGAATTTACTTGGTGCTGATATTAGTCAACTTGCTGCTGCATCTATACGACAAGAAGCTGTTCGTCGTTTGAACATTACTTCTAGTGGTAAACCTAAAGTTAAGGTATCCACTCAAGGTGGCGGTACTAAAGTTAATCCTAATAGACGTCCTATTGTTCCGGGTGGTATTATTGATTCAAATAAATAATTATCGTAACTATGCTTAGAGAAATTGGAAAAAAACAGTATTCCAAAGAGGTTTACTCTGATGCCGATATGCTATTGAACTTTAATGTTCTTGGTGCTGTCGATTTGAATAAGTCTCTTACTTATCTTTGGGGTAGGAACAGTAATCAATTCCCTCTTCTTTCTCTTACGGAAGGTCAAGGGAATATCTCTCGTAAGAAACCTATTAATGCTGGTGATACTCAGTATAAGTGGAAGATTATGGGGAAACCTACTGTCACTTCCCCGATTGTGCGTTTGATTACGCCTACTCAAACCCCCGGTAAAGGGTTTATGTCTTTCAAAGCGGAGTTTCAAGATAACTGGATTCCTTATCAGTATTCTGCTATTACTCCTGACGGAAAGCACATGGTTCGTATGCAGACCGATGGTGAGCAGACTGCTTCTGGTGGATATATCTATGAAATGATTATCCTTGGTGGTAATCCTGATGAGTTTATTGATCTCAGCAATTTTGAGAGAGGTAAATATTGGGGTATGGGTGCTCCTACGATTGCCGGTGAATTATCTACTGGTTCTCGTTCTACTGCTGAATCTTGGAGTGAAATGACTAACCAATTTGGTTTCCATAGATTCTCCAAAATTATTACCGGTAACATTGCTAATATTGTAACCGAGTTTGAACTTGATTATGATGATGGTTCTAAAGGTACTCTTTGGATGCCTTATGAAATGCGTCAGTTCGAGTTCATGCGTAGACGTTTGTTAGAAGAGGATTTGTGGTTCTCTGCTTACAACCGTGATATTAACGGTGTTATTCACAATCAAGAAAAACATTCAAATAAACCTATTCCTCGTGGTGCTGGTGTTCGTGATATTCTTATCGCATTCGGTAACTACTTCGAATACTCATTCATGACTATCGAGCTTATTGATATGATTCTTTCTCGTATCTTTGAAGTTCGTAACGATATTGATTTGAGTAACAAAAATATCGTTCTTTATACCGGTAAAGGTGGTTCTAAAATGTTCCAACAGTGTATTAAGAATGAAGCTATCGGAAATGGTTACTTTGATAAGTTAGGTTCTGAGGAGATTCAAAGCCGTGGTGGTATCCTTTCTTATGGTGCATACTTCAATCAGTATAAGCACTATTCCGGAGCTACCGTTTCTGTTAAGGTTGTAGATTTGTTTGATACCGGTTCTCGTGCTGAAATGGATCGTAAGAATGGTCGTATGTATGGTGGCTTCCCTGTTACCTCTTATACGATGGTGTTCTTGGATCACTCTATTGATAACACGAGTGGTGAAGCAAATATTCAGTTGGTTTGTGAAGAGGGTCGTGAATATTTGTACGGTGTTTATCAAGGTATTACTCCGCTACCTAAAGAGTGGGGTGCTTATAGTAAGATGTTATCTACTAGAGAGGATATTGCTACTTATGAGGTTATGTCTTCACAAGGTATCAATATGCTTAATGGTACTACTTCTTTCTGGGCTGAAATGATTTTTGAATAAGCGTACATTACGATTATTGTAAAGTATAAACTTACTAAAGTATAAACTATATGATATACTCACGCAAAATAACCTTAGCGTTAAAGCTGAATCCGACTATGTTTCAAGTCGTGAATCAGAAAAGTATTGGTGCTTTCAATACTATTTTCGGTCCGAGCATTAAAGCGGTTCTCACTCTATCTAGTAAAACTGCTGAAATGGCTTCTATACTTCCTACGATCATTGGAGCTTCTGCTGATAGCCGTAACGTAAACTTTCAAGACCTCGTTTTGAAGCATCTTAAAAACTCAACTGTTGAAGTTCCCGCTCAAGGTTATGAGCTTGAAACTGGTTGGGAGTTTTCTCTTAACGATCCTGTTAAACGTGATGCTATTCTTGATTGGGCTAAAAAGAACAGTATTAATACTGAGGTTGCTCCGAATAAATTAGAGAAAGCTATCTTTGATGCTATGCTCTTTGGTGAAGGTACTGCGGTTCATGAAGAGAATCTGTATATGTACATGACTCCTATTAAGCCGCAAGATTATATTCTTTGGCGTCTTGCTCTGCTTACTTCTACTGTTGCTAATAAACCGGAAGATGTTGAGAAATCTACTAACATTCGGTTTTACTTACATAGCATCGAAGATGTTAAGCGTATGAAAGATGCTAAGACTAAAGCTGTTGTTAATACTGCTACTAAGTTGGCTCAGTTGTTCACAGGTGATGAGTCTTCTTATAAACGTATTAGAAATATGCTTATCTGTAATGCTCCTGCTGATACTCTACAGATTATTAAAATGGAACATGGAGATTTGCAGACGGCTGTAGCTGAACTTTCTCAAACGAATGCAGATGCGTTTATTTCTCTGTTTGATAACAAGAATGTAGAAGCAATGGCGCAAGTCTATAAGTTACTCGCCGCTCAAGTCATTACGAAAGACGGTGATAATTACTTTGACACTGTGCGTCCGGAAGTAGTTCTTGGTTCTTCCATTGAGGGGGTTATGGCTTTCTTAGCTGCTCCTGAAAATGTTGAATATAAAGCACAACTTTTCACTGCTTATAAAGCTTCGGTTATAAACTAATAAAATAGTGTCAGTATGTATAGTAGTTGTAAAGAAGCACATATTGCTGTAAACGATAAGATTCAGCAGATTAATGCTAATAGGCAAGAATCTATTCGTCCGCAGTATATTGATATTGCTCTTAATGAAGCTATTGACGTACTGCTTACGCAAAAGATTAAAGCCTTTGAAGAGACTGGTCGTTATTACGATGATTTGCAGGTGCTAAAGACTACATATAGAAGTCCTCTTTACCTTCTAGCAAATGAGGGTAATAGAGGCTTCGCTTTTTTGCCTGCGAATTACCTACATGGCGTCTCTTATAATGCAAGTGTTATATATGATAAGTTTAAACGTTATCGAGCAATTGAATCTGTTACTACTAGGATTTACGTTGTTAATATCAGTGAACTATTTAAAACTATTCCCGGTTATATAGAAGATTTCGTTATTCAAATCGGTAATGATACCGTTACGTTTCATTATCCTGCTAAGATCTATCGTAAAGAAGGTCTATTTGAATATATCAACTATATGCTCTCCATATTGCTGCGAAAAGGTTACAATGTGACTTATGAACGTTACAATAACGAGTATTACCCCGAATCACTAGTGTTTTACTTCGATACGCCACAGCTAATTGTAGTTGGAGATAAATATACTATTAAGTTAGTACAATTTGACTACGAGCATTATTCGGGCTTATACGAGGTTATCACTTCTGACGGAGTGATTACAAAGGTGCGAGAGAGCAAATCTGCCGGTATGGATTTAGTTTCTGATGTTCAGCGTAGGGATATGCTTCAAACGTATCACAATCGTCTTAATAGACACATTCATCCTATATGTACGATAGAAAACAATAGGGTTTTAGTAGATATGGATGATACATTCGTGATTACTGATGTTGCTATTGCATATCTTAGGCAACCTATTAGGTTTGATATTGTAACTGATACTGCTACTGAACTTCCGTTTAAAACCGAGATTATTAACCTTGCTACACAGAAGCTTCTTGGTAAACTTAAAGATGAAGGTTATCAAATTGCTATAAATGAAAGTAATTCTTTAAAATAAAACGTTACTATGAGAATTGTAAGTTACGGAAAAACATTTGTCGATAATGTTACTGTTGATACTAAGTTATCTAACGGTCAACTCGGCATTTGTACTGCTTATGGTACTGCTTTGCCTACTACTGGTAGACCTGAGCCGTTTGTAATTATGTCTGCAATTCCTACTAAGGACGGTGGATTTATGAATCAACGTGGAGTGGATATTAATCCTTTTAACTTCACTTATAACGTTCGTAAATATACGGAGAAAGATCAGAAAGAAACTATTATTCTTAAAGGTCTTACGAATCCGGCACTTAAGCCTGCTGAAGGTATTGTATATAATGCAGATGCTGAGTTCTGTGGTGCTATTGAAATTTGTTCTTCTGAGGAGTATCGCCATGGTCTGACGGTTAATCCTAATCCTCAGATTGTTCAAATACCTGTTCGGATTCATGCTACTGATACCATTGATCGGTTGGTAGAGAAGATTAAGAAAAACCTTAGTCTTACCGCTTATAACAAAGAGTTGTTTGATATTACTATCGAGAAAGCTGATGGTGCTGTTCAGATAACTGTTGTTGCTAAAAAGCCTACCAAATTGACGATGAACGTATTCGGTATTCTTGCCGATCAAAAAGCCAATGGTACTATTATCGTTGAACATACAAAGTTATCCGGTTTCTTAGCTGATGTTGCTCTTAGTGATGAAGACCTTCGTTATTCTCTGATTAACATGGGTTGGAATCCTCATGATGAGTGGCAGAAAGCTTGGGGTATTGGTGACCCGAAAGTTGGCTTTGATAAAGTCGCTTATCTTGTTATTTCTACGGCTGAGTTTAATCAATTCCCTGAGATTGCCGCTGATAACAATAGTCCTCGCAAATTCCAAATTATTGTTGGTACGGAAGCTGTGATCGATGCTGTTGTAAATAAACTTGAAGCTATTAAGATTTTAGCTAAAGGTTCCGGCGATAATGCCATTTCTCTGAATACTGCAACTGACTAAAGTTGCTTGGAAAACTACGCAGTGCTTAACGGTTCTGCGTAGTTATATTTGTTTAAACTTAATGCTATGGAATGTAATATTAAAATTGTCAAGTTAAAACAAGTTCTTCCTCTTGGTACATTTCCTAAGCGTGAGCATAACGTTCGATTCTTCTATCATCGTACTGATGGTTGTTACTATATGTATGATGAAAAAGGTTGCGAAATTAATCTAACTACTGATGGTAATATTATTGCTATTGATAGAGAGTTGATTGTTGGTAATGAGTCTTTGACTGATGATACTCTTGTTTGCATTGGTCTTAAAGCTAATTATGTGCATCCTAGTCGTGGTGTTAGAAATAATACTTGTGGTTGTCAAGATACATATATTCGTGCTTGGACTTACATCAAAGATCTTCAAGATTTTATGCAGTCTGGTCATATCGAACGTGATTACTATAGAGTTACTTTAGTTCCTTCTCCTGAAGAGGGTGGTATTGTTGGATGTAGTGGTTCTGCTATTGTTCCTGATGAAAACTCAGATGGCTTCCGTTTCCAATTTGAAGCTGGTAGTCGTGTTGAACTTTATGCTAAACCTGTTCAAGGTTATCACTTTAAAGGTTGGAAAGAGTTCCATACTAATGAGATTATGTCTATTAGTCCTAATTGGTCTTTTACTATTAAGAAAGATATGGATTTGATAGGCGTATTTGAAAAGGATGAAGCTCCTATTGAACAATTCTATATTAATGTCAATGCTAATCCGGCTAATGCAGGATATGTAGTTGGTGCCGGAACATTCCCAAAAGGTACAAGGCATTCTATAACAGCTGCGGCAATTCAAGGGTATCATTTTACTCATTGGACTGATAGTTTAAATCGTATTGTTTCTACTAATCTTCAATATGATCTTGTTGTTGAGAAAGATGAAACTTATACTGCACACTTCGAGCTTGATACTCCTGTTATTGAGGAGTACAATGTAACTATTATAACTAATCCTGCTGATAAAGGTTCAGTTAGCGGTGGCGGTACTTATAAATCCGGTCAAACTGCAATAATTGTTCCAAGTCCTGTTGAGGGTTGGGCTGTTGATACAGTTACTGCTTCTGGTGGTAATCTTGTAGATAATAGTAATGGTACATATAGCATCGTTGTTACGCGAGATCTTACGATTACGGTAAACTTTAAAGAAGCTATTCGTTATTTCACATTTAGTATCGTGGCTGATGCGAATGGTTTAGTTCGATATAAAGATATTAATGATGCTTGGTCTCAATGGGCAGAAAAACACGAAGTCACTGCTCCGGAAAAGACTATTGTCACTATTGCTGGTAAAGCTAACGGCGGTTATGAATTTGAAAAGTGGGTAACTCCTACTGGTGCTAATCTTCCTAATAATGAAAACAATATCATTGTTGAAGAAGGTCTGCATCGCAAAGTTTATACTGCTTATTTTAAGGAAACTTACATTCCACCTGAAACTCATATTGTTAATATCACTGCTGGTTCTAATGGTAAATGTAAATATAAGATTGGCTCTGGTGAATATTCAGAAGCTGCATCTTCGCATTCTAACATTAGTGTTACTGACGGTGAGACAATTGAAGTATTAGGTGTTCCTAATAGCGGTTATTCTTTTGAACAATGGAATATTGGTGGAACTACTTCTAACTCTAATCCTTATTCAAAGGTTATCACTGAGAATGTAGATTTCTCTTGTACGTTCGTAGAGATTCCACTGGAAGAAGTTACTATTACGGTAGGTTCTGATGGAACTAATGAAACTCGTTATCGTATAGGTGATGGTTCTTGGTCTAATTGGTCTACTTCCGAACATACGTTTAAAACTGCTGTAGGTTCGATTTATTCAGTTGAAGCTCGTGCGGTTGGCAATTACAAGTTCAGAGAGTGGAATACAAGTGGTGCAAAGGTTTCAGATAATCCTGCAACATTCACTGTTAAAACCGGAACGAATGCAACGCATATTGCTACGTTCGACCAAGTAATCATGCGAACGCTAACTCTTACTGCTGGAACGGGTGGTAAATGTCGAGCAAAGATCAATGGAAATTGGAGCGACTATTATAGTGGCACAAAGACTTACTCTAATATTGTTGACGGAACTACCGTTTCTGTAGAAGCATTAGCAGATAGCGGCTATCATTTTAAGGAATGGACTGATTCGGGTGCGCCCTCGACTACTTCACGTGATATTGTCATGAATGACTCTAAATCTATTGAAGCTCGTTTTGAAGTTGATGCTCCTGATAAATTCCAAGTTACCTATGAAGCTATTCCTAATGGAAGTGCTACAATGGAAGGTGCTGGTACTTATAATGATGGTGATACTTGTACGATTAAAGTTAATGTAAGTCTGGGTTATACTTTGAATAAAGTGCTTGTTGATGGTGTTAAAATCACTCTTAACAGTAACAATCAGTATAGCTTTGTGGTTGAGAAAAACATTAAGATTACTATTGAATGTGATCTTATTCTTGAACCCACACGTTATACACTTACAGTTAAAACCGAAGATGAAGGTGTAGCTCAAGGTGGTGTTGGTATCAATAAAGAATCTAATTTGGGAGTTGAAACTGCTGAATTTGAGGATGGTACTGTTGCTACTATTCATGCTACAGCTACTGAGGGTTATAGCTTTGGCGGTTGGTGGAAAGATGGAGTTAAGGTTTCTGACGATGTAACTCTAAGTGTTACTATTGACGCGGATAAGACTTACATTGCTAAGTTTACTCAAGATCCATATCTCGAATTAGATAAGACTTCTCTTACTTTCAATGCTGCTGGTGGAACTCAAACTGTTAATGTTACTTCTAACGTCAAATGGACGGTTTCATAATTAGGGGGAGGGTACTAAGATGGCTATTGCTTCTTGGCTTACCCCTGCCGCTAAGAGTGGTACGGGTAATAAAACGGTTGGTTTAACTGCAAGTAAGAATACCGGTGCAAGCAGAACAACCATTGTTACTGTTTCAGTCAGCGGTATTACGAAAACTATTAATTGTACTCAAACGGAAGCTGATAAGTTTACTATTAAGATTTCTTCTTCAACTACCAATAGTTCAGGAACTACTATCACAAATGTTGGTGATTGTTCTATTGGTTCATCTGCTACAGGTGGAGTTAAAGAAGGAACTTATTATCGTGATACTAGTGTCACATTAACTGCTAAAGCTGCTCCAACTGGGTATGATTTTGTTGGTTGGTATGAAGGTTCTAATCTTGTTTCTACAAGTCTTTCTTTTGCTGTTACTTTAACGGCTAATAGAACTCTTGTTGCTAAATATAAGATTAAGAGCTACATTGTTAATGCAACTTCTGAGGATACAAACAAAGGTACTGTAAGTCCTGCTGGTCAAACTGTAGAACACGGTGCTAATGCTACTGTAGTTGCAACTCCTAAGGCTGCTTATAATTTTGCTGGTTGGTACAATGGAACAACTAAAGTATCTAGCAATGCTTCATATACATTTGCTGTTACTGCCAATATCAGCTTAACTGCTAAGTTTACAATTAAGACTTTCACAACTACTACCGCTAATTCAACTGGTGGTACAGCGAGCGTTAATAAGTCTAGTGTAGAATATGGTGGTTCTGCTATTTGGACAGCTACTCCAAGTACTGGCTATAACTTTAGCAAGTGGTCTAATGGCTCTACTGCTAATCCTCTGACAGTTTCTAACATTACTGCCAATACTCATATTACTCCGGTATTTGTTCTCAAGTCATATACTGTAACTTGGAATCCTAATGGTGGTTCTGTAAGTCCTACGTCAACTACTAAGACTCATGGTTCTACTTTAGGCACATTACCTACTCCGACAAGAGCTGCTGATGTTCAATATACTTATACATTTAAGGGTTGGTTTACAGCTGCAACCGGTGGTACTCAAGTATCTGCATCTACTACTGTAACAAAAAACGTTACTTATTATGCTCAGTGGACTGCTACTCCTAGAAGTTACACTGCAACATTCAATGGTAACGGTGGTGGTACTCCTAGCCCATCAACTATTACTAAAACGTATGGTTCAGAATTAGGTACTCTTCCGACTTGTTCTAGGACAGGTTATACATTCCTCGGTTGGTACACAGCATCTAGTGGTGGTACGAAAATTTCATCTACTACTAAGATAACTGGTACTGTTACCTATTATGCTCAATGGTCTATTAATAGTTATACTTTAACCTATAATGTTAATGGTGGTAATGCAGTAAGTCCTGCTTCTAAGAGCATTCAATATGGAAGTGCTTATGGTACTTTGCCGACGCCTACGAAGTCTTCTAATGCTGAATACACCTATGCATTTGCAGGTTGGTACACTGCTGCTAGTGGTGGAACGCAAGTTACTGCTAATACGACAATGGGTGCAGGTAATACTACAATATATGCACATTGGACTGCAACTAGACGGAGTTATACAATAGGTTATCAAACAACATACGGATCTTTGAATAGGACTAGTCAATCTGTTGCTTATGGGTCGAAAGGCTCTTGTACTTTGACTATGCCTTCAAATGATGCTCAGTACACTTATACTTTCCAAGGCTGGTATACTGCTGCTAACGGTGGTGGAACTAAGGTTGGTTCTTCATTAACTTTAGAAACACCGAGTGTAACAGGTGCTGCTACTTATTATGCTTATGTGACAAGAGCTGTTAATAGGTACACCTTTACATTTAACGCTAATGGTGGTAGTACTCCTTCTTCTTCATCTATAACTAAGAATTATAATGAAGCTATTGGAACGTTACCTACTTGTTCAAGAGCTGCGGATAATACTTATACGTATGCGTTCGCAGGTTGGTTCGATACTGCTGCCGCCACTGGTGGTACTAAATTAACTACGACAACTAAGGTTACTTCTAATAAGACTTGGTACGCTAGATGGACTGCAACTTATAAGAACTATACAGTTACTTGGAATGGTAATGGTGGTACTCCTAGCAAGTCTAGTAGTTCATTCCATTACAATGACGCTTTAGGAACTCTTCCTACTGCTACAAGAACTGGATATACTTTTAAGGGGTGGTCTACGTCAGCTAGTGGTTCTGTTAATGTAAGCACAACTACCAAAGTTACTGGTAATGTTACTTACTATGCTGTATGGCAAATTAACAGTTATACACTGACTGTAACTGCGGGTGCAGGTGGTACTGTTAGTGGAAGTGGTACTTACAATTATGGTGCAACTGCTACATTAAAAGCTACGGCTTCTCCCGGTTATCACTTTGTTAAATGGAGTGATGGTAATACAAATGCTAGCAGAACTGTTACTGTTACTGGAAATGCTACTTACACTGCAACGTTTGAACAAGATTCTTATTTGAATCTTGATAAAACTAGTCTAACGTTTGAAGCTGCTGGTGGTACACAAACTGTCAAAGTAACTTCTAATGTTAATTGGACTGTTTCTTAAACTTTTAAATGTTCCGCTACGCTTTGCAGACCCCAGTAGGGGAATAGCTTGTGGGGCGTGCGGAACTTCAAACTTTTTTACGAATAATTAAATTTTTATCATTATGATTGGAGATTCTGCTTTGAATGAAAGAGCAACTGCTGTTGAAATTGGGGGTTTGGTTGATGGAGTTGGTGCACCTGTTATGCGTGCCGGATATGCTTTGAAAGCTAAACCGAGTTGGATCACTTTGAGTGCTGTTGAGGGAACTGGTAACTCTCAAGTAGATGTTACTGCTCCGGTTTATAAAGGTCGTAACGGACGTTCTGGTTTGATTACCGTTGCTGTTGAAGATTTGACTGAAGACGTTACTTTGCAGCAGGAAGGTTCTACGATTTGGGACGTTACCACTCAATCATTAGCTTTCGTTAAAACCGGTGAAGCTAAGAAGTTCACTGGTAATTCCAATTTAGCT
>OHRA01000822.1_pt1 | contig 11018 bp, 5 predicted proteins | sample 1578241 | NCBI WGS metagenome assembly OHRA01 (sample SAMEA3879597, study PRJEB24766) | human gut metagenome | biome: human-associated habitat; feature: feces | place: USA | collected 1985/1987 | reverse complement strand
GCGAAGCGCGTTACTGTGAACGGAGTGAACAGTAACCGAACGGTAATTTCGGAGAAAATTCATGCAAATTATGTATGGTTTACATATGGAAATTATGATAAAATATATTTATGAAGAAAAAAAAGCTTGTTTTTTTAGCGTTTGCAACCATTGCGATTGCATTATTGCTTGAAGCCGGAATTTTAAAGTATGTCAATGACAGTAATACATACAGGATGTCAAAAGTACTGCTGGATCGTGTTATCACCGTGCTCAATAAAAATGATGACAGTGAAACTGGACTTATCAAATCGCTGAAGGACGATTATATAGTAAGAGCAAAGGCTGTATCCTATATTATAGATGCAAAACCACAGGTGGAATATGATGTAGAAGAATTGCAGAAAATAGCAGATTTGATATTAGTAGACGAAATTCATCTGTTTGATAAAAACGGATATATCTACAGTGGTACTTTGCCAAAATACTATGGCTTCAGTTTTGACTCCGGAGAGCAGATGGAATATTTTAAGCCCATGCTTAAAAATAAAAATCTTACCATGTGTCAGGATGTTACTCCGAATACCGCTGAAGGAAAGGAACTGATGTATGCCATTACATGGAACGAAGCCGGTACCAGAATGATCCAGATCGGCATCGAACCAAAGCGTCTGCTTAAAGAATTAAAGCAAAATGAGCATTTTAAAACATCCGCTTTTGAGAAATATGTTGACGGTACAATTTCGGAAAATATGTATCGTGAATATACGGCTATCTATGATAAGAAATGCAGTGATATACGCGCAGCCATTGAAAAGCGGCAGAAAGCAATTAACGAGGTCATGGAAAATCACACACCTAAAACCGATTGGATAGATTACTTTATTGAAAACAGAAATATAGAACATATTGACCGTCTGCTGCTTGTAAGGCTCGTAAAAAGAATTTATATCTATTCATCAAAACGAATTGAAATTGTGTTTCATCACGAGGCCGACTATAAGGCGGCTATGGACTATATTTTGTGCGCTCAAAAAATGAACGGTCCCGATGGCAAAGCTTTGTTGGAGGAGGCGATTTAAAATGGCAGGTCGGGTTTCACGCAGACAACAGATTTTCAACAGAAACAATAATGTGGCAGAAGAAAAGGAAGCCGTAAAGATTATATTTCGCGCAGGATTGTATAGGCGGCTTTCGCTTTTGGACGGCGGATACGGAAAGGAAAGTGAAAGCTTAGAAAATCAGGAAATGCTTATCCGTGATTATCTTTCAAAGCATTCCGAAATCGAGCTTGCGGATATTTATACCGATAACGGCGAAACCGGAACGGATTTTGAGCGTTCGGGCTTTAACCGACTTATGGACGATATACGAGGCAGAAAAATTAACTGCGTTATCGTTAAGGATTTAAGCCGATTCGGACGGAACTATCTTGAAACCGAGGAATATATTGAGAAAATATTTCCGTTTCTCGGTATAAGATTTATAGCTGTGCTTGATAATGTGGATACTTTCAGCCCCGATTGCAGGCCAAATGAAGTAATGCGTTCTATGAAAAACCTTATGAACGAGGCATATTCAAGAGATTTATCAAGCAAAATCGGGGCTGCCTTTGACGCAAAAAGGGCAAACGGCGAAATGCTTTACCGTATAGTGCCTTACGGTTATAAGAAATCGGGTGATCCGAAGCACCCGTATATCATAGACGAGCCTGCCGCTCAAAATATCAGAATGTTTTTTGAAATGTACGCCGACGGTTACAGTTTAGGAAAAATTGCCGAGCATTGCAATAATATATGTTTGCCGACACCGAGCGAATATAAAGCCGCAAAGGGCTTGGGAGGCAGTCGTATCCCCGAATACAGTATATGGAACGGTACAATGATAGGAAAAATGCTGCGTAATCCCGTTTATCTCGGACATATGCAGCAGGAAATAAGCTATAGACGGTTTTGCGACAATCAGCCGCAAATATACTATCCTAAAAGTCAATGGAAATTATATAAAAATGTGAATGAGCCTATAATATCGCAAGAGCTTTGGGACAAGGTACAAAGTATGCTTCTGTCCCACAGTTACTCAAAATCCTCAGACTGCCCCGAAAGACATAAGGAATCACTTGTTGACGGCTTAGTTTTCTGTAAATGCTGCGGCAAACCGCTGTCAAGACGCTGGAGGAACAAAGGTAAGTGTTATTATTATTTATGCCGTACACATAACATATACGGCAATGTGGTGTGTATGAATTTACGGACTATAATGGAGCGCGATATGGAAAACGCAGTTGCCGCACAAATCAGAACACAGCTTGAAATTCTCGGAAAGCATATACGGGAAATACCGAAATACGAAAAATCACACACGGAAAAACAAACAGCAGAGCTTGACGCTCGAATAAAAGCAGCAGAAACCGAATTGAACCGTAAAAAATTATCCCTGATAACCTTATTTGAGCAACTATGTACGGGGCAAATAGACGAACGGCAGTATGCTTGTTTAAAAGTAAAAAGCGAAGCGGAAATCACAAAGAAGTCACAAGAGCTTTCGGGGCTTGTAAGGGATAAAGAGCGGTTATCCGAAATGAAGCCCGCAAATGAATTTTTGGAAAAGGTTTCACAATATAACCCTGAAAATGAAATCAGTAAAGGGCTTATTGCCGCTTTGGTTGAACGGATTGAGTTTGATGACAACAAAAATATAACCGTTAAAATGAAGTATAGAGATATATTCCAAGACCTTATAAGCTCTGCGGAAAATTCGGAGGTGTAAAAATGTCAGTAATAAATACTCTTCAAAATATCCTTGCCTATTATATAAGAATTTCGGTTGAAGACAGAAACAAGGCAGGCAAAACAGATGAAAGCGACAGTGTAATAAACCAAAGGGCGTTATTGAAAAGATATGTGGAGGAGCACCCTGATTTAAGAGAATTACAAAGCATTGAATTTGTTGATGACGGCGAAAGCGGAATGACTTATGAACGGAGCGCATTTGTAAGGCTTATGGATGAGGTAAAAAAAGGAACGGTCAAGACTATAATTGTAAAGGACTACTCCCGTTTCGGCAGAGGATATATTGACGCCGGCGATTATCTTGAACAGATATTTCCGTTTCTCGGAGTTCGCTTTATTTCCGTAAATGACCACTATGACAGCAACAGATATAAATACGGCAGCGCCGGAATGATTGATGTCGGCTTTAAACAGATAATGCACCAATATTACAGCGTTTCGTTATCTCAAAAAATTTTGTGCGCGCATAACCAATTAGCCCAAAAAGGCAAATTTCACGCAAGCTATGCTTTTTACGGATATATAAAATCCCCTGAAAAGTACAAGCTTGAAATCGACGAGGAGTCCGCCGAAAACATACGCTATATCTTTAACGCCGCCTTGCAGGGAAAAAGAAACACACAAATAGCCGCAGAGCTTAACGAAATGAAAGCACCTACGCCTCTTTGGGTGTTAAGAGAACATCATAAAAATATAAAAAACTGGAATGAAAAAAATTGCCGTTATATATGGAACGCAGATACGGTGAAAAGAATATTACAGGATGAACGCTATACAGGTACATTTATTTACGGAAAAAACCGTGTGGATAAAATCGGCAGCAGAAAGATGGTCAGCAGACCGAGAGAAGAATGGACGGTTATCCCCGGTGTGTTCCCCGTTATCATATCCAAAGAGATATTTGACAAGGTTAACGGCAAAAGAAAGCATATAATAAAAGCAGAAACACAGAAGTCGTGTATGTTTCACAATGTTGTTTGCGGTTATTGCGGAATGTGTTTAGTCTATAACGACACCGAAAACCCGTATTATAAATGTATGGAGTACAAAAACGGCGTAACCGTTTCCTGCAAGGGTAATCGGGTGTATGAAAGCGATCTTAAAGTGCTTACGCTTACGGCTTTAAAGGAAGAAGCACAAAATCTTTTAAGGCAATTACATACGGCAAAACAATGTGCTTATAAGGGCGGTAAAGCGAATAAAATAAAGGCATTGCAATTAAAGCTTAATGCAATCCCGTTAAAAAAGGAAACGCTGTTTAAGCAACTGCTGTCGGGTGAAATTACAAAGGAAAAAAACGGCGTACTGTACGGGAAATTAGAGCAAGAAGAAAAATCGCTTACCGAGCAAATCGAAGCCTTGCAAAGCGTTACAGAAACGGCAGCCTTTGAAAATGATACCGTTAGTTTTTTACAATCTTTGCTCAAGACCAAAACCCTTGATATGAAGACCGTAAAAATGTTTGTGAAACAGATTCGGGTATTTATGAACGACCGCATAGAAATAAGCATTACATTAAAGCCGTTAAACGGTAAGGAGGAAATAGTGACAAAGGTTTATTCCGTACCCGAAATCAAGGGAAAACGAGTTTGGATATATTACCGCACTTGGTATAATGAGGGGAAATTACAGGAACAAAGAAACAGCCTTATAAAATATGCGGAAAGTAAGGGTTGGAGCATTGTCGGGGAAAACGGAGGTTATCATTCAAATTCAAAAAAGCTGTTTGAGCAAATAAAGGAAGCCGCCGAAAATAAAGCCTTCGATATTCTTCTTATAGAAGATATGAACTGTATAACGAGGAATTGGCAGGAGTCGTTAGAGGCAATAAGACATATGAATAAAAACAATGTACGCATTGTAGCGACAAGCGGAACGCCGTATTATACATTTTTAGATGAGAACTTATATAATGAGGTGAAAGGAATATGAAAAAAAACAGCTTAATAATACTTTTGATTTTATGTGCGACGGTGCTTTGCTCCTGCAAAACGCGGCAAAGCGAAAAAGCAATGAACAGCAGTTTGGAAACTGCTTTAAAAACTGAGGATGTAAGCACCGCCGCAATGTCTGAAGCTTCGGAGAATAAAGAAACGAACGAAACGCCGAAAATGCCGTCGCAGCCACAGGAAATAACCGAAAACATCAGCAAAAATTCAAAGCCCGAAAACACAAGAGCCGAGGCGGAGAATAAATCTCAACAAAGCAAGGAAACCGAAACAACGCAGACTGAGGAAAAAACCGTCACTCCCGAAACAGCAACACCGACAAGCAGCGAAGTGGCTGAAAAGATCGTTTATTATATCAATCGGTACAGAGAGGCCCAAGGTGCTGAAAAGCTTACGGTTTTACCCGTAATGACCAAGGTTGCCGAATACAGAAGTAAGCAGCTTATAACAAACTTTGCTCATAGCACAAAAGATATTCGTGAGGCAACCGCCTATTATAAGTACGGGAAGTATGTAGATATGACTTCCTTTGGGTTTGACGAAACATATAATTATTATGATTACGGCGGTATGGAGGCTATCGCAAAAGGCGGGTGGAGCGGAACTGCGGATCAGATAGGAAAACAAATTACGGAAATTATAAAGGAAAGTGATAATCATTGGAGATATGTCGGGAGCAACGATTACAGTTATATCGCCGTAGGTGCGGCGTATAATGCAGATACAGACTGCAAATGGTATGCCTGCATAATTGTATCTGCGACAAATGAATACGAATAGGTAGTTATTAAAAAACTATAATGCTTTTCGGTTAAAACTCCGGCGCACTTAAACGGTGCGCCGTTTTTATATATAAAAAAGTTAAGAGAGGTTAGAAAAATGAAGAAATTTTTCAGCAAAAAGAGCGCAAAAATCATATGTTCGTTTTTAATGACGGTATGTATGCTTTTGGCGCTGTTTCCTTTGTCCGGCGGATTTAAGGCTTGTGCGTTAACTGAGGGCGAAATTTTTTATGTCGATACTCACAGCAATGCGGTTAATAGCTTCACGGGTGGAGCTTATCGTTCGGGCGGAAATACGGTAAGATTTTTGAAAACAAAAACAAATGAAAAAATATGTTATTGTATTCAACCCGGTGTAGGCTTCAACCGAACAAAATACAAGGCAATACAAGCAAAAAACGATCCCTTTTATCTTAATTTAAAAGCTGATTCACAGGAAAATGCGGCGCTTGCTGCAATGTTTGGCTTTCCCATAAAAACAGCAAACCAACTCGGCGTACCGACCGATTCAGACGCGTATGCGGCAACCCAAGCTCTTATTTGGGAATATATTACGGGAGATTCGTCATATAAAAACGGAATTATCGGAACGCCGGCAGAAACCGCATATAGAAATATATTGGCAGATATTACAGCATATAAAGCCGATAAACGGTATCTCGGCAATTCATTTAAGAATAATATGCTTTTCACTTTTCAGACAGCTACATCCTCTACGGAACAGGCATTGATATGCTATATCGGCGATATACCCAAATATGCGTTAGATCAGGGCAGTATAGAGATTTATAAAAAAGATGAGTTAGGCGCTGCCTTATCCGGTGCATATTTCACCGCCGTTAATACCGCCGATCCATCGGGCGTATTCGTAATCGGCCCCACTGATGATAAGGGTTATGCTAAGACGCAAAATATCCCGCACGGCACATATCTTATAAAAGAAACTGTTTTCCCGTCAGGCTATCGGAGCAGCGGAGCAACAGAATGGACGGTAACGCTGAACAAAGATACACCTAACGGAATTGTTACGGTCAATGCGGTTAACGAACAAATCCCCGGAGGTTGTAGGATTGTAAAAACAAGCGAGGACGGCAATGTGGCTGATATTACTTTTACTCTGGCGGGAAACGGGGTGAATAAAACAGTCGGGACAAATTCATCCGGTGAAATACAAATTGACGGTCTTCGCCCCGGAAAGTATACAATAACCGAGCAGGCCTATGATAAATATGAGCCTCAAGAATCCCGAAATGTTACCGTTGTATCGGGACAAACGGCAACAGTAACATTTAACAATACCTTGCGCCGAGGGAATTTAAAGGTAATTAAAACAAGTGAAGACAGTTTTGTTGAGGGAATAAAATTTCACCTTTACGGAACATCGTTAAGCGGACTTACCGTTGATGAATATGCCGTTACGGATGAAAGCGGCACAGCGGAATTTAACAATGTATTGATTTCGGGGGACGAGCCGTATACACTTGAGGAATACGGTACTGATAAAAAGTATGTTATTCCCGATAAACAATTTGTAATGATTGAATGGAACAAAACCATAAATCGTAACTTTCGTAATGTTTTGAAAAAATGGCGTGCGGAAGCTTGTAAGGTTGATAGGAGTGTTAAGAAAACAGGAGCAGCACAGGGTAACGCAACCTTGGAGGGTGCAGTTTACGGATTATATAAAGACGGAATATTGATTGAGAAATATACAACCGATAAAAACGGTTGTTTTACCACCGAATATTATCCCTGCGGCGATGATTGGACTATTCGTGAAATAATGCCGTCAACGGGATATTTGCTTGACCCTACAGTTTACCGTATTGATACAAGCGCTGAATTATATTCTGTTGAGCTGAACACGGTTTACCCGGATGTGTTTGAAGAAATTATAAAAGGGAATATTGCGATAATCAAGCACACGGATGACGGTGCAACAAAAATTGAAACACCCGAAGCAGGTGCGGAGTTTGAAATATACCTTAAATCTGCCGGAAGCTATGAGAAAGCAAAGCTTACCGAAAGAGATATTTTAGTGTGCGACAAAGACGGCTTTGCAAAAAGTAGCGACTTACCGTATGGTATTTATACCGTTCATCAAACAAAGGGCCTGAGCGGAAGAAAAATGATGCCCGATTTTGAGGTGACGATTTCCGAAAACGGAAAGTGTTATAAGTATCTTATAAATAATGCAAACTTTGAGGCATATCTGAAAATTGTTAAGGCAGATTCCGAAACCGGAAAAACTGTCCCTTATGCCGGAGCAACCTTTGAGATATATGATCCTGACGGAAAGCTTGTTGAAATGACTGCGACTTATCCATCTGTTGAAAGGCATACGCAGTTTAAAACCAATAAGGACGGTTATCTTATTACTCCCGAAGTGATGAAATACGGATTACAATACAGTATAGTTGAGGTTGCCGCCCCATACGGTTATGTCCTCGATAAAACACCCGTATATTTTGATGTAACGGCAGATAATTCCGAAGTTTCCGATGGGATAACAATTATAATAACCGAAAAGAAAAATACTCCGCAAAAAGGTATAATTAACATTTATAAAAGCGGAGAAACTTTTTCAACCGTAATTTGCAAAAACAACAAATATATTCCGATATATTTTGAAACGGGGCTTGATGGAGCAGAGTTTGATATTATTGCCAATGAGGATATTATAACCCCAGACGGGACGCTCCGTTACTGTAAAAACGAGATTGCGGCTCATATCGTCACAACGGACGGATATGCTTCAAGCAAGGCTTTGTATCTCGGCAAATATCGCATTGAGGAAACAAAGGCCGGTTATGGTATGGTTCTCAACAGAAATGTTTTTTATGCAGAGCTTGCCTATGCCGGACAGGAAATTAAATTGACTTCAACATCCGTTTCGGTACAAAACGAAAGGCAAAAGGCAGTTATATCATTAAGTAAAGTTATGGAGCATAACAGTATTTTCGGCATAGGAAATAGCGGAGAGGTTAAATCTGTTTCCTTTGGCTTATATGCAGCCGAAAAGCTTACCGCTACCGACGGCTCTTTTATTCCGACTGACGGCTTATTGGAAACGGCATATTGCGATGAAAACGGAAAACTCACATTTAATTGTGATATTCCCATAGGCGCAAAACTATATGTCCGTGAGATAACGACAGATAATCACTATATAATTTCATCTCAAAAATTTCCGATTGAATTTAATTATGCGGATCAAACTGTTTCAACTGTTGAAATTAAAGTTGATAACGGTATCAAAATTAAAAACAAGCTTATTTACGGCAGCTTAAAAGGATTAAAGGTTGATGAAAACGGAAAACCTGTTTCAGGCGCGGTATTCGGGCTGTTTGCAAAAAATGAAACAGAGTTTTCAGAAAAAAATGCGCTTATGACAGCTATAAGCGGAGAAAGCGGAGTATTTGTTTTTGAAAAAATTCCTTTTGGCTCTTGGTTAATATGTGAAATTAAAACAGCGTCAGAAAAATATGTGCTTAATAAGACTGTATATCCCGTTGAAATTTCAGAGGACGGTAAGGTAATCAAATGCGAGGTTGAAAACCGTTTTGTGCGTGGAAGTGTTCAGGTAACGAAAACGGACGCAGATTATCCCGAAAAGCAATTGACCGGAGCTGTATTTGAGGTATATATTGATTCTAACGGAAACAAAAGCTTTGATGTCGGAATCGATAAGCTTGTGGGCGAGCTGAATGAAACCGAGCTTGGCGTTTATCGTATGGACGAATTAAAATACGGAGGATACTTTCTATATGAGAAAACTCCGCCCGATAACTATATTAAGACAGACGGTTATTTTTATTTTGAAATAAAGAACGACGGAGAAACAGTAAATATTGAAAACTCGGAAGGTATGGGATTTGCAAACAAACCTGTTGTCGGCAGTTTAAAAATAGTAAAAAATTCCGATGACGGCAAGGTTAAGGACTTTTCTTTTAGGGTGATAGGTGAAAACGGTTACGACAAGGTGTTCAAGACTGATGCAAACGGAGAAATCGTAATAGATGGATTAAGACTCGGTAAATATATTGTAAGTGAGATAGCCGATGGGGTTTCCGAAGGATATATTTTAGCCGAAGATGTTACTGTTACTATTGAAGCCAACAAAGAAATAATTGTTGAAATGCACAACAAAAAAGTTCCCATACCCGAAGAGCCTAAATCTCCGCAGACCGGAGATGATTTTAACATCGAAATTTATATTTTGATTATTCTTATCTCGGCAATATCACTTGTTGTTTTATTGCTTACGCGCAAAGGAAATTTTAATAAACAGTAGATTTTCACTTGAATTTGTGTTATACTTCAATTATCTTAAAGATAAAAGTTAATCTTTAATTATGTTTAAAAATAAATGAAAGCAAGGTTTTGAGCGAAAAAGGGCGGCCAAAACCGCCCTTTCTCAAAATTTTTTTTACGAATTTTGTTTTTATACTTGACACAAAGATAAAATATAATCGGGTGAGAAAAGTGCTTAAATTTATTTTCGGGCGTCCGGCGTCCGGTAAAACATATCATATTCTAGAAAAAATAAAGCGGCAAAGCGCGGCAGGCAGGCAGTGTGTGCTTATAGTGCCAGAGCAGTTCTCCTTTGAAAACGAGCGGGCGGTTTTGCGCGCTCTCGGTGATAAGGCGGCGCTCGGCGTTACGGTTACAAGCTTTACGCGCCTTTGTGACGAGGTGGGCAGATACGCGGGCGGAATTGCGGGTGTTACCCTTACCGACGCGCAAAAGGTAATATTTATGAACCGTGCGCTGCGCTCGCTTGAAACGGAGCTTACTTTATGGCGCAAATACTGCCGCTCGGTAAGTTTCGCAAAAACAATGCTTGATACCGTGGGCGAGTTAAAAATAAACGCCGTATCGCCCGAAAATTTAAGAGCCGCCGCCGAAGAAACCGAAAGCGCGGCGCTTAAAGCCAAGCTGTGGAACACCGCGCTTATATACGAGACCTACGACGCGCTTGTGGGAGAGCGGTTTTTAGATCCCGCCGACCGCCTTACAAAGCTTTACAGGCAGCTTGAGGATTTCCGTTATTTTGAAAAAAAGGATGTTTTTATAGACTCATTCAAGGGCTTTACGGGTCAGCAGTTTGCGCTGATTGACAGAATTTCGGCACAGGCGGACAACCTGACCGTGGCGCTGACCGACGCGCCCGAAGTATCCGGTGAGTTCGGCATTTTTTCAAATATTCGTGTTTCCGCAGAGAAAATACGCCGCGCCGCCAAGCGCTACCGTATGGCGGAGGACGAACCGCTTATTTTAGGCGCGCGCGGCACTGCGGCGGCGGGTATAGCTGCGGTGGAAAGGCTTATTTCGGGCGGCACCCCCGAAAAAACGGAAAACGACGGCTCGCTTACCGTTTGCGCGGCAGACACCGCGGCAGAAGAATCGGAGTTCGCCGTGAGAAATATTCGCCGCCTTGTGCGCACGGAAAACTACCGCTACCGCGATTTTGTAATAATAGCGCGGGACGCAGAGCGGTATGACGACTTTATAAA
>OHRA01000820.1_pt1 | contig 11020 bp, 8 predicted proteins | sample 1578241 | NCBI WGS metagenome assembly OHRA01 (sample SAMEA3879597, study PRJEB24766) | human gut metagenome | biome: human-associated habitat; feature: feces | place: USA | collected 1985/1987 | reverse complement strand
GAAATGCCGTTCCGCTTCGCCCTTGCCGCAAGAAAGCTTACAACAGCCCTGCCTATGCCGCGCCCGCGATACTCTGCCGCGCCGATCACAATCGGCATATCCTGCACGGAAAACGTAACATCCCCAACAGGGCGAAACTCACCGTTTTCCTTTGCTTCAATAAAATACAGCTCACCGTGAACGTTCAAATAATCATACATCCTGTGCAGTTTTTCCGAAGTATACGGTTCACGAACGCCGTCAACAAGGAACACGAGTTCCGGGTCCGAATACCATTCAAGTGCAAAATCGCATTCGCCCGCGTACCTCCGCAGTCTGAGTTCGGGCGTTATATCAAGAATTCGTTCATCCGCACCGCTTTGCATCATTTTCAAGCCCTCCTTCTTGGCTTTCTCTGTTTCATTATACATTCGCCGCCCCGCAAAAGCAAGCAAATCGGGCGAACAGCTTTTGCCGTCCGCCCGAAAAGTTCATGCTTGATTGCCGTTTTTCAGTTTAAGCCCGCTGTCTGCGGTTTAATTCTCATCATGAACAAACGTTCGATCCTTGATATGCATCTCGGCAATGTTGTTTCCGTCGCTGTCAATGCAGCGGAAAACAAGCCTCACAAGCGGTGTTCCCGTTTCGGATGCGATCTCGTCCGCATATCGCTGAAGTGCCGCTGTGATATCGGCCTGACTGTATTTGCTTTCGAACTCCTGACTGTCAACGGCCTTGTTGTATTTGAATTCAAACACAATATCGCTCTCTTCGGCATGGCATCCGTTCCACTTTGCATCCTCCTCCATAAACGTGCTTAATTCCGCATTCAACCGCTCCGCATTCTCGCTGCAATATTTCGCGGCGGCTTTTACCGCATATTCGGCTTCGTCCGTGTCATCGATAATTGTAATCGTTCCGGCGGAGGATTTATAGTTTTTGTCAATTATGTGGTCATACAGCACATTATCGTCATTATCGATGAATCTGATAATCAGCCTTACGCTGTCGTCCCCAACGGTTTCCGTAAGGTTCTTGAACAGGGTATTGTTGTACCGATCATTGGTGCGAGCGTATTCCTCCCAAATCTCCTGCGTCCACATGGAAGCCACAGACGAATCGAACGGCCTAACATAAACAAGGTCGCGCCCCTCCGCTTTGTAGCATTCAATTGTTGTTTCATCATATTCCAATCCATTATTCGCACATTCTTTAAAGCATTGTTTACAACCACGACATAGCTTTTCATCAACATGTGGAGTACCTGAACAATGCTGTTCTTTTTTACCTGCACGCGAACCACATCCCATACCTATATTTTTAATGGTTCCACCAAAGCCTGTTGATTCATGTCCTTTAAAGTGTGTCAAAGAAATAAAGACATCGGCATCCATAATTGCACGACCTATTTTAGCTGTTTGACAATATTCTCCACCAACGACTGGCACTTCAATATCATCTGTTCCTTTTAGTCCATCTCCTATCAAAATGGGACATCCTACAGTAAGTGGTGTAAAGCCATTTTGCCAGGCACACTCTAAGTGTTCCAAGGCATTCTTTCTTGATCCTGGATACATTGTATTACAATCGGTCAAGAATGGTTTTCCCCCTAATTCTTTTACCACGTCCACAATGGCACGTGCATAATTTGGGCGTAAATATGCAATATTTCCTAATTCTCCAAAGTTCATTTTGATTGCGACAAACTTTCCGTCTAGATTCAAATTGGCAATTCCTGCTTTCTTAGCCAACAATTGCAGTTTTGTAGGTAGACCCTCACCTAATTTACGGGTATGAAAATCCGTATAGTATACTTTAGATTTTTCCATCGAATATCACCTCAATTTTATTTTACATTTCCACAAAAAATGATACAATGCAAAAAATGAAAAAAGGAAGTGTGATTATGAAAGAATTATCAAAAAGAACCAAGACATTTACGGATTCTGTAATTCGAAGAATGACAAGAATCGCAAATGAATATGGTGCGATCAATCTATCGCAGGGATTTCCTGATTTTGATCCCCCACAAGAAATTCTAAATCGTTTAAGCGAAGTTGCTCATGAAGATTATAACCAATATGCGATTACTTGGGGTGCTCAAAACTTTAGAGATGCCTTGGCCAAGAAACAATCGAAATACATGAATCTAGATTTAGATTCAAACAAGAACATCGTTGTCACTTGTGGAAGTACCGAAGCTATGATGGCAGCCATGATGAGTGTTTGTGATCCAAGCGATAAAGTGATTGTTTTCTCTCCATTCTATGAAAACTATGGAGCAGATACCATCCTTTGTGGTGCCAATCCAATCTATGTTCCTTTACATCCACCTGTATTCAACTTTGATAAAGAAGAATTAGAAAATGCGTTTAAACAAAATCCGAAAGCTTTGATTTTGTGCAATCCAAGCAATCCTTGTGGAAAAGTCTTCTCAAAAGAAGAATTGGAATATATCGCTAGTCTTGCCGTAAAATATGATACGTATGTGATTACGGATGAAGTTTATGAACACATTGTATATGCACCATACAAACACACATATTTTGCCTCTTTACCTGGTATGTTTGAAAGAACCATTTCTTGTAGCTCCCTATCTAAAACGTATTCTATTACAGGATGGCGTTTAGGCTATTGTATTGCCCCAGAAAATATCATCGAACAAATCAAGAAAGTACATGACTTTTTAACCGTTGGTGCGGCAGCTCCACTTCAAGAAGCAGCTGTAGTAGGGCTTGAATTTAGTGATGCTTATTATGATGAACTACAAAAGCTATATACACACAAGAAAGATTTATTCATCAATGGCTTAAAAGAATTAAATATTCCACATACCGAACCGCAAGGCGCTTACTATGTCATGGTTGATATCAGTGAGTTTGGCTATGATTCAGATTTAGATTTCTGTGTAGACCTGATTAAAAACGTAGGTGTGGCGGCCGTTCCTGGATCTAGTTTCTTTAAAGAGAAGGAAAATCGCTATATTCGTTTTCACTTTGCGAAAAAAGATGAAACCTTACTTGCCGCATTAAATCGATTAAAAGATATGCATGCAAAAATGCCTTATAAGAAAATCGTTGGGTAGTAATCCAACGGTTTTGTCTTTTATCACAATTACTCACGAATTTTAAAAATGTTCAACACACATATTTAACGAAAATGAGAAATGTTTCATTAAAACATTTCGGTGATTCCGTTGTGACTTTCAAAAAGCCAATTTCTTCCATTAAAAGTTCACTATTTTTCCTTTATTTATCATCACAAGAACAAAAGACTCACCGAAGTGAGCCATTATTAAAATTGAGATTTAGGATTCTTACCTTGAATAAAATCACGAATATCTGAACATAATTCATGAACATTATCTTCACCAAGATAAATCATATGTCCACTTTGGTATCCTTTCCAGAATACACGATCTTTTGGTAGTCCTGCATGATCCATTGTGTGCCATGCATACCCAAATTCAGTACATAGATCAAACCATCCATTCGCAAAGAATGCTCGCATTCCTGGTCTTCGCGTCAAGGCATAACGTAATTCTTCTGCGGTTGTACCTTTCTTTTCTTCTTTATCCCAATGCATATAATAATCAGTTCCTGGAATAAAGTTACGGTCTAATTTTACATTTAATTTTGGAAGTAGATCTCCTGTAAATGCAGCATAGAAGAATGTATCATAACGATCGGCTGTCGCATCATCCCACAATGCCTTTTTGATTTCATCTTGTTCAGGCTCTAATAATGGACGAGTCACACGACCATCATAACGAGATACAGCTTTTCCTTTTGTCTTTAATACTTCTTGACGATAGTCATCATCATCAATTTTTAAGCCATGACGAATCAAGTATTCTCTAGAAACACCTGTATAATAACTTACTTTTTCTAAGATATGTTCTTTTTCTTCTTCCGAAATGGCTTCTCCTTTATAAAGTGCAAGTACATAATCATGATCTGCGAAAGCTTTGGCTTCTTTCACAAATTCTTCTACACTTTGATTGGTTGGATGATTGTGATACCAGTTTACACCTGCATATGTAGGAAATCCCAATACACTTGTTTCAACAGGTAAGCCTTCACCAAAGTATTTACCTACAGTAACCGTATTTCCAATGAGCACAATACCATCAAAGGCAATACCATAGCCTCTTTCTCTTCCCATTGTGGCAGCAATTCCAGCAGCGACTGCACTACGAGTACATCCATAACTTTCACCACATAAATATTTTGGTGACAAACCACGATTATAACGACGAACCCAAGCTTCAAGAACTGTCAATAGGGCTTCTGCATCTTGTTCAATGCCAAAGAAATCTTTCTTCTTACTTTCATCAATCAATACACCATATCCGGTTCCAACAGGATCAATCAATACAATATCCGCAATATCAATCAAACAATCTGGATTATCAATGACTTTATAAGGTCCAAAAGCACTTTCACGATCCACCTCATCATACTGCATACGACGCGTTCCTAGAAAACCTGCATGAACATACATACAACTTGATCCAGGACCTCCATTATACGCAAAGACAACAGGACGATTGGATGTATCTTCTACATCGCTTCTAAAATAGGCATACGTGAAAATTGATGCGACTGGATTTCCATCTGGTCCATAGATGACATTGTCTTCGCAAATTGTATGATATGGAATTTCTTTTCCTGACAATGTAATTTTTCCATCCGACTCAAAACGAGCGGGTTTAAAAGTATCTGGTTTAAAGCTTTCAGTTTTATACATAATTCGTTTCCTCCACAATAATTCCATTATAGAACGTAGTGAAAAATAGTCAATGTAAATTATTACATTTTTGTAAATAAAAATGAAAAGAGAGAAACTATTCATTTCCCTCTTCATCATATGTATCTAAAAAGTGATGTCTTGCATGATCATCCTTATAGGCAATCACGGTTTTAAGACTTACATTTTCTACACTCTTAAAAATATTTTGTTCTACAAACGGATTGACTTTCTTCAATTCCTTGATTAAGTTTTTCATTTCTAAACGCTTTGACTTGGATTGTGTTAAACATGTTTCATTGGCACAAGCCTGAGTGAATTTGCATGCACACTGAATGAAATACAGATTGTTGTGTTTAGCCCAAGCCTTAATATCATCTTCATGAATCAAGTATAGTGGTCGAATGACTTCCATACCCTTAAAGTTATTTGAATGTAACTTTGGCATCATCGTTTGAATTTGTCCCCCATAAAGCATCGACATTAAAATGGTTTCAATCACATCATCATAATGGTGTCCCAACGCTATTTTGTTACACCCTAAATTCTTGGCATAGTTATACAAATGACCTCTTCGCATTCTTGCACATATATAACATGGATTCTTTTCAATATTAAAAACGTTGTCAAAAATATCACTCTCAAAGATCTCAATTGGAATATTTAGTTTTTTGGCATTCTTTTCAATAACCTCGCGATTCTCTTTTGAATAGCCTGGATCCATCACGATATATTTCACATCAAAATGAACCGGTGAATGTTTATGCAGTTCTTGAAAACATTTTGCCATCAACATCGAATCTTTTCCACCCGAAATACATACCGCAATGCAATCGCCTTCTTTGACGAGCTCATAATCACGGATGGCTTTGGTAAATTTTGACCAAATCTTTCTTCGATACGTTTTAATAATACTTCTTTCGACTTGTGCGCAAAAATCATCCGACACATTTGTGTTCATCTTATCCATAACAATTGAAACATATCCACCATCTACACTATATGCTTCATATTTTTCCTGCAATCTTTGTGCCACTATATCACTAACATAGCCTTGTGCGCAAACGACAATAATCTTCTTAGTTGAATCAAATTCTGTTTCCAAAGCACTTTCTCCACTTAATACAATACTGTTCTCGATTGGATTTTTAAAGGCTTCTTCGGCATCACGAATATCAATTAAGATATATTCTTCTTTATTTAATTGTTTTAATTGTTCTACTGAAATTTTCATGAGACTATTCTAACATAATATTGAATTTTTGGATGAAAAAGCGCAAAATATGGACAAAAAAAGGAAGTTTGATTATGACACAAGATATGACACAAGGTAAAATCATGCCTATGTTAGTTCACTTTACCATTCCCTTAGTATTGGGCAATCTATTCCAATTAACATATAATGCCGTTGACAGTATTATTGTAGGGCACTTTGTTGGAAAAGAAGCTTTGGCCGCAGTCGGAATTTGTAATCCGATTACGACATTATTCATCCTATTTCTAAATGGACTTTGTATGGGCGCAAGCATATTGATTGGCATGTATTATGGGGCTAAAGATGAAGAAAAACTCGCTCGTCAAATGAGCACAACTATGCTTGCAGGACTTGTATTTTCACTTGTATTAACACTGATCTGCATATTTTTTTCACCACAAATTCTTAAATTTATGCAGGTAGATTCATCCATTTTCAACATGACTACTACCTATCTCCAAATCATCTTTGCCGGTTTAGTCTTTACTTTTTTATACAACTTTTTTGCGAGTACACTACGCGCTTTAGGCGACAGTAAATCACCCCTATATTTCTTAATTATCAGTTCCATTTTAAATATCTTTGGAGACTTATTCTTTGTGGTTGTTTTACATGCAGGAAGTAAAGGATGTGCCATTTCTACCGTGATTAGCGAAGCTTTATGTTGCCTATTCTGTATTCTATATATACAAAAGAAAGTGCCACTTCTACAACTGGGTAAAAAGTGGCTGGTATTTGATATTTCATTATTAAAACGCACCATTGCGTATGGCTGGGCAAGTGCTATGCAGCAGGCGACTGTGCAACTAGGAAAGCTTGGTATTCAAATGATTGTCAATACGATGGGTGTATCGGTTGTAGCTGCTTTTACAGCCGTCAATCGAATTGATGATTTTGCGTATACCCCGGAACAAAACATTGCTCACTCTATGACCGCTTTAATGGCACAAAATAAGGGCGCCGGAAAGAAAAATCGTATGCAGGAAGGATTTCGTTGCGGAATGGTTTTAGAATCCATCTACGGTATATTTATCTTTCTAGTATGTTTTATCTTCGCAAAACCATTGATGTGTCTATTTGTACAAGATGAAGAAGTTATTATGCATGGAGTGACTTATCTACATTTAATTTCCATCATGTATATTCTTCCTGCCTTCACCAATGGAATCCAAGGCTTTTTTAGAGGGATTGGCGATTTAAAAATTACGCTCATTTCAAGTCTAGTGAATATGACAGTTCGAGTTATTGTAGCTGCCCCACTTGTATTTAGCTTACATCTAGGCATCGAGGCTTTACCATACTCATATCTAGCTGGATGGATTGGTATGTTGGTGGTTGAACTTCCATTACTTATTCGTACATACAAAGCTTATGAATAAGACTTGTGTATAATTGACACAAGTTTTTTGTTTTCCTTTTATATAAAGCATTTATTACAATTTACACTATTTTTCCAACCCATATTTTTGTATTTTATCCACTTTTCAAACCTTTTTTATGCCTTTTTGACAACTTTTCCAACTTTTTGATCCAATTGTTTAGAAAACTTTAAGATTTATCACCAAAGTTAATTAATATTTATTCGTTATATTAATCATGGTGATAATTTATGACAAATAAAAACATACAAAACATAACACACTTTGGATTTATCCTTATGATTCTTATTTGTGTTTATTTCTTTTCCCAAGGATACTTCACAAATCCACAGCTTCTACAAGCTACACTATCTAAGGCAGGAATTTTGGCACCCCTACTTTTTATTCTTCTACAAATCATTCAAGTAATTATCCCCATTATTCCCGGTGGTGCATCAAGTGCCTTAGGTATTACAGCTTTTGGAGCAGTCAATGGATTTATATATAACTATATAGGTATTTGTATCGGATCCATATGTATCTTTTTACTTGTTCGTAAATATGGTCAAAGAATCATTCTAAAATTATGTAAAAAGAAAGATTACGACAAATATATGAAGTATACATATGATCAAAAAAAATTTGATACCTTCTTTATGTTAGCTATCTTCTTACCTTGTGCACCTGATGATCTCTTGTGTATGCTTGCAGGACTGACACATATGTCACTCAAAAAATTTGTCTGGATCATTCTTTTGGGTAAACCATTATCTTTGATTGCCTATTCTTATGGTCTTACGCAATTGTTTCAAATTATCGAAAGGTGGTTATAATTATGTTATACATTGGAATATTATGCGCATGCATTGGATTTTATTTACATTATTAAAAGGAGAACTTTATGGAACATACAATATTAGTGGTAGAAGACGAGCAAGGAATTCGTGAAGCTATCGGAATTTATATGAAGAATCAAGGCTACAATGTGATTCTTGCCGCAAATGGAAAAGAGGGCTTAGAAAAGATTGAAACAAACGATATTCATTTAGCCATCGTAGATATTATGATGCCTGTTATGGATGGCATTTCTATGGTCATGGAAGTAAGAAAACATCATGACTTTCCGATTCTATTTTTAAGTGCGAAAAGTGAAGATATCGATAAAATCACAGGTTTAAATATTGGTGCCGATGACTATATCACAAAGCCATTTCAAAGCATGGAGCTTGTCGCAAGAGTACGTTCGCATTTAAGAAGATATGAACAAATCTTAAATCTAAAAAATGAGACAAAGAACGAAGATGAGTATATGATTGGTGATCTTGTGTTAAATAATACGACAAAAAGAGTGACGTTAAATTCAAGGGATATTAAATTAACGCCAAAAGAGTTTGATATTTTAAAACTATTGATTTCACACCCTGGACAAGTCTTTTCTAGCCAACAAATCTATGAATTGGTATGGAAAGAAGAAGCTATCAACACGGAAACGATTATGGTTCATATTCGTAAATTACGTGAAAAAATCGAGGCCAACCCTAAAAAGCCTATTTATATTAAGGTTGTATGGGGGCAGGGCTATAAAATGGAGAATATACAATGAAAAAGAAAAATATTTTTTTAACAATACTATGTGCTTTATGCATCATTAGTTCTTGTATAGTGACAAGTTTTTATCCAAATGTTTCTACCGCTACTCCAACGAAGCTTCCTGAAACTTTAGAGCAGAATCTTACAGCTTTTATTCTTGCTAAAAAATTGGAACAAGATCCAAAGTATGAATATATTACTTTTGAGAAAGATACACCGGAAGATATTCAAAAGGATATAAAAAAAGGGTTAGACTCATCTTTATCTAGCGCAAAAAACATTTTTGAGAATGATCCAAACTTCTTTTATACGTGTGATGTGAACAATAAAATCACTTCAAAACAATTTAATGTGAATGTAAAGAAAAAAGATACAAGATATTATGACACTTTGGATTCGAATACTTTAAATGTAACGGATAATATTGTGAATCTTATTAACTATAACAGTGAAAAGTATTATGAATACTGTGATGGCACATATTATTGTGATGGAGAGCCATTTCCAGGCTATACACTTCATATGCCAAGTGATGTCGTATTAACATTCTATATTCCAGCTGTTTTAAATTATGATAATACAAGTCTAATTGACTTCTTAGATTTAGATGCCGATCAATACGCCTATTTCTTTATGACAGCCTTTTTGATTTGTAGTGCCATTATCGCTCTATATGTCTTCCTTAATAAATATGCGTATGAAAAGGAAGCCTATATCTTTAGACATGTGAATAACTGGTTATTTGAACCTGCATTTATCTTGTTTCTAACAATTGATGCCCTACTAGCTAGTGGTACATGCATATTAACTACCTATTCGATTGAAGGTACATTCTTACACATTCTAAATCGTTATCACATTGAATTGAGTCAGCCTATCGTATATGGAGTGAATATTCTTGCGTGGTCTATCACCTTATTCTTTATTGGTTTATCCGTATATTGGTTAAAATGTCAATTTACAGCATCGGTTAAAGACTGGTTCTTTCATAAAACATGGATTGGAAAATTCATTCTTTATTTCTCAAATAAAGTGGAACAAATCATTTCAACCGATTTATCGGATGAAATCCTTAAAAAGTATATTATTTTCTCAATATGTCTGATTTTGATTCTTGCGTTTATATCATTGCTTAACATTCCATTCTTCTCTTTCTTTATTGTTGTTGCAGCATTAATTGGCATTAGCGTTGTGGGCTATAAGAAAATCAAAAATGTGCAAGGACAATATCAAGACATATTACACATGACAGAAGATCTATCGAGTGGTAATTTTGAGAATATTAAGCCTGCAGATTCTGGTTTATTCCAATCTTTAAACAATAATATCTATCAAATTAAGGATGGTTTTGAACAAGCTGTAAAAGAACAAGTACAATCACAGAATCTCAAGACAGAATTAATTTCAAATGTATCACATGATTTAAAAACACCATTAACGGGTATTAAAAATTATGTAGAGTTATTAAATGATCCTAGTATTAGTGAAGAAGATAAAAAGAGTTATTTAGAACGATTGAATCAATACACCGATCGTCTAAGCATTCTAATCACAGACTTATTTGAAGTATCCAAAGCCAATAGTGGTAATATTGATTTAGAATATTCAGATATCAACATCATTGAATTCATGGAGCAGGTATGTGCAGAAAATGAAGAGCTTCTACAAGCTAAAAATCTTCAGCTTGTGACAAATCTTCCAGAAAAAGAAATTCATGTATGTTTGGATGGAAATAAGACGTATCGTATTTTTGAAAACTTATTTACCAATATTTCTAAGTATGCTCTTGAAAACACACGTGTATTCTTGGATGTAAAAGACATTGGTAATTCGGTTATGATCATAATGAAAAACACTTCGAAAGAACCGCTTGATTTTGATAGTGATATTACCGAACGTTTTGTGCGTGGCGATAAATCAAGGCATGAAGCTGGCAGCGGTCTAGGTCTTGCGATCGTAAAGAGTTTTACAGAAGTACAAAATGGCACGTTTATGATTGAAACAGATGGGGATCTCTTCAAATCCATTCTAAGTTTTCATAAATCCTAAAATATGTAGAATTCTACAAAAAAAATGATTGTAGATAAAA
>OHRA01000810.1_pt1 | contig 11170 bp, 10 predicted proteins | sample 1578241 | NCBI WGS metagenome assembly OHRA01 (sample SAMEA3879597, study PRJEB24766) | human gut metagenome | biome: human-associated habitat; feature: feces | place: USA | collected 1985/1987 | reverse complement strand
GCGATACAGTTTCCATCATTTACTTGTCCAAACAAGTAAGCATCTACGGCATCTGTGATGTGTCCACACAATACGTTAGGGAATGAGTTACAAGCAAGCATTGCTCCTTGTCCTGTTCCACATCCTGTTACAACAAAGTCAACAGCTTTCGTAGTTAATAAGATAGATGCTAATAAACCATTTTTTACATATGTTAATTGAACATCATCTTCTGCAGAATACATACCGTAGTTGAATACAGTGTGTCCTGCTTTTTTAGCTTCTTCATTCAATACTTCATAGATTTGTGCATTTTTTGCAGCTTGAGAGTTTTCGTTAATTAATGCGATTTTCATATATTCGACCCTTCCTTTTCTATTCTGGTTGTTTTCCAATATAAGCTAAGATACCACCATCTACATACAATACGTGTCCATTGACAAAGTTACTTGCATCACTTGCCAAGAATACAGCTGGACCCATTAAATCTTGTGGTTCTCCCCAACGAGCAGCTGGAGTTTTACTTACGATAAATTGATCAAATGGATGTCTTGAACCATCTGGTTGTTTTTCACGTAATGGAGCTGTTTGAGGTGTTGCGATATATCCTGGACCAATACCATTGCATTGGATATTGTATTCTCCATATTCACTACAAATGTTACGTGTTAACATTTTTAATCCACCTTTAGCTGCTGCATAAGCACTCACTGTTTCACGACCAAGTTCAGACATCATTGAACAAATATTGATAATCTTTCCGTGACCTTTTTTGATCATTCCAGGAATAACAGCCTTACTTACGATAAATGGCCCATTTAAATCAATGTCAATGACTTGGCGGAAATCTTTTGCGCTCATTTCCAACATAGGAATACGTTTAATAATTCCTGCGTTGTTAACCAAAATATCAATTGTTCCTACTTCTTCTTCTACTTTTGCCACAAACGCATTGACTGCATCTTCATCTGTGACATCACAAACATATCCATGAGCTTCGATGCCCGCTTCTTGATAAGCAGCTAAACCTTTATCTACTAATTCTTGTTTAATATCATTAAATACAATTGTAGCTCCTGCTTTTGCGTAAGCTGTCGCAATCGCAAAGCCAATACCATAACTTGCCCCAGTAATTAAGGCAACTTTTCCCTCTAATGAGAAATCTTTCATTTCAAACATATTCTTACTCTTCTTTCTATTTATCTTTGAACGCGGCCTGAACCGTCTCCACCTGCCAACTTCAACACTTCGTCCATGCTTACCATGTTGAAATCACCTTCGATAGAGTGTTTTAAGCAACTTGCGGCTACCGCAAATTCAATGGTTGCCTGAGGATCATATCCTTCTAGGCTTGCGGCAATCAATCCAGCTCCAAAGCTGTCTCCACCACCTACACGGTCTACGATCTGCATGTTGTATCTCTTTGAGAAATAATAATCTTTTCCATCATACAACATAGCTGACCAGTTGTTGATATTCGCATTGATTGACTCTCTTAATGTGATGGCTACTTTTTCAAATCCAAAGCGTTTTGTCAATTCACTAGCTACTTCCTTATATCCTTCGCGATTGACTTCACCACTTGTTACATCTGTATCACTGGCCTTGATTCCAAATACATCGGCTGCATCTTCTTCATTGGCAATACATACATCGACATATTCACAGATCTTAGCCATGACTTCACCGGCCTTTTCTTTTGACCATAGCTTGTTACGATAGTTCAAGTCACATGAAATCTTAACTCCATGCTCCTTAGCTTTCTTACAAGCTTCTATTGTAAGTTCAGCTACATTGTCACATAGTGCTGGTGTGATTCCTGTAATATGGAACCAAGCACAGTCTTTAAAGATTTCATCCCAGTTAAAATCCGCACTTGTAGCTGTATAAATACTAGAGCCTGCACGATCATAGATAACTTTACTAGGACGTTGGCTAGCCCCTTTTTCTAAGTAATAGATACCAATACGGTCTCCACCACGAGCAATATAAGATGTGTCTACACCATATTTGCGTAATGAATTGATGGCACACTGGCCAATTTCATGATTTGGAAGACGAGTTACGTATTTGGCATCAAAACCATAGTTAGCTAAAGAAACAGCTACATTGGCTTCTCCACCACCATAAGTAGCTCCGAAAGTATCGGCTTGTACAAAGCGATAATATCCTTCGGGTGCTAGACGTAACATGATTTCTCCAAAAGTGACTACTTTTTGTTTCATATTAAATCTCCATTTTTAAATCTGGATTAATCAAATGGATTCCAAATCCAGCTATTTCTAAATCTAAATAAACAAAGTTGATTCGATTTGTCTTTTTATTACGTGTAATACTTTCTTCAACAAACTTCACACCTTGTTTAGAAAGGTGATACATTGCTTTTTCAGGATATGGAGTATAGATTCCGATGTGACCATTTTCTCCACGGCCTTTTTTATGTAAAATCTCAAATCCTACACCAGCAAAATTTGATTTTGGCTTTGTGTATTGTGTAAAGTGGAACAAAGAACATAACGTATCTGTTACTTGTTTTGATTCTTCAGGACTATTTGTATTGATTCCAACATGAATTAATTGGAAGTCTAACAAGCTCTTGATTGCTGATCTAGATAATGCTTCAATTCCATCCCAATCTTTTGCGACAACCAAATCATTTGGCAACATAAAGCTTCCGCCGATTGCTTCTACATTTGGCAATGAAAGATAATCATGCATATTCTTTGTATTAATGCCGCCTGTTGGCATAAAGTGAACGTTCGCATACGGAGCACTTAGATCTTTTAATTTCTTAGCGCCTCCACTTGATTCTGCTGGGAAGAACTTTAATTGTGTTAATCCCATTGAAAGAGCCATTTCAACTTCACTCGCTGTGGATACGCCAGGATACACTTCCACGTCATGATCCAAACACCATTGAACCACTTTCGTATTAAATCCAGGTGTAATAATAAATTTAGCTCCTGCTTCAACAGCTTCTTTTGCTTGTTCAACAGATAATACAGTTCCAGCACCGACTAACATATCTGGTAATTGTTCTGAAATAGTTTGGATTGCACTCGTTGCATGTTCGCTACGATATGTAACTTCAATAACATCGATTCCACCATTTAGCAATGCCTTAGCTAATGGGTATGCATCTTCTTTTTCCAGAATTTTAACAACAGGTACGATTCCTGTGTTGGAAATACGATTCATATACGATTCCATAGTTCCACCTTCCATTTTCTATACTTTGCGTGTGTCTAGTACGCGTTTACTTTTTAGTAAACCAGTTCACCTGTAGTCTATCTTAGTAAACCGGTTTTGTCAACTCGAAAAGTGAAAATAATCTGTTTTTTTATTTTTTTAATTTTTTCGTATATATTATAGGTAAGCGTTTCCAAAGTTTGTTAATTTTTGAACAAAATGTGTTGACAATCTATTTTTGAGATGTAATAATGGTGTTGTCTAGTAAACCAGTTTACTTTTTTGAGGAGGTTATGGAGAGTATGGTACGTTCAGTAAATATCGAACCAATTACTAAAGAACATGAGTTTTTAGCAACACCCGCCCTTACAAAAGAAGAACTAACAAATGCGTTTGAAGAATGTTTAAAACAAGTTGATTTAAATATGGAATATTTCAAAGATCGATTCCCATATTCATGTACTAAAGGTTTGAAGTATCCAATCATCGACAACATCGAATGGACTGATGGATTCTGGACAGGTATGTTGTGGTTGGCATATGAATATACGAATGACAAGAAATATAAAGAATTAGCGGATCGAAACATCGAAAGCTTCTTGCACCGTGTTGAAAATCGAATTGAATTAGATCACCACGATCTTGGATTCTTATATTCGCTATCTTGCGTAAGTGGCTATAAGCTTACAAAAAATGATCATGCAAAAAAAGCTGCATTGTTGGCGGCTGATAAATGGCAAGAAAAAGGACAGTTCTTACAAGCTTGGGGGCCTAAAGACAGTCCTGAACATTATCGATTCATCATCGACTGCATGTTAAACATCCCATTATTATATTGGGCAAGTGAAGTTACTGGTGATAATCACTATGCGGATGCCGCAACAAAACACTTCACAACAAGTTGTAAATATGTAATTCGTGATGATGCGAGTGCATATCACACATTCTATATGGATCCAGTTACTGGAGGACCAAGTCATGGTGCTACACGTCAAGGATATTCAGATGATAGTTCTTGGGCTCGTGGACAGGCATGGGGTATTTATGGAATCCCATTAAATGTTCGCTACACGAAAAACACAGAATACGTTGATCTATATAAAGGAATGGCAAACTATTTCTTAAATCGTTTACCAGAAGACAATATTTGTTACTGGGATTTGATTTTTACAGATGATCCCGAACAATCAAGAGATTCAAGTGCAGCTGCCATCGCAGTATGTGGAATGCTTGAAATGGATCAATGGATCAAAGAAGAGGATCCAAGTAAAAAGGTGTATCAAAAAGCTTGTGACAACATCACTCGCTCATTGATTCAAAACTACACTAACAATGATCACAAACCAGGCGATCCAATCTTGTATCATGGCGTATATTCATGGCATAGTAGTAAAGGCGTAGATGAAGGAAACATCTGGGGCGACTACTACTACATGGAGATAAAATGGCAACACCAAACATCGTTATGACACGTATCGATGAACGTTTAGTTCATGGTCAAGGTCAATTATGGGTAAAATCTTTAGGCGTTAACACAGTAATCGTTGCGAACGATCAAGCAAGCCAAGATGCAATGGCACAAACTTTAATGAAGACTGTAATTCCTAAGGAAGTCGCAATGCGTTTTTACTCAGTACAAAAAGTTATCGACATCATTCACAAGGCAAATCCAGCTCAAACAATTTTCTTAATTGTTAAAGATTGTAAAGATGCTCTACGCCTAGTTGAAGGTGGCGTTCCAATCAAACAAATCAACATTGGAAACATTCACAACTGTGAAGGTAAAGAAAAAGTAACTCGTTCTATTTTCTTGGGTGCTGAAGACAAGGCTGCATTAAAAGAAATGATCGAAAAGTATAACGTTGAATTTAATACACAAACTACACCAAGTGGTTCTGATGGAAGTGTATTAGTAGATATTAAAAATTATTTATAGGAGATAAAAGAATATGCAAATTACATTGTTACAGGCCGTAATCATCGGTCTATGGACAGCATTCTGTTATTCAGGTATGTTGTGGGGTATTTTTACGAACCGTGCTTTAGTTTTAAGTTTCGGTGTTGGTATTGTATGTGGAGATTTAAAAACAGCATTGCAATGTGGAGCAATCGCTGAATTAGCATTCATGGGATTCGGTGTTGGTGCCGGTGGAACTGTTCCTCCAAACCCAATCGGACCTGGTATCATTGGTACATTAATGGCAATCACTATGGATGGTGTTACACCAGAAAGTGCATTATCATTATCTATTCCTTTTGCAGTCGCAATTCAATTCTTACAAACAGCTATCTATACAGTTCGTGCAGGTGCACCAGAAAGTGCAAACAACGCATTGAAAAAACAAGACTTTGGAAAATTCCGTTTACACTCTAACTTAACAATCTTGTTATTTGCTCTTGTTGGATTCTTATTAGGATTCTTAGGTGCATACAGCATGGATACATTAAGTAAATTAGTAGCATTAGTACCAGCTTGGTTATTAAAAGGATTAACAGTTGCTGGTGGTATGTTACCTGCTATCGGTTTTGCTATGATCATGAGCGTTATGTTAAAGAAAGAAGTTGTTCCATTCGCATTATTAGGATACTTCTTAGCCGCTTATTTAGGCGTACCAGTAATCGGTATTGCTATTGTCGGAACTGTATTCGCATTAAAACACTATAACGATGCTGGAAATGTCGCTGTCGCACAAGCTGCAACTGAGGAGGTAGAACACGATGACTGGATCTAAATTAACAAAGAAGGATTACACTAAGACTACATTACGTGCTTACTTCTTACAAAATGGTTTTAACTATAGTAACTATCAAGGTTTAGGATACGCTTTAGTAATGTATCCTGCATTCAAAAAATTGTATGGTGATAACCCAGCTAAATTGGCTGAAGAATTAGACAATAACTGTGAATTCTATAACACAAACCCTAACTTCTTACCATTTATCACTTCTATTCACTTGGCAATGGCAGAAAACGGAATGGAATACGATGAAATTCGTGGTATCAAGATGGCATTGATGGGTCCTTTAGCAGGTATTGGTGACTCATTATCACAATTCTGTATTGCTCCATTATTCTCAACTATCTTTGCTTCTATGGCTATGGATGGTGTGGCAATTGCTCCATTATTATTCTTAATCTGCGAAAACGTTACATTATTGGCAATCAAACTATGGACGTCGTCTAGGAACAAGCATGATTGACAAATTATCTGAAAAAATGGGTGTTATTTCTGAAGCTGCAAGTATGATCGGTGTTACTGTTATCGCTGGTTTAGCTGCAACATTCGTTAAAATGAACGTCGCAATTACATTCTCTGCTGGTGCTATTGAAGAAGGTGTTAAACAATCTACAGTAGATATTCAGGCAATGTTAGATAAAGTTGCTCCTGCATTATTACCAGTATTATATACAGCATTAATGTACTACTTAATCAAGAAAAAAGGTGTTACAACTTATTGGTTAGTATTGATCACTGTTGTTATCGGTGTTGCATTAAGCTGCTTAGGAATCTTAGCCTAATACATAAAGGAAGCAAATTTGCTTCCTTTTCTTTTTAAGGAGAACTCTATGAATCTATCTTACATAAAAAAACAACTACAATTCTGGGCAGACAAGAAGGATGTACTACACGTAAAAAAATTATTAACGAAAGAAGATCAAATTCTAGTAAAAAGAAAATCAGAAGAACTGATTCAAAACATCTTTACGTTTGATAAACCATGGGACATGGAACGTTGCCAAATTCCTTACAAACTAAAAACTTTAGATTGGAACATACAATTAAACGATGATGAAGAATGGTGCTTCATGCTCAATCGCATGGACTACCTAAACTATCTGGTTCTTTCTGATCATATTGAATATGCCAAAACACTCATTTTAAACTGGATAGAAGCCCATCCAACAATTCAACCAGAACCAAGCACAAGAACACTCGATACAGGCATTCGTTTAATGAACTTCTTTGAAGCCCTACCTTATTTGTACGCAAACAGTTTATTAAGTGATGAAGAAATCACTACGATTGCCAAGTCCATGTTGGATCAGTGTGCGTATTTAAAAGAGCATTACATTCCAAAATACATAACATCAAATTGGGGAAGCATTCAAACATGTGCTATGATCAGCATATTACCTATGATTGAAGAACAAAGTGATATCTATGCTTGGGCATTCAATGAATGGAAAAGACAAATCCAAGCACAAGTGTATCCAGATGGCATGCATTGGGAACAATCCACGATGTATCATATTGAAGTCTTAAATTACTGCATGAAAGCTATGTATTATTCAGAACAAGAATTGCCACAAATTCATGCTTTGGCTAGAGCCATCTTCTTACAGGCTACCCCTCATAAAGAAATTGAAACATTCGGGGATACAGATCGCAGTAATATTCAAGATGTCATGACACGTGCTAGCTTCTTATTTAATGAACCCACATGGAAGTCGATCGCATTTCATACTTTTGACATGGAATCTTTATATACATTAGGAGCTAAAAATGCCAAGATCTATCTGGAAATGCAAAGTACAGAATCTAACGAGCTTAACTTTGATGGAAAAGATAGCGGTATGTATACATCAAGGAGTTCTTGGAAAGAAGATGCTAACTTTACCATGTTTACTAACGGATCATTAGGCAGTGGACATGGACATAGCGATAACTTACATGTATCCATTTACTATAAGGGAAACCCTGTATGTATTGATACTGGACGTTTAACATATCGTGAAGATCATCCACTAAGAGTACACTTAAAATCTATGGCAAGTCATAATGGTGTGATTGTAGATGAACATTGCTCATGTGTACCTAAGGATAGTTGGGGATATGAAGATTTTGGTGTTCCATTAAAGAATTATGTCTATCATAAAGATGGCATTCACTACTATGAAGGTACACTATTAGGACATGATCCGTTACAGGTATGGACAAGAAAAGTGATTGTCCTTGATGTAGGTGTATGGATGATTGTTGATGAAGTAAAAGAAGATGGTAGCCATCATGCGGTTACACGTTTTCATTTAGATCCAGAAGCTAGTGATTTAAAAAGTTTAAAGCTAGTATCCAACATTTCGTACACAAAGCATATTGAGCCATGTTCCCTTCGTTATAATGAAGAATTAGAGCATGATGTTTTATATTTTGAACAAGATTTCACGAATCATTTCGAACAATGCATTTGTTTTGTGGATAAAGCGATTGAAACAAAAGATGATTTCGTTCTTCAAAACAACGATACAAAACTAGATAATACGATTGTACACACTAAAAAGTTTATACTTTCAGAAGATGAATCTTATAGTGTAGCCATATTCCATAAGGAAATCTATAAAGGAAAGAAAGTATTATTCTTAGATGGTGAACCATTCCATTGCAAAGTATTTGTCGTACATAAGAAAAAAGATAAAGTAAAAACATATATTGTTCGTGCATAGTAAACGCGTTTGCTAGAAAATGTAATATTTGTTAAAATTAGAGTATTGAAAGGATCCACTTTATGAAAGAAAAAATAACCATTCGTGATATAGCCGAAAGAGCGGGAACATCTAAAACCACTGTCTCTTTTTTTCTAAATGGTAAGACGGACAAAATGTCAGAGGAAACCCAAGCAAGAATTGCTCAAGTCATCAAAGAGACAAACTATCGTCCAAGTATTGCAGCACGCTCTTTAAACGCAAAAGAAACACGTTTAATTGGCGTCATCATTGGAGATATCACCAACACGTTTGCCAATCAAATCGTTAAAGGAATTGATGATTTTGCAAGAGATAATCGTTACCAGTTGATTGTTGGAAACAGTAATTATAATTTTGAAAATGAAAAAGGATACGTCAATCGCATGTTGGCAATGGGAGTTGATGGTTTTATCATCCAGCCATCCAGTCATTTTGCCGAATTGATTCCAAAAATCAAACAAGAAAATAAAGACGTAGTATTTATTGATTCACAAGTTTCTATGGATAAAGAAAAATGGGTCAAGACAAACAACTATGAATCCATATTGAATGTAGGAACACGCCTAATCGATGATGGATATGATGAATTCATTATGATTACGGCAGATCCACATGTATTAAGTACACGTTTAGAGCGTACAACTGGTTTTTTACACGCTTTAGAAACAAAAGGAAAAACATGCAAAACCCACGTTGTAGCAGATGATGTAACAAGCGATGCATTACGTGATCTACTCTATAATGAATTACGTTTTGGTGTTCGCTCCCTCATCTTTGTAGCCAACTGCTTCTTATTACCACGTGTCTATTTGGCATTAAAAGATTACCGAAACCTAATGCCAGATACAATTGGATTAATTGGCTTTGACAATACAGAATGGACTAACTTCTCTAGTCCAACTGTCACAACGATCGTACAGCCTGCCTATGATGAAGGCTATCAAGCTGCATCGATCTTAATTGATTCATTAAAAGGAGAAAACAAACAGATTCCAAATCAAATCTTAAAGTGTTCTGTAAACTGGAATGAATCAACCAAACAACACAATTAAAGATTTACAATGATGCCCATATTTACTGGCGCAATAAATTCAAATGAATCAGATCAAAGTCATGAACAGTGGAATTAAGGCAAATTAAATACATGTTAAATAGGGAGATTGACTATGCTTCCATGTAGAGATACAGAAAACAATCGCTAATGTGCTAAATGTAGTGCTTGATTGTAGAGTTCACTGCTCCAACAGAAAGACAGGAATCCAAAGTTTGAGAATAATGTACGATTGCTGCATAATGTTGTCAGTTAAGAACCCTCACTGCTTGCGGTGAGGAATAGTCAGTACAGAATGTTGAAGTTTTACATAGAAAAGATACTGATGGAAGCTTATTAAGAGATCAGTATATGGCTGAAAATGTTTCTTGGATTTTGCAAAAGGTGCAGCAAAGAGGAAATGATTGCATTTTCATCAGTGGGCATAATGAACATATTGCAAAATGGGGAAGTTATGACTCTATGTGGAAACTGTTATCAAATCAATATAGATATTATGTGATTGGAACAAACTTCTATAAGACAAGATGCAATTTACCTGAAGGAAATCATAAACATACCATACAGACATTTTATTCTCATGATCCACTTGCAAAAACAGCGAAATTAGCCGGCTTTAAAATGTGCTGGATTGATTTTTCTTCTCTTGAAGAAGGTACAGAAATTAAAAGACATGCAGATGCATATACCTATATGGGAACGCTAGGAGAAAGCTACTCTATCATGAATCGCTTCCTGCCTCCTAGCTATCGCATGTTTCAGCCACCCACAACGCTTTATGACAGTATGATTTATGTCTCAAATGCGTCACCAACAAAGATTATTGAATGCTTATTGATTTACATGTTACAAAGGAACTATAATAAACATGTTGAAAAATGGGGAGCTGAGTGGCTGAGAGTAGGTTCGACCTTGACCCTGAAACCTGATTTGGATAATGCCAACGTAGGGATGATATCTTTATTGTATGTTAGCTGCAGATTAGGTTTTTCTGCAGCTTTTTGTTTTTTGATCAGAATATGGCGGCAAATTGGGGGCACCACCTTATGTCGCATTAAAAAAGTAATGCAGGAAGGAGATAGAAAATGAAAACAGCATTAACAATCGCTGGAAGTGATTCCAGCGGAGGCGCTGGTATCCAGGCGGATATCAAAACAATGTGCGCAAATCACGTATTTGCGACGAGTGCAATTACAGCACTAACGGCACAGAATACATTAGGTGTTACAGGAATTATGGAAGTAACACCAGAATTTCTTGGGGAGCAGCTGGATGCAGTCTTTACAGATATTTATCCAGATGCAGTGAAGATTGGAATGGTTTCTAGTTCTGATCTGATTCGTATGATTGCTTCAAAACTGCAGGAATATAAGGCAGCTAATATTGTTGTGGATCCGGTGATGGTCGCAACAAGCGGCGCAAAACTTATTAGTGATGATGCAATTGAAACATTGAAAAAAGAATTGTTGCCTTTAGCTACTTTGATT
>OHRA01000802.1_pt1 | contig 11243 bp, 11 predicted proteins | sample 1578241 | NCBI WGS metagenome assembly OHRA01 (sample SAMEA3879597, study PRJEB24766) | human gut metagenome | biome: human-associated habitat; feature: feces | place: USA | collected 1985/1987 | reverse complement strand
AATAAATATATAAATTAAAGACTAAAACAGCAATTTTTATCATAAGGGAACTATGTGTTAAAGGTTCAAGTCCTTTGCTCCCGGCCATCGGGAGTTAGCTCAATTGGTAGAGCAATAGTATTGATAATTTAGTCTTGTTTATAGTTTGGTAGCTCAGTTGGTTAGAGCACTGTGCTGATAACGCAAGGGTCGTGAGTTCGAGTCTCACCCAGACTACCATGGGCGGTTAATAACAAATACGATTCCGCCCAAAGGTCATACCCACTCCTATATGTGGGGAACAAAAATCGGATGTGTGGTGCGGGACCTTAGCCGTATTTCCGGGCGTAGCTCAGTTAGCAGAGCGCGTGTTTTGGGCACACGAGGCCGTGAGGGCGGGACTCACCGCTCGGACCATAAGACACATACAGCAATTCTTTCATTAGAAAGGTATACGGGTTCAAATCCTGTAAACTCCAACTGGGGTTTTGGCGAAATTGGTTAACGCACATAACTTGAAATTATGTTTTCTAACGTGTCTAGTTTGAGATAACTTTTTTGATTTTTTATAAAAAATATAATATAATATATATAGAAAGTTAAGAAAGGAATTGATAAAAAAATGAAAAAGACTTCTGTTGATTTTGGTTGCTATTATAATTCCATTGACAACAAAGAGCTTGTAAAAGCAATTGCTCGTGCTTCTAATCCTAATACGGAAGATATTATTCTGTATTGTAAGATTGATGATGGCGGTCTGGCTTCTGCTCCTATGTATATGCTTGAAAAGGATTTTGTAGCAACTTTTATTAATTGAGTTGCTTATACGGGATTAGTGCAGCTGGTAGCGCATCTGACTTACATTCAGGAGGTCGGGGGTTCGAGCCCCTCATCCCGTACCACCAAACGCAGGATTGGTTCGATTCCAATAATCAGCTGTAATTAGTGTAATGGTTGAGCACGGCGTTTGTGTTTTAAATATATCAAAGACACCATAAACTGCGAATATTTTCTATATTAGGAAACAAAAAAATATTGTTTTACCAATAACTTTTTGATTACCTGTCGAAGGTGTAGTTTGTTTGGGGTAAGAGAGAATTAATCGACAAACAAATGAAATGAATTGATTGAAATTCTTTGGTGTCTTGTTTCTATACGGTCGTCGCCAAATCGGTAAGGCACAGGACTTTCTCAAAATCAGTTAAATGGGTTATATAATATGACGGGGTTAAGTAGTATTATATAAGTTCTGTTAGTAGGCTTCCGGTCTTATAAAACCGAGAATGTTGGTGCAAGTCCAACTTTTGAGCCCTGACTCCTGCATCTGCTGGTTCGAGTCCAGCCGGCCGTGCCACTAGAGTTCTGCTAAGTTATATATTTAATTAAGAATTTGCTACTCTGAAAGAATATATAATGAATGAAAAAATTGGGTCTAGATGACGCAGATAACCCTCTCTGGACCATAAATTCAATTTAAGGAGAAAAATTATGATTTGTCGCACTAAAGAGCATTATGAAAATCGCATTGCGAAGTTGTATTCCCATGGTGAAGTTATGAATCAGCGTCTCATTAATAAGATGAAGCGAAAACTCCGTAAGTTGAATTAAGGAGTTTATTGCCCCGTAGTGTAATGGTTAACACGGCGGTCTCTAAAACCGTTTTCCCTTTGAAGGAGTCGTTCTGGGTTCGAATCCCAGCGGGGCTGCGGTGCTAAAAACAAAACCTCCTCGCGGTAGCACTGGGTAATGCTAATTTGTTTATAAAGGCAATAAAGGCAATATGTATAAAAGTCATTGATAAGTCCTTTTATATGATAGGAAGTAGGATTAGAAGCGTCCATCTTTTAAAGAGCGAAATGCGGCGATCGGGTATTTCCTTGGTCCAGTAGACACACTATCGGAGGTTGTGGGTTAACCTAATTAAAACCCTCAAAATAAAAATGTTTGATATTTATTTAAATTATTGCGAAGAAACTTTTGGCGGTTCTCATAAGTTTACTAAAAATGGTCTTGGTTATGATGTTTTAAATATTCATAATAATCGAGATGATTTTAAAATTATACTTGCGGATAAAGTGCGGTTTGGAGAATATACTTTATTTCATCGTGCTTATGGAGCTAGACTTGATGGTTCTTATGAGTGGCATGTCCAATTAAAATCTAAATATTTAGATTTTCTAATTTATTGCGCTTTTGCACATGATTTTAATAAATATAATAATATTCCTTATAATCGAGAAGATTATTGGCGATTTATTAAAGATTATAAGAAATACATTTCGGAGATTAACGTGATAAGGTAGACACCCTGGTCTGTAAAACCGGTGCGCTTAGTCGCTCGAGTGGGTTCGATTCCCTCATCTCCGACCAAAGTATTTGGCAGTATACTTTATAGTAATCGCAAAAACTGCTTATCGTACCTGAGTAAGTGGCAAGGTCGTAGATGGCGACGGCGTTGTTCATTTAAAACGATAGGTTTCTTTTCCTAACAGGCTGAAGAAAAGACGTTAACCACAACGAAAGAGTGATTAAGAATAGGTAAGGAATATTTATATTAAAGGTGATTTGGCACTATTGTTAATTTTAATGCTGATCGGTGCGGAATAAGTAAGATTTCCTATTTAAATCTAACCAAATTGAATACTGAAAACAAACCGAGAAAATGCTCTTAAATGGAGTTTGATTGTTCTTTAATGGTGGAAGGAAGCGTAAAGCAACCTACGGGTTAGCGTTTGCGGAGTAAAAGAACATGATGACAAAATTTAAGAGCATTTTTGTTTGCTTAAATAAGAGCGGTTAATGTGGTCCGACCGGCATCAAGCGCAAAGACCGAAAACCACAATAAAAAATGCTTTTAGAAATTTTTAAGATAAAATTGGCCTACTGAGATTTTCAGTAGGCCAATTTTTTATATTCATAAAGAATATTTTTTTATATTATTTAGAATGATGTAATAAAAGAGGAGGCAATAAAATGTATACTTTAACACATCAAAATGGTAAAGTTAATTATGGATTAAAAAAATTCATAGTTGATTCTGTTGAAGATATTGAAAAAATTCCAACAATTTCATTGCTCCCTGGCAGTACTGCTTTTATTCCTAAATCATCAAAATTATATATTTATCAAGATAATAATACTTGGGTTGAACAAAAATCCAATAGTAATAATAGTGGCAGCGGTGGAAGCACCGAGCCTTCTAATCCTGATAATACATATGTTTGGGATGGCGGTAGTATTGATTAAGGAGGTGTATTTAGTTGGCTGATGTTTATATGAAATCAAAATTCTATTTTAAACGTGGAAAGGCAACTTCTTGGACTGAAAAAAATGTACTCTTAGGACCTGGCGAGCCTGGGTTTGAAATAGACACTGGTAGATTAAAAGTTGGCGATGGTATTCGCACTTGGAATGATCTTCCTTACCTTACAGAAAATGAAATAAAAAACGGAATAAATGATGTTGCTTATTTTATTGGATAGAAAGAGTCTTTACCTGAAGATCCAAATATTAAAGAAGGTACAATGTGTTTAGTTGGTGAAGATTTTTATATTTATGATGGAAAAAAATGGAGAGAATTAAAAAGCAAATCTTCTCAAGGAACTACTGAAGTTATAAAAATAAAAGATGAAGATCAAGAATCTTCTCCTATTGAAGAAGTAGAAATCAATGGAACAAAATATTCTACTATTAAAGAAGCAATCCAAAATGCTTCTAATAATGATACCATAATTTTGTAGAAAACAGTTAAAAATATTGATATTCCAGAAGGAAAAAATATTAACATTGATTTAAATAATATTAACATCTTAAATAATGAAGACAATCCAGTTAAAATTAATGACAACGCTTCTCTAATTATTTCGGGAGAAGGATGCGTTGAATGTAATAAACACGGTAAGGCATCTATTGAAAATAATGGAAATACAACTATTATAAATGGTGAATATAAACGTTCTATTGATGAAAAAGGTAATGGATATTATGTAATAGTAAATCATGGTGAGATGTCTATTTATGATGGAATATTCTCTTCTCCTGGTGGATTATCTAGTATGATTGAAAACGGATATTATGATTATCTTTCTCAATACCATTTAGGTGAATCTGCAGAGTATCCTAAATTAATTATTAATGGTGGTACTTTTATTAATACTTATACTACTATTAAAAATGATGATGCTGGTATTTGTGAAATTAATGGTGGTAATTTTTATGGTATGCTTTATAACGTTGGTAAAAGTTTAACTATAAATGATGGTTATTTCTATACTGATGATGGTTATGAAGTTATCCAATGTAAAAAGAATAATGATGATATTAATGCTGGTATTTTAATTATTAATGGAGGAATTTTTGAAACTACTTGTGATAAAATCCTTTCTAGTATAAATAATGCCGAAATTATTATTAAAGGTGGAAAATTTAATAAACCTCTTCCCGAAGAATTTATTGCTTCTGGATATAAACAAAAATTAGTAAATAATTATTATAATATAATAAAGGAGGGATAATATGGCATTTAATGTTGTCTATGCAGATAAAAATAAAATTAAATCTAGCATCAAACAAGGTATTATTCCAAAAGAAAGTCTAATTTTAACAACTGATGAAAATTAGTCAGAGGCTTATTATTATGATGATGAAAGTAATTTAAAATATATTACCAAAAAGACTTCTTTTGATTCTATAATTGAAGCTCGCACTTGGATCGCAAAATATGATTATAAGGGTGAAGTAATTTCAATTTTTTAGAATAAACAATGGACTCCCTATTTGGTTAATGAAGATAATAGTATTACTGAAATTGGTAAAACTTCTTAGTATTCATTAATAGATGGCGGAAATGCTTAATTTTTTTTTATTAAGGAGGAAATTTTAATATGGCTGGAAATACTTTAAAAACCCGTATTCAACTCCGCAATGATGAAGCAGCCACTTGGGTTGAAAAAAACCCTATGCTGTTAAAAGGTGAAATGGGTATTGAAGTTGACACTGGTAAAATTAAGATTGGTGATGGTACTAAAGCTTGGAATGAACTTAGTTACTCCGGTGTCGATGAGAATGCTATTAAATCTATTATTAATAGCAATCGTGATAAAGTTTCTGTCTTAACTCTAACCGAAGGTAAGACTGATGCCGATATGCTAGCAACAATTGCCACCCCTGTTCAGGGAGATATGGCTGTTGTCGAGAATGCGTTTGTTGAGGGTAAAACTTCTCGTACTGCGTATTTCTATGATGGTGCTAATTGGGCCGCTTTTGATGGCAATTATAGCGCTGACAATGTATATTTTGATGAAGACATTACTTACACAGTTGGTTTTGGTACACTTGCCAAACCTGCTTCTAGCGCAAAATTTGCCGCGACTGGTAAAAATGTAACTGAAGTTTTTAAAACCCTAATGGCCACTGAGCAGAATCCTTCTAAGACTGAGCCTGCTGTCTCCTTCAGCGCGGAGGGCGGTTTTGGCACTTTTGAAATTGGTACAAAGAGAAATCTGACTTATACTGCAACGTTGTCTACTGGCGGATATACCTATGGTCCTGCTACTGGTATCACTGCACAGTCTTGGAGTGTTTCTTGTACTGGTGTAGCTGATAAACTGACGACTGCCACTGGTTCTTTTGAAAATGTTGTTGCTGAGACTACGGCAAAGAAAATTACTGTAACCGCTACTCATGGTGATGGTGCTGTGCCTGTAACGAATCTCGGTAAGGCTTATCCTGCGGCTAAGATCGTGGGAGGTAGTAAGTCAAAGGATTCAAGCACTCTTGTCGGTGTTCGTTATATGTTCTGGGGCCCAGTAACTTCTGATGTTGAACTTAATTCTGCTAATATTCGTGGATTGAAAAACAATAAAGCGACTGGTACTGGCGCCCTCACTACTTTTGGTGCTGGTGCTGGCGCAAAGAAAGTTATTGTTGCCGTTCCTGCTGGTCGCAAGATTACTAAGGTTCTCATGCCTAGTGCGCTCAATGCTGATGTTACTGCTTTATTTGTAAAACAAGGTACTCAAGTTGATGTTGAAGGTGCTAATGGTTATACTGCGGCTAAATATGATGTATATGTTTATCAGCCTGCTTCTATTGATGCTGGCGAGACTTATGCTGTCACCATCGGCTAATTTGAGGGAGGTAAATATATAATATGGCTGTTATTATGAATGATGCTGCTTATATGGGTTTCCCACTTTCTATTAAACGTGGTAATCCTGCTCCTGTTGATACCACTGCGGTATGGTATAATAAAGCAGAACTCGAAACTTATGCAAAATCTGGCGCTACCGCCTATATTGGTCAGATTTTAACTTTAGTTGCTGATAATAAATGCGAAGCTTATATGATTAGCAATGCGGCTGGTACTCTTGTTAAACTTGCTTCTACCACTGTTTCTGGCGATCTTGCTTCTGATGTTTCTACTCTTTAGGGCCAAATTGCTTCTCTTATTGAAAAAGTTGGCTCTGCTACTCAGGGCGAAACTGCTGCTACTGGTTTATATGCTCTAATCGAAGCTGCTCAGAAGCAAGCAGATAAAGGCGTCGCTGATGCTAAGACTGCTGATGATAAAGCTGTTGCGGCATAGACTGATGTAGATGCCCTTGAAGCTGTTGTTGGGACTGATGATACTGCTGGTCTTCGTAAACGTATTAAAACTAATGAAGATGCTATTGGTGTTTTGAATGGCACTGGTGAAGGCTCAGTTACTAAAGCTGTTAATGATGCTATTAACGATTTTGCAACCAAAGCTACTGAAAATGGTACTATTGACACCTTTAAAGAATTAGTTGATTGGGTCGCGGGCCATCCTGATATTGTTAATGGTTTAACTGGTGATATTAATAAATTAAAAGCTATTCTTAAAGGATTTGGCACTGCTGAAGGTCAATCTCCTGAAGTAAAGGCTTATATTGATGGCGCCATTAAGGCTCTTAAGATTGAGGATTATGCTAAGGCTGCTGATTTAACTACTCTTGCCGGACGTGTTAGTGTAGTTGAAAAACTTCCTGCAGCTGGTATTACTGCTGAAGATATTGAAAAGTGGAACGCAAAGCAAGATGCTGGTAATTTTGTTGATCAATCTGCTTACGATACTAAGATGAAAGCCCTTGAAAAGGCTGATAGTGATAATACAACTGCTATTGCTGCTGTGAAAAAGACGGCTGATGCTGCTGTTGTTGCTAACAAAGATATTACCGCTGGTACTGCCACAAAGATTACTTATGATGCCAAAGGTCTTGTAACTAAAGGCGAAAATCTTGCTGTTTCCGATATTCCTACTCTTGGTATTTCCAAAATTGATGGTCTTCAGGATGCTCTTGATAGTAAACAAAATAATTTAACCTTTGATGGTGAATATAATTCTGGCACTAATAAAGTTGCTACAGTAAGTACAGTTAATACCGCAGTTGATAATTTACGTCATACTCTTGGCGGTGAAGATGGCCAGACTGATGTTGATACTAAAGATAGTGAAACTATTCACGGCGCTAAGCTTTATGCGGATGAAGTCGGTAAGAAAGCTAAGACTTATGCTGATAGCTTAGTTGGTGATACTTCTGCTATTGGTAAGAAAGTTGCCGCTCTTGAAGGTAAAGTTGATGTTAATAGTGTAAGTGGTGCAATTGCTACAGCTAAATCTGAAGCTATTACAACTGCTGGCACTAATACTGATACTAAAGTTGCTACTGCTAAAACCACTATCCTTGGCGAAGGACATACTGGTACTGTAAAAGAAGCTTATGAACTTGCTGCTTCCAAGGCTACTATGGCTCAAGTCGAAGCTAAGGGCTATGCTGTTAAGACTGAGGTTGACACTGCTGTTGCTGATGCAAAGAAGGCTGGCACTGATGCTCAGACTGCTGTTAATACATTAAGTAATAAGGTTGGCGCCATTCCAGCAGATAAGACAATCATTCAGATGATTGCTGATGCTCAAAATGCTGCTACTTATAATGATAGTGCTGTTAAAGCAAGTATTAAGACCAATACAGATGCTATTGCTAAATTAAATGGTGCTGATACTGTTGAAGGCTCTGTAGCTAAAACAGTTAAGGATGCTGTTGCTGCTGAACAGACACGTGCAGAAGGTAAGGAACAAGCAAATGCTACTGCTATTGCTGGTGTTAAATCTCGTGTTGATGCCTTCCTTGCAGCCGCAGAAGTCGGCGACGCCGCAGTTGATACCTTAAAGGAAATTCAGACTTATATCACCACACATGGTTCTGCGGCAGACCAAATGGTTAAAGATATTGCGGCTAATAAGAAAGCAGTCGAAGATGAAGCTACTCGTGCTAAAACTGCTGAAGGTACTAATGCCACTGCTATTAGTGATGAAGCTACTCGTGCTAAAGCAGCTGAAAAAGCTAATGCTAATGCAATCGCTGCTGAGACCACTCGTGCTAAAGCAGCTGAAAAAGCTAATGCTGATGCAATCACTGAATTAAAGAAAGCTGATTATGCTGGTATTACTTCTGAAAAGATTGCTAAATGGGATGCTGCTCAAGCTAATGTAATTGAAAAGATTCAGGTTAATAGCGCTGAAATTGCAATTAGTGAAAAGACTGTTAATATTCCTCTTGCTACCGCAGCTCGTGCTGGTTTAATTGTCAGCTCTGATGCTGAAAATACTATTAGTGTTTCTGATACAGGTGTAGCTACTGTTAATAATATAAATGTTAATAAATTAGTTCAAACCGCTGGTGATGAACTTATTCTTAACGGCGGAAACGCTTGATTAAATGAATAATAAATAAAGAGGGGTAAATCCCCTCTTTATTTCGTATATAAATACTTTTAAATATGGAGGTTCTTAAAAATGGCTAATACAACATTTAATACTCGTATTAAATTAAAGTATGATACTCTGGCCAATTGGACTACTAATGAAGCAAAAGTTTTATTAGCTGGTGAAGTTGGTCTTTGCTATGTACCTTCTGTGACTTCTGGAACTACTACAACTGCTCCTACTGTCTTATTTAAAGTCGGTGATGGTAACACAGCTTGGGGAAAATTACCTTGGGGTTCCGGTCTTGCCGCGGACGTTTATGATTGGGCTAAAACTGCCACAAAACCGTCTTATGATTATAGTGAGATTAGAAATACTCCCACTATGACTGTGGATACTAATACTACTTATAAATTAGTTCAAGACGGTACTGATAAACATAAATTTACTTTACAAAGTAAAGAAAAGAATAGTGAAAATTGGGTTTCAGTATCTACTATTACTATTCCAGATAACAACAATAACCAAACTATTACTGTTGGATCTACTTCCTTTGGAACAAATGATGCTGTAAAGTTAGTTGCTGGTGATGGAATTACTATTACTCCTGATTCAACTGGAAAAACAATCACAATTACTGCTGGTAAAGTTGCTAATGCAACTCATGCTGATAATGCGACTAATGCTACAAGCGCTGGCAAAGTAGCCAATGCTTTAACTCTTCAAGTTGGTGGTACTACTAAAGCTACATTTGATGGTTCTTCTGCGAAAACCTTTAATATTACCGCAGGAGACTTTGGTCTTAGTTCTGCAATGCATTTTGTTGGTACTGCTACTGTTGCTATTACTGAAGACTCTAAAGTTGATCCAAAAATCACTGGTTATACTTTTGCTAATGCTCAAAAAGGTGATGTAGTTCTTTATAACCATTTAGAATTTGTATGGGACGGCACTAAGTGGGAAAAACTTGGTGATGATACTTCTTACGCTTTAAAGACTATTACTGCTACTGCTACTGATGATGATGTAGTAGTTTTAACTGGTGCTTCTGGTTCCAATGGCGTTACTTTTGATGCTAAGCACGCTAAGAAAGGTCCGACTGGTGGTGCAACTAAGGGTGCAACCGCAAATGTAAGTGTTTCTGGTTATGGCGCTTCTGGTTCTATTAAAGTTCCAAAAGTTATAGTTGATGAATATGGTCATACTACTGGTTTAACTGAACAAACATTAACTATTACAATGCCAAATCAACAAACTCTTCCTGTTGCTGGAAGCGTTGCTCCTAAAAATCTTGGAACAGCTACAGTTGGTACTTCTGCTAAGTATGCTCGTGAAGACCACGTTCATAAGATGCCTACTTTAGATGAAATTGGTATTAATACCAATGCTAATTATGTTATCTTTGATTGCGGAACTTCTACGATAAATATTTAATTAAAGGCTCTCTTAATTGAGAGCCTTTTTCTTTTTGGACTAAAATATGTAATTATATTATTCTACATATCTTACCATTAAGAAGGATGTTATGATGATTGTGACAAGTATATTATTTAAAATTTTAATATATTTTAGAAAATAATAAGTTTGAAATTGATAACTTATTTAGATATATACTTTACTCTTTTGGAAATAGATAATTGAGAAAGATATAAAATTATGGGGATAAATATCTTTATATCTATTTTTAAAGATATTTATCCCCATAATTTTATTTAAGGAGGAAATATAATGGCAACCCTTGAAAACATACGAAATAAAACATTCCAAGGCCGTATTATTTAGAAACATGATACAGAAGCAAATTGGGCAAAAGCGACTAATTTTATTCCCTTAAAAGGTGAAATTATCGTTTATGATGATTTAAATAAAATAAAAATTGGTGATGGAACAACTAAAGTTAATGATCTAGATTTTAGTTCTTGCCTTCCCAATGGTGGCACTGCTGGTCAAGTTCTCATTAAAACTGCTAACGGGCAGGAATGGGCAGATGCAACATCTTCATTTTCTACGGCTTCAAGTAGAAATAATATTGTAAGTGGTGAAAAACTCTCTGTACTGTTTGGCAAAATCGCGAAGTGGTTTTCCGATTTGGGTGCACTGGCGTTCAAGGATAAGGTGGCTAAAACTGACCTGACAACAGAAGTGCAGGAAAATTTAAACAAGGCATTAACAAAAGTTTTCTATATAGGGACAACAGCACCTTCTGATACTAGACTTCTTTGGATAGATACTACATCAAATTCTGGATTGAAATATTATAATGGTTCCGCCTGGGTTACGATGCCTGTTTGTTGGGGCGACTAATTTATGGAACATTGTATTAAAATTTTTTTCTTTTTAGATCAAGAAGATTTTGGCGATAAACGCAATTGTTCTTTAACGAGTATAACATCTATTTGTTATACTCGTTTCAGAAATCCTTCTATTGAAAAAATCTATAATATAGTTGAATCTATTGGGAAAAAATATTGTTATAATGATAAGCGAGGAACTAATCCTTTACTTATTAAAAATATTTTTAATAAATCTTTAGAAT
>OHRA01000801.1_pt1 | contig 11250 bp, 10 predicted proteins | sample 1578241 | NCBI WGS metagenome assembly OHRA01 (sample SAMEA3879597, study PRJEB24766) | human gut metagenome | biome: human-associated habitat; feature: feces | place: USA | collected 1985/1987 | reverse complement strand
TCCGTCACAGAAATGTTCTCTCACCAATTCTGCTTTTCCGTTAATGATGTCAATGGCACCTTCATGACAGGCATTCGCACAGGCACCGCATCCATTACATTTTTCTTTATCGATTCGAATAATCTTTCTTATCATTTTTACCCTCCATTTATAACATTTCACTTTTGTTTCTGCTAGAATCATAGTATAATAAATACAACTTGTATGTTTGATTTCCAACAGGAGGAACGATTTTGAAAAAATATTTGCCTATTCTAAGAAACAGTCCATTCTTCAAAGGCCTTACAGATAACGAGATATTATCCATATTGCATTGTGTAAATGCAACAATAATTTCCAAAGAACGAAATTCTTATATTTTCAGAGCGGGAGATTCTACCGAGGTAATGGGACTTGTGGTGTCCGGCTGTGTTCTTGTTATTCAGGAAGACCTTTGGGGGCATCGGAATATTCTGTCGAAATGTAATACCGGTGATTTCTTTGGTGAGCCATATGCAGCAAGCCCGGGAGCTGTTTTAAATATCAGTGTGATAGCAGATGAGGATTGTGAAATTATTTCCCTGAATGTCCAGAGACTCCTTGTTTCCTGCCCGACGGCATGCGAGCATCATCAGAAACTGATCCGTAACCTTGTCAGTGTCCTGGCGAATAAGATACTGATCCTGAACGATAAGATCACCCATGTCGGGAAACGAACAACCAGAGATAAACTATTGTCGTATCTGTCAGCAGAATCTATCAGACATTCGTCGTTATCTTTTGATATTCCTTTTGACCGGCAGCAGCTGGCAGATTATCTTTGTATAGATCGTGCGGCAATGTCTACAGAGATATCAAAGTTACAAAAAGAAGGCTATCTAAAAACAAATAGAAAACATTTTGAATTGACCGTTTCTAATGACACAGATTCAGGAATAAAAATGTGACATATGTCACGGAAAATAGAGAATCAATTCAAAAGCTATTCTATAGTGCAAGAGGAGGAAGCATTAAAATGATAAATAAATTACATTTGGCAATGATTGAATTATACAGAGGAGATGCAAAGAGGATTCAACATTTTTGTAAAGTACATAGTTATGCAAAATTGATCGCAGAAACAGAAAATGTAGATAAGGAATGCTTGTTTATCATTGAAGCAGCAGCTTTGACACATGATATTGGAATTCATTTCTGCGAAGAAAAATATGGAAACTGCAATGGAAAATTACAAGAAAAAGAAGGTCCTGCAATTGCAGAAAAGATGCTCAAAGAATTAGGCTTTGATCAAGATGTATCTGAGCGGGTCCAGTATTTGATTGCACATCACCATACATATAATAATATTGATGAAATTGATTATCAGATATTGGTAGAGGCTGATTTCCTGGTTAATATTATGGAGGATGGTTTATCGAAAGAAGCTGCATTAAAAGCTTATGAAAGTATTTTCAAAACAACATGCGGGAAAATGATTTGCAGGGAGATGTTTGATTTTTGCAGTTGATTATCTGGCAGATAGCTGTTTGACTGCACAGGGGAAGTACGAGGTGTTGGTATGAATAGTTCTATTATTGTCACAATGAAAGTTAATTTAGTCAAAATAAATAAAAATGACTAAAATAAATTGATAAAAGTGTAATTAGATGGTAAAATACTATTTAGATACGCTGGTAATTTAGTTGCCGAGTAATTCACAAAAGTATTGAAAATCAGAATGAGGTATATGAATGAGGTATTTTGATTTTGAAAAAGAATACAATAAATTACTTACTCCTGAAATCGTTGCATATTTGACTCAAATTCACGAGTTTAAAGGATTCCATTCCGATGTGGAATCGCAGAAAGAAATTTTAGCGGAATTAGTTGAAATTGCTAAAATCCAAAGTACAGAGGCATCAAACAGGATTGAAGGAATTATTACAACGGATGACCGTTTGAAGATGATTGTCAAAGAGAAAACAATGCCAAAGACCAGAAGTGAAAAAGAAATTGCTGGTTATAGAGATGTCCTTGCAACGATACATGAGAGTTATGAATATATTCCAATCAGATCAAATATGATTCTTCAGTTGCATAGAGATTTGTACAAATTCAGTGGTAGTAATGTAGGGGGTAATTTCAAGGCAGCTGATAATGTGATCGCAGAAGAACTGCCCGATGGGACAAGAAGAGTACGGTTTGAGCCGGTTCCATCCTGGGAAACACCAGAAGCAGTTAATAATTTGTGTGATGCTTTCAATGCAGCAATGAATAAACACACGATGGATCCGTTGATTTTAATTCCTATGTTTGTACTGAATTTCTTATGCATCCATCCATTTTCTGACGGAAATGGTCGTATGAGTAGATTGCTTACATTGTTAGCACTTTATCGATGTGGGTATAACGTTGGACAGTATATAAGTATTGAAAAACTGATATCAGATACAAAAGAAAGTTATTACGAAGCTCTCCAGGAAAGTTCTTACAATTGGCACGAAGAGGAAAATGATTACGAGCCATTTGTGAAATATGTGCTGGGAATCATTGTTGCTGCATACAGAGATTTTACAGATCGAGCAGCACTTCTGACCAATAAAGCAATGTCAAAACCTGACCGTATCAGGGAGATAATGAAAGGTACATTAGGTAAGATTACCAAGACAGAAATAATGGAACAGTGTCCAGGTATCAGCCAGACAACTGTGCAACGAACACTGAACGAACTGCTTAAGAATAACGAGATAATTAAAATTGGTGGTGGAAGATACACTTCATACGTATGGAACAGGGAGAACGATTAATATGATTACAGGCGAATTAAAAAGTAAAATTGACGGATTATGGGAAATCTTCTGGACTGGTGGATTGACCAATCCATTAGACGTAATAGAGCAGATGACATATCTGATGTTTATACGCGATTTAGATGATGCGGACAATCTTCATGCAAAGGAAGCTGCAATGTTAGGGCTCCCGCATAAAAGTGTCTTTGCTGATGAGGTTCAGATAGGAGAACGTACAATTGAAGGAAATCAGTTAAAATGGAGTGTATTCCATGATTTTCCTGCTGCTAAAATGTACAGCACAATGCAAGAATGGGTATTTCCTTTTATTAAAAACCTTCATGGTGATAAGGATAGTGCTTACTCAAAATACATGGGAGATGCAATCTTTAAGATCCCAACACCGTTGATGTTGGATAAGATTGTTACAGCTATGGATTCTATTTATGAGCAAATGGCGCAGTTGAAATCCGCTGATACAAGAGGAGATGTGTATGAGTATCTTCTTTCCAAGCTGGCAACAGCAGGAGTGAATGGACAGTTCCGTACACCGAGACACATTATTCGTATGATGGTCGAAATGATGGATCCAAAAGTAGATGAAATCATCTGCGATCCAGCTTGTGGTACGTCTGGATTCCTTGTATCTGCAAGTGAGTACTTAAAAGAGACAAAAAAAGAAGAAGTATTCTTCAATAAACAAAACAAGAATCACTATATGAATCACATGTTCCATGGCTTTGATATGGATAGAACGATGCTTCGAATTGGGGCCATGAACATGATGACCCACGGTGTAGACAATCCATACATCGAGTATCGGGATAGTTTGTCTGATCAAAATTCAGATAAGGAAAAATATAGTCTGATTCTCGCTAATCCTCCTTTTAAGGGCAGCTTGGACTATGATACAGTAAGTGCGGATCTTTTAAAAGTTTGTAAGACCAAGAAGACAGAGTTATTGTTCCTTGCATTATTTGTTCGCATGCTTAAAGTAGGTGGACGTTGTGCTTGTATTGTACCGGATGGAGTATTATTTGGATCATCCAAAGCACATAAGGACATTCGTAAGGCGATTGTAGAAGAAAATAGATTAGAAGCGGTTATTTCCATGCCTTCAGGCGTGTTTAAACCATATGCAGGAGTTTCAACAGCGATTTTAATCTTTACAAAAACAGGTCATGGTGGAACAGACAATGTATGGTTTTATGACATGAAAGCGGATGGCTTCAGTTTGGACGACAAGCGCAGTGAAACAAAGGAAAACGATATTCCTGATATTATAGAGCGCTTTAAAAATCTTGATAAAGAAGTTGATAGGAAACGAACAGAACAGAGCTTCTTTGTCACAAAACAGGAAATTGCGGATAATGGTTACGACCTTAGTATCAACAAATATAAGGAAGTAGAATACGTACCGATTGAGTATCCATCAAGTCAGGAAATTATGACAGATCTTCGGGAATTGGAAATGAAAATTAGCGAGGAGATGGATGTGTTGGAACAATTATTAGGATTATAAATTCGGATTTATAGGGATGATGGAAATGAAGTATACGAAACTAAAATGTATAAATCAATATAAAAATAAAAGTATCAATCCGGCAAAAACACCAGATACAGTTTTTGAAATGTATAGTGTTCCTATTTATGAAACTGGACATCCTGAGTATTTGCGTGGAAATGAAATTGCATCTAATAAGGTGATAGTAGAAAAAAATGACATTTTACTTTGTAAGATTAATCCGAGAATTAATAGAGTTTGGGTGGTGGCTGATGAATCAGATAAACAAAACATTGCTTCATCTGAATGGATTGTAATAAGGAATAGCGAATATAATGCAGAATTTTTAGCTTGGTATTTTAGAAGTTTTAGGTTTCAGAAATTAATGACGAGTGAAGTGACAGGTATAGGAGGATCGTTAACAAGAGCACAACCTAAATGTGTGGCAGAGTATCCAGTTCCAGTTTTAGATAGAAAAAAACAGAATGAAATTGTTGAGATTCTTAATAAATGTAAGTTTATAATAGATTCTCGAAAAAGGGAGTTAGTTGAACTCGATAATCTTATCAAAGCCCGATTTGTCGAGATGTTTGGTGATCCTCAAATTAACCCTTTTGGATGGGATGTAGTTAATATATCTGAAGTTGTAGGTGGTAAGGTATCTAACGGGTTCTTTGCAAAGAGAGATGATTATGTATTCAAAGGTAGATGAATTACCAAAAACTAACGCAGAAGATAAGGATATCGAGAAGTTTGAGGTAAGATATGGTGATATGTTATTTTGCCGATCATCTTTGGTTGCTGACGGAATAGGAAAAGCTTCAATTATTCCTGAAAATGTGCAAGAGAATGTGTTGTTTGAATGTCATGTTATTCGATTACCATTAAACTTGCGTAAATGTGTGCCAGAGTTCATGCAGACCTTATCGACAATGGATTTCTTCAGAAATCAAGTTATTGCTCAATCAAAGACTGCGACAATGACAACAATTGGTCAAGATGGAATACTAAAAACTAATATTATTCTTCCACCACTTGATAAGCAAAGAGAGTTTTATGCCTTTGTCAACCAAGTCGACAAATCAAAAGTTACCAAACAAATAGACAGTCCTATTTCATAATTAAAAAACCATATTCGATACAAGAAGGAGGTTCGTATGCAAACCAACTTTGATTATTTAAAAAATGAAGAAAAATTCTCAGCATTTTCTGATGTCGCAATCTCAGCAGAAAAAATCGTTTTAATAGACCCTGAGGCTTGTGTTATCAACTGCCGCAGGGCAATGGAATTTGCTGTGAAATGGATGTATTCCGTTGAAAATCAGCTTGATATGCCGTATCAGGATAATCTTCAGAGTCTTATGAATGCGGAAGATTTCAGAGACATTGTCGGATACGATATTTGGAAACGAATGGATTACATTCGAAGATGCGGAAATAATGTTGCACACAATAATAAGAAATTCGGCAGAGCAGAGGCCATGCTTTGTCTGGAAAACCTGTCTATTTTTCTTGATTTCCTTGCGTGTTGTTACTCGGTATCTTATGAAGAGCATATTTTTAACAGACAATTAATTGAAGACAGAATCAGTAAAGCAAAACAGTCTAAGAAAGAGGCTGCAGATACGAAAGAGAGCTTACTGAAGAAAATCAGTGAGCTTGAGAAAAAGGATTTAGATTTACAGTCGCTGATTAAAGAAAATATGGCTTTGAAAGAGGAACTTTCTGCCCGAAGAGAAGAACAGCAAGATTCCTATGTTCCAAAACCACTTGATTTGTCTGAGTATAAAACAAGAAAACTATATATCGATTCCATGCTTGAGGATGCCGGATGGATAGAGGGGAAAGACTGGATCAATGAATATGAGATTCCAGGAATGCCAAACAAGTCTGAGGTAGGTTTTGCAGATTATGTTTTAATGGGAGATGATGGAAAAATCCTTGCTGTCATTGAGGCAAAACGTACTTGTGTGGATGTATCCAAAGGTCGTCAACAGGCAAAGCTTTATGCGGATCTGATTGAACAAAGACAGAAAAGAAGACCTGTGGTATTTTTGACGAATGGTTTTGAGACCAGAATCATTGACAATCAATATCCAGAAAGAAAGATTTCGGTTATATATTCTAAACGAGATCTTGAGAAGCTGTTTAATCTGCAAACAATGAGATCGAGTTTGAAGTATATTTCCGTTGATAAGAATATTGCTGGAAGATATTATCAGGAAGGTGCAATCAAGGCAGTATGTGACAGTTTTGGAACGAAAAACCGTAGAAAAGCACTTCTGGTTATGGCTACAGGATCCGGTAAAACAAGAACGGTTATTGCTCTTTGCAAGGTATTATTAGATCAGGGGTGGATTAAAAATATTCTTTTCCTGGCTGATCGTAATTCTCTTGTAACTCAGGCAAAACGAAATTTTGTAAATTTGTTACCAGATTTATCAGTAACCAATTTGTGTGAGGAGAAGGACAACTATACAGCACATGGAGTATTTTCAACTTACCAGACCATGATGAACTGCATTGATTCTATTCATGATGAAAATGGAAAATTGTTTACCTGTGGGCATTTTGATCTTGTAATCTGTGATGAAGCTCATAGATCTATTTACAATAAATATCGGGATATTTTCAGCTATTTTGATGCTCCTCTGGTAGGTCTGACAGCAACTCCAAAGGATGAAATTGATAAAAATACATATGAGATTTTTGAATTGGAAAATGGTGTTCCAACATACGGTTACGAGCTTGCCCAGGCTGTAAAAGATGGATACCTGGTGGATTTTATGTCTGTGGAAACTACTTTGAAGTTTATTGATCAGGGCATTGTATACGATGAATTGTCCGAGGAAGAAAAAGAAGAATATGAAAGTAAATTCATAGATGAAAATGGGGAGTTACCGGAAAGTATCAATTCTTCTGCATTAAACGATTGGGTATTTAATGAGGATACAATCAAAGAAGTTCTGCATATCTTTATGACTAATGGTATTAAAGTGGATTATGGAAATAAGATTGGTAAGAGCATTATATTTGCGAAAAATCATGATCATGCAGAAAAAATTTATGAAGTCTTTGGAAAAGAGTATCCGCATCTGGTTGGATATGCAAAGGTCATTGATAATTATCTGAATTATGCACAGAGTGCCATTGATGAATTTTCAGATCCGAAAAAGATGCCACAGATTGCTATTTCTGTTGATATGCTCGACACAGGTATTGATGTGCCGGAAGTGGTTAATCTTGTATTTTTCAAAAAAGTAATGAGTAAAGCTAAGTTCTGGCAGATGATCGGAAGGGGTACGCGCTTATGTCCAGGGTTGCTGGATGGCGAAGATAAAGAAAAATTTTATATTTTCGATTTTTGTGGAAATTTTGAGTTCTTCCGCATGAATAAAGGACGTCCAACAGCAAATATGATCGCACTACAAGGAGCCATTTTCCAACTTGAATTTGAAATAGCATATAAATTGCAGGATATTGCATATCAGACGGAAAGATTGATTGCATATCGTAATACACTGGTGGAACATATGGCTTCAAAGGTGAAAGAACTGAATCGAGAAAACTTTGCAGTTCGCCAGCATTTGAAATATGTGGATACCTATGCGAACGAAAAGAATTATACAGCTTTAACCTATGAAGATACTTTGGTGGTGAGAGAGGAATTATCACCACTTATTGAACCGGAAAATGATAATGCAACTGCTTTACGTTTTGACGCTCTGATGTACGGCATCGAGTTGGCCTATTTGATTGGTAAGAAGTATTCACGTGGAATGCATGACCTGATTTCGAAAGTTTCTGCATTGTCCAGCGTCTCAAATATTCCGGAAATCATGGTTCAGGCGGATCTGATTAATCAGATTCTTCACACGGACTATCTTGATAATGCTGGAATAAACGAATTTGAGTATATAAGAGAAAACCTTCGTGATTTGATGAAATATATTCCAAAGGGGCCGAAGGTTATCTATGATACAAATTTTGACGATGAAATTCTTTCGATGGATTGGAAGGAATCAGAATTAGAAAATGACGATCTGAAGAACTATAAGGCAAAAGCAGAATATTTTGTCCGCCAGCATCAGGATAATGAGGTTATTGCAAAATTAAAGAGTAACAAACCTTTAACATCTGCAGATATTAAGATTTTAGAAGAAATTTTGTGGAGTGAAGTTGGAACAAAACAGGATTATGAAGCAGAATACGGGGAGAAGCCGCTGGGTGAATTTGTTCGAGAAATTGTAGGTCTGGACATGGCGGCTGCAAAGGAGGCTTTTGCGGAGTATCTGGACGAAACAAATTTGAATAGTAGACAGATTTATTTTGTGAATCAGATTGTAGAATTTATTGTGCACAATGGCATGATGAAGGACTTATCTGTTTTGCAGGAAGCACCATTTACAGATCAGGGAAGTATTGTTGAAGTATTTACAGATCTTTCTGTATGGATGGGAATAAGAAAAGTAATAGAGCAGGTTAATGCGAATGCGTTAGCTGCATAAGGAGAAATAGAGATGGCTTATGGGAAAGCAATAGAATTGTTTCTTGTCAATGGAACAGCTGATAGTCTGATTACAGCGGAGTTATCTAACTGGAATGGTAAGGCAATTAAAATTCCACGTACAGAAGTGTCGGGCTGTAACAGGGACGATGTGAAAGGTGCAGGAGTTTATTTTTTGATATGTCAGGAAGACGATGGAACTGATTCCGTCTACATAGGTGAGGCTGAAAATGTACAAGACCGACTGGTTCAGCATCTTTGCGAATATCAATCAGGAAAAGAGAAGTATTACTGGAATACTGCTGTGATTTTTGTCGGAAGAGATTTAAATAAGGCACTTATTCGCTACCTGGAAAATCGTTTTGTAGAGATTGCAAGAGAATGTGGACGATATGCAGTGCTTACAAAGAACACATATAAAAACACCGTAATGAAAGAATCTCAGATTGCAAGCATGGAGGAATTTATTGACAATGTAAAGATTCTAATTAACACCTTGGGATACAAGGTGCTTGTCCCAGCCCCGAAAGCAACAGATGACACGGTATATCTATATTGTAAGGGGTCTGGGGCATCAGCAACAGGATTCGTGAGCATAGGAGGATTTACAGTACTAAAAGGATCTGTGATATCTGATCATACTGTACCTTCACTAGAAACAGGTGGAAAATCCTACTTCAATCTTCGCAATGCTCTTGTGAGAGATGGGGTGATTGACGAACGCATTTTTATGCATGACTATGAATTTAATGCTCCATCAGCTGCCTCTGCTGTTGTATTGGGACATACATCAAACGGAAATGTGGACTGGAAGACAGCAGAGGGAATAAAGCTGAAAGATATATAGTAACAAATTATAATGGCATCTATATCCTGTTGAATATAGGTCTTTTATTTTGATGAGATTTGTGATTTTCCGGTAAATTACGAAAGGTTAACATTTCAAAAGGAAATTTTAGATTTGCTCCGCTAATGTATTTGGAAACAGCGTTACAGAGTATAGACAAAATGCCACAGTCAACTTTTGATGAAATTGTCGAAAAATATGTTGAAATGAACGTGGCTCATCCGTTCCGAGAGGGAAATGGAAGAAGTCCTATCAAAGATATCGAAATAAAGTTTCTTCTGAAAAATGCACTTACGGACAATGTAAATGATCGAGAAATTTATATGAAGGGTATCGATCACAGTTATTACTATGAAGGTTATTATGTGTTTAAAATGGAAAATTTGACGAACACAAAGGATTAACTTGATTTAGCGTTAGAAAAGTGGAGGTTATTAACGGAAGTTATGATAATAAATGAAGAATGTAAAAAATGTCAGATAAAACGAAATATTAATAAATATCCTATTGATGCAACAAAAGGAAAGATAATAAAATATCAATATAAGGTGAAGGAGATTGTAAAGAATAGTGATGGGTTATCTACACCACAGGTTGCAGAAAAAATGGATAATCTTCGTCAGGAACTTTTTGGAAATGTGATGGATTATACAGAAATCAAACAGCATTACAATCAATTAATGCTTGATCACTTTCCGTATATGAAAAATAAAGTTGATACATCTGAAAATCATTTAAAAACAGCAATACAGTATGCAATGGTTGGAAACTATATTGATTTTGGAGCTTTAGAAAATGTAAATGAAGGTGAGCTGAAAGCTCAATTAGATGAAGCAATAAATATAAATATAGATTCTAAGCTGTTGGATGTTTTTAAAAACGATTTGGTCAATGCGAAAAGGCTGGTTTATTTTACGGATAACTGCGGAGAAATTGTAACAGATAAGTTATTGATTTCAACTCTTCGCGATATTAATCCTGAGTTATATATAACTGTGATTGTAAGAGGTAAACCAGTTTTAAATGATGCTACACTAGAAGATGCAAAATACATTCACATGGAAGATGTTGCGCAAAAGGTACTTGGAAACGGTACCGGATTACCAGGTAATGTGGTTGGAGCAATCTCTAAGGAATCAATGGATGAGGTTGAGAATGCTGATCTGTTGATTTCTAAGGGACAGGGAAATTATGAAGGACTAAGTGGATGCGGATTAAATATTTACTATTTATTCCTGTGTAAATGTGAAATGTTTATGAGACGTTTCGGTGTCGAACAATTTACAGGAATTATGGCAAGAGAAAATAATAAAAAGTAATACTTGTGTGAAAGAGTAAATTCCACCGCCTAGTTTTGTAAATTGTTGAAAGAAATATATTGTTATATGATTACGTAAGTGATATACTTAAGCATAAGAAAACCGTGTGAAATTACAGTTTGCTTTTTGCACGGTTTTCTTTATACTAGATAGTTAGTTAAAGCTAACACAGCGAAAGATTATAGAATAACAGATATTAGGTAATATAATCAATACGCTATAGAACTAATACTATACCGCTGAAGATAATTATTTTTGCCAATGAATTTTTTCGAACATATCAATGAAGAAATGCGGATGCAAGACGAAAAAGGTACAGTGATTGG
>OHRA01000793.1_pt1 | contig 11319 bp, 8 predicted proteins | sample 1578241 | NCBI WGS metagenome assembly OHRA01 (sample SAMEA3879597, study PRJEB24766) | human gut metagenome | biome: human-associated habitat; feature: feces | place: USA | collected 1985/1987 | reverse complement strand
AAAACTCCGTCCCGAATCAATCGGGGCGGAGTTTACTTGTTTAGGAGGAGAGTTATCCATGTATGACAAAGTATCCACATCCCTGAACTTTGTCGAGCGCGAGAAAGAAACTGAAAAATTCTGGCGTGAGAATGACATTTTTAAGAAATCTATGGAGAACCGCAAGGAAGGAGAGACTTACACCTTCTATGACGGACCACCAACTGCAAACGGAAAGCCACATATCGGACACGTTCTGACACGTGTTATTAAGGATATGATTCCTAGATATCAGACGATGAAGGGCAAATATGTTCCTCGTAAGGCAGGCTGGGATACCCACGGTCTTCCGGTAGAACTTGAAGTTGAGAAAATGCTCGGACTTAACGGTAAGGAGCAGATTGAAGAGTATGGTATGGAGCCTTTCATCAAGAAATGTAAGGAGTCCGTATGGAAATACAAAGGAATGTGGGAAGATTTCTCAGGAACTGTTGGTTTCTGGGCTGATATGGATAACCCATATATCACATATGATGATAACTTCATCGAGTCTGAATGGTGGGCTTTAAAGCAGATATGGGATAAGGGTCTTTTATACAAGGGCTTTAAGATTGTTCCTTACTGCCCACGTTGTGGAACACCACTTTCATCACACGAAGTAGCACAGGGCTATAAGGCTGTTAAAGAGCGTTCAGCAGTAGTACGTTTTAAGTGTGTAGGCGAAGATGCATATTTCCTTGCATGGACAACAACACCTTGGACACTTCCATCTAACGTGGCACTCTGCGTGAACCCAGAAGAAACATACGTTAAAGTTAAGGCAGCAGACGGCTATACTTACTATATGGCAGAAGCACTTCTTGACAAAGTACTTGGCAAGCTTGCAAAGGAAGAAGAGCCTGCATATGAGGTTCTGGAAACCTATAAAGGAAAAGACCTGGAATACAAGGAATATGAGCCGCTGTTTAAATGCACAGGTGACTATGTAGCATCCAAGGGCAAGAAAGCGCATTATCTCGTATGTGATAACTACGTTACCATGAGTGATGGTACCGGTATTGTTCATATCGCTCCTGCATTTGGTGAAGACGATGCCAAGGTTGGACGTAAGTACGACATGCCATTCGTACAGTTAGTAGACGAAAAAGGTAACATGGGAGAGACGACTCCATTTGCCGGATTATTCGTTAAGAAGGCTGATCCGGAAGTATTAAAAGATCTGGATGCAAGAGGACTTCTCTATGATGCACCGAAGTTCGAGCATAGCTATCCTCACTGCTGGAGATGTGATACTCCGCTGATCTACTACGCTCGTGAGTCCTGGTTCATCAAGATGACAGCAGTTCGCGAAGATCTGATCAGAAATAATAACACAATTAACTGGATTCCGGAAAGTATCGGTAAAGGACGTTTCGGTGACTGGATCGAGAACGTTCAGGACTGGGGAATCAGCCGTAACCGTTACTGGGGAACACCACTGAATATCTGGCAGTGTGAGTGTGGACATATGCACTCTATCGGAAGCATTGAAGAACTGAAATCAATGTCTGATAACTGCCCGGATGATATTGAGCTTCACCGCCCATACATCGATGCTGTAACAATCAAGTGTCCGGAGTGTGGTAAAGAGATGCACAGAGTACCGGAAGTTATCGACTGCTGGTTCGACAGTGGATCCATGCCATTTGCACAGCATCATTATCCATTTGAAAATCAGGATCTGTTTGAGAGACAGTTCCCGGCAGACTTTATTTCTGAGGCTGTAGACCAGACAAGAGGATGGTTCTACTCACTGCTTGCTATTTCAACACTGCTGTTCAACAAGGCTCCATATAAGAATGTTATCGTTCTTGGACATGTTCAGGATGAAAATGGACAGAAGATGAGTAAGTCTAAAGGAAATGCCGTTGATCCGTTTGATGCACTGGAGAAATACGGTGCAGATGCGATCCGTTGGTACTTCTACATCAACAGTGCTCCGTGGCTGCCGAACCGTTTCCACGGAAAAGCCGTTCAGGAAGGACAGCGTAAGTTCATGGGAACACTTTGGAATACTTATGCATTCTTCGTGCTTTATGCGAACATTGATAATTTTGATGCAACAAAATATACTCTGGAATATGATAAACTTCCGGTTATGGATAAGTGGATCCTCTCCAAGATGAACACAATGGTAAAAGATGTAGATTATAATCTTGGCAATTACAGAATCCCAGAGGCAGCACGTGTGCTTCAGGATTTCGTAGATGATCTGAGTAACTGGTATGTAAGAAGAAGCCGTGAGCGTTTCTGGGCAAAGGGAATGGAGCAGGATAAGATCAATGCTTACATGACTCTGTACACAGCTCTTGTTACAGTATCTAAGGCAGCAGCTCCGATGATCCCGTTCATGACAGAAGAGATTTATCAGAACCTGGTTCGCAGCATTGATAAGGATGCTCCGGAAAGTATTCACCTTTGTGACTTCCCAGAAGTTCATGAAGAGCAGATTGACAAAGAACTTGAAAATAACATGGAACATGTTCTTGACCTTGTTGTTATGGGACGTGCATGCCGTAATGCATCCAACATCAAGAACCGTCAGCCGATCGGAAAGATGTTTGTGAAAGCAGACTTTGATCTTCCGGAATTCTATCAGGAGATCGTTGCAGACGAGCTGAATGTTAAAAATGTTAAATTTACAGATGATGTAAGAGACTTTACTTCTTATAGTTTTAAACCACAATTAAAGACAGTCGGACCGAAATATGGTAAGATGTTAGGTGGTATCAAAGCGGCGCTTAACGACATCGATGGAAATGCAGCAATGGATGAGCTCAACGCTACAGGTGCACTCAAACTGGATGTAAACGGACAGGAAATTGAACTTTTCAAGGAAGATCTTCTGATCGATACAGCACAGATTGAAGGATATGAATCTGTAAATGACAACGGAATCACAGTTGTTCTCGATACAAACCTGTCACCAGAGCTGCTGGAAGAGGGATTTGTACGTGAGATCATCAGCAAGATCCAGACAATGAGAAAAGAAGCTGATTTCGAAGTTATGGACAGAATCAAAGTTACATACGAGGGTAGTGAAAAGGCAGAAGCTGTCTTCGAAAAGAACAATACACTGATCGCAGGTGAGGTACTTGCGGATGAAGTTGTAAAAGCACAGCCGGCTGGTTACGTGAAAGAATGGAAGATCAACGGCGAAGCAGTTACAATGGGTGTTGAGAAAAAAGGAGAGTAATAAACATGTTCAGTAAAAGATTCGAGAAAAAGGCTTTTAAAGCGGCAGTAAAGGATAACGTTAAGACACTTTATAGAAAAACAATCGATGAAGCTACACCGCAGCAGCTATTCCAGGCAGTATCCTATGCAGTCAAAGATGTTATTATCGATGATTGGATTGAGACACAGAAAAGATATGATGAGACAGACGCCAAGACAGTATACTATATGTCAATGGAGTTCCTTATGGGACGTGCACTTGGCAACAACCTCATCAATATGACAGCATATAAAGATGTAAAAGAAGCACTGGAAGAGATGAATATTGATCTGAACGTGATTGAAGACCAGGAGCCGGATGCGGCTCTTGGAAATGGTGGTCTTGGACGTCTTGCAGCATGTTTCCTTGATTCTCTTGCAACATTGAACTATCCTGCATATGGATGTGGAATCCGTTACCGTTATGGAATGTTCAAACAGAAAATCAAAGATGGATATCAGGTGGAGGTTCCGGACAACTGGCTGAAAGAAGGAAATCCATTTGAAATTCGCCGTGAAGAATACGCAAAAGAAGTACGCTTTGGCGGAAATATCCGTTTCGAGAAAGATCCTGTAACAGGAAAAGATAAATTTATCCAGGAAAATTATGAGTCTGTTATGGCTGTTCCGTATGATATGCCGATCGTTGGATATGGTAACCATGTAGTAAATACACTGCGTGTATGGGATGCAAAACCGATCACAGATTTCAAGCTGGACGAGTTTGACAGAGGAAATTATCACAAAGCAGTAGAGCAGGAGAACCTTGCAAAACTGATCGTTGATGTCCTTTATCCGAATGACAATCATTATTCAGGAAAAGAGCTTCGTCTGAAACAGCAGTATTTCTTCATTTCTGCAAGTCTTCAGGCTCTGATCGAGAAGTATAAGAAGAAACATGGAGATATCAGAAAACTGCACGAGAAAGTTGTTATCCAGATGAACGATACACATCCGACAGTTGCAGTTCCGGAGCTGATGCGTCTTCTGATCGACGTAGAAGGATTAAGCTGGGAGGATGCATGGGAAGTTACAAGCAAGACTTGTGCTTACACAAACCATACAATCATGGCAGAGGCACTTGAGAAATGGCCAATCGACTTGTTCTCAAAATTACTTCCACGTATTTACCAGATTGTACAGGAGATTGATCGTCGTTTCCTGATCAAGGTTCGTGAGATGTATCCGGGAAATGAAGAGAAAGTCCGCAAAATGGCAATCCTTATGAACGGACAGGTTCGTATGGCGAACATGGCAATTGTTGCAGGATTCTCTGTAAACGGTGTTGCACAGCTTCATACAGAGATTCTTAAGAATCAGGAACTGAAAGATTTCTATCAGATGATGCCTGAGAAATTCAACAATAAGACAAACGGAATCACACAGAGACGTTTCCTCGCACATGGAAACCCACTTCTTGCTGATTGGATCACAGATAAGATCGGTGATGGATGGATCACAGATCTGTCTCAGATTGCAAAGCTGAAACCACTTGTTGAAGACGAAGACGCAAGACGTGAATTTATGGAAATTAAATACCAGAATAAAGTTCGCCTTGCGAAATATATCAACGAGCATAACGGAATCGATGTAGATCCTCGCTCTATCTTTGATATTCAGGTAAAACGTCTGCATGAGTACAAACGTCAGCTGTTAAATATCCTGCATATCATGTATCTGTACAATCAGATCAAAGAGCATCCGGAGATGTCCTTCTACCCAAGAACATTTATCTTCGGAGCAAAGGCAGCAGCAGGATACCTTCGTGCGAAAGAGACAATCAAACTGATCAACTCCGTAGCAGATGTTGTAAATAACGACAGAAGCATCAACGGAAAGCTGAAAGTTGTATTTATCGAAGACTACAGAGTATCCAATGCAGAGATTCTTTTCGCAGCAGCAGATGTCAGCGAACAGATCTCAACAGCTTCCAAAGAGGCATCCGGTACAGGTAACATGAAGTTCATGTTGAACGGTGCACCGACACTCGGAACAATGGACGGAGCAAATGTAGAGATCGTTCATGAAGTTGGAGAAGAGAATGCATTTATCTTCGGTCTGAGTTCACAGGAAGTAATCAATTACGAGAACAATGGCGGTTACAACCCAACAGATGTTTACTTTAATGATTGGGAGATCAAACGTGTCGTAGATCAGCTGATGGATGGAACATATTCTAACGGTGATCACAACATGTATATCAACCTGTATAACTCACTGCTGAATACACAGTGTACAGACAAAGCAGATACTTACTTCATTCTGAAAGACTTCCGTTCTTATGCAGATGCACAGAAGAGAGTAGAAGAAGCTTACAGAGATCAGCAGAGATGGTCTAAGATGGCAATGATGAACACAGCATGCAGCGGTAAGTTCACATCTGACAGAACAATCGAGGAGTATGTGCGTGATATCTGGCATCTGGAGAAGGTTGAAGTTCCATCAGGACAGGACCTTTTCGAATAAGCAATTGCACCGGAGAATGAACCAGATAAGTTCTAAAATAGGACAGCCTTCCATACAATAGAGTATGGAGGGCTGTTTTTATGCGTGATACAATTAGAAATAAAATAAAGTCATTTTTTGCATTTCTTATCATACTGTTTTTACTTCCTTACATCATTTCTGTTTTTATAAACGGAAAAAATGCGGTGCAGGGAGCTGACAGCGATAATGCATCTGTGTATCTCGCAGAAATGCTCGCAGGAGAAACAGATGGTGGATGTGAAATAGAAGCATTGAAGGCACAGGCGGTTGTTCTACGTACAGAATTGTACAGAACAGAGAAAGAAAAGCAGACTCTTTTGGATAAATGTCTGACGCAGACTCAGATGAAGAAAAAGTGGGGGACAAAATACGAAGAGAATTTGGAAAAATGTCAACAGGCAGCACAGGAAACAAAAGGAATTGTACTGTGGTATCATGAGACCTTTGCATGGGCACCGTTTCATCAATCCAGTAATGGAAAGACCAGAGATGTGCAGGAGGTACTTGGGAATGCAGATTATCCGTACATCACAGCAAAAGAATGTCCGCTTGACAAGGCGGCAGAAGATGAAATTCAGGTACATTTGATAGAATATAAAGAGATACAAAAGAGATGTAGAGAATTCCTTGTGGCAGAGGAACAGAAAAAAGCAGAAAATGGGTATGGATACGAAGATTTTGAAATTCAGGAATGGGATTCTTCCGGTTATGTCAGAAAAATGAGGATTGGAGAGACGATATGTACAGGAGATCAGTTCCGTGATGCACTGAAACTTCCTTCGAGTTCATTTTCTTTTTATGAAAGTCCACACGGGTTGAAGATTGCAACTGTTGGAAAAGGGCACGGATTCGGAATGAGTCAGTGGACTGCACAGGAAATGGCAAAGGATGGGAAAAATTATGAAGAGATCCTGCAATATTTTTATGAAGGAACAGAACTACACCACATAGATGAATAAGAACAATCATTTCAGGCAATGCTATAGCCAGAGGTGATGATTATGAATAAAAATGAAAGACCGGCCTTTTTGAAAGGAAAGGGAGCTGCAGTTGGCGCAGTACTTTGTTTTGTTGCGGTAATTACAATGGTTGGAAGCTACACATACAATCATTACAAAAAAGACATGGAGCAGCAGATAAAAGATGCGCAAACAACAGCAGAACAGCTTACAGAAGATGATAGTACACCGGCGAATACAGATGATATTCTTCCTACAGACACAGATTCAGAAGAGGATAATGAAGAAAACCAGGAATCCCAAAAGGATGTTCAGCAAGAGAATGAAAATAGTATGGAGAATGGAAATATATCCGCAGAGGAAATTCAAAGCACAGCATCTTCAAATACGCAGGATGTATGGTTTACTCAGGAAAGTACACTTGCCTGGCCGGCAAGCGGAGCAACACTTTTGAGTTTTAGTATGGATCATACAGTATATTTTCCAACATTGGAGCAGTATAAATATAATCCTGCACTGATTATTGGTGGAACGCAGGGAGAAGTGATCCACGCAGCGGCAGCAGGAGTTGTAGAGAGTATTGAACAGACTGCCCAGACAGGAACTACTGTGACACTTGATATGGGAAATGGGTATACTGCGGTTTATGGCCAGCTGGATGAAGTGGCGGCAGCAGTTGGAGATTATATTGCAGCCGGAGAGGAAGTGGGAACACTGAATTCACCGACGAAATATTATAGTGTCGAAGGACCAAATTTATATTTTGAAATTATGAAAGACGGGGCACCAGTTGACCCCATGAATTTTATGGAGTAAAGTTGTATTTGTTTGGATAAAATGATGGATTCAAAAGTTTGATTACGGGTGCAGGATCAATACTATATTGTATTGGATATAGGAAAAAGTTTAAGAAAAGTTTTCCTGATAATATAGTATTGGTCTTGGATAAGGGATTCAAGATATAGTAAATAACATGCATCGAAAGAGTAATGCGGGAAATAGCAGAGGTGAGTTTTTGAATTATACATATATGCTAAAATGTAGTGACGGAACGTTATACACGGGCTGGACAAATGATCTGGAAAAACGTGTGGAGGCGCACAATTCCGGGAAAGGCGCGAAATATACGAAGGCACGGCGGCCTGTTGAATTGGCTTATTATGAGGAATTTGAGACAAAAGAACAGGCAATGAAACGGGAATATGCAATTAAGCAGTTAGGGAGAAAAGAGAAACAAAAACTCATTGCCGGCAAAAAAGTTAAATTATCAGATGAAAGAAAAGAGAAAGAAGATTAAAAAACTGCCCATCGGGAATGGAACATTTCCTTCCTGATGGGCAGTTTTATCACAGCAGAAGCGATCGCTTCTGCTGATAAGGTTTGTTTAAATTAGCCGAAGTATCTCTTAAGCAGTCCTTCGAAAGCTTTTCCGTGTCTAGCTTCGTCGCGAGCCATCTCGTGTACTGTGTCGTGGATTGCATCCAGGTTAGCAGCTTTAGCTCTCTTTGCAAGATCGAATTTACCTTCTGTAGCACCGTGCTCAGCATCAACTCTCATCTCAAGGTTTTTCTTTGTGCTGTCTGTTACAACTTCACCAAGAAGTTCAGCGAATTTTGCAGCATGCTCTGCTTCTTCGTAAGCAGCTTTTTCCCAGTAAAGTCCGATTTCCGGATATCCTTCTCTGTGAGCAACTCTTGCCATTGCAAGGTACATTCCTACTTCAGAGCATTCTCCTGCGAAGTTTGCACGAAGATCTGCAAGAATATCTTCGCTGACACCCTGCGCAACACCTACAACGTGCTCAGCAGCCCATACTTTGTCTCCTTCCTGCTCTTTAAACTTGGAAGCTGGTGCGTGACAGACTGGACATTCAGCCGGTGCAGCATCTCCTTCGTGAACATAACCACATACTGTACATACAAATTTTTTCATAATGATAATCTCCTTTTTCTTATTAATTTTTTTATAACTTAAGACTTCCTAATGCAGTCACTGCATTCCCCATAAAACAAAGTGGAACTTGAAGTAATGATTCCATCGAAATTCTCCCCGGCCAGCCGGTTCACTTCTTCAATACTCTTCATATCCAGTTCCAGATCCAGTAACCGTCCACAGCTTGTACAGAGAAAATGATTGTGCGGAATAACATTCCCGTCAAATCGATCTCCGCCGTCAGGTGTAGGGATCTTGATCGCTTCGCCGATATCTGTCAGCAGATTCAAATTCCGGTAAACAGTACCAAGACTGATATTAGGAAAATCCTCTTTGACATGCAGATAAACAGTGTCGGCAGTGGGATGCTCTTTTGTTGAAGCGAGATAATGCTTGATAGCTTCTCGTTGTCGGCTATATTTAATTGCAGCCATAGATTCACCTCTTTCTAAAATTGAATCAATAACGATAACGATTACTGTAATTAGAATATAACTTATATTTTTAAAATTGTCAAGAGAAAAAAATAAGTTTTTTTATTTCTCCTGACAAAATATTACAAAATAATTAACAAAAAGGACGTTAAGATTAATAAAAAAGGGGAATAATTACAAATGGTGGAGGGTGATAATTATGAAAAAACTATTAAAACGGTTGACACATCTATGGTTGATTGATAAAATTACGGCGTAACAAAAATTAACAATTATGTAACAATTAAAACTTCCCACAAAAGATAAGGCTGGAAATAAAGGAGGTTTTATATGAGTAACATGCGGATGAAGCATAAGCTTATCATGTCAATGATGGCAGGGATGATCATAATTCCGGGGAGTGTAGTCAGAACACAGGCGGCAGAAACTGATGACAGTGAGAAGAGTCTGGTTCCGGTTACAGGAATTGAAAACATTTTGGAAGCATCATATCAGACAGAAATAAAGAACAATATCAATCTGTATCTGGTGCCGACAGAAGAGGGAGAGTATTTGAATATAGCGTTTTCTAATACGGGGGATTATACCTATATTAGAAGCGAAGCAGATGAAAACAGTGAATGGGTTGGAAAATTATATTCTGATTCAGCGGCGGTTGTGTTGGAATATCTGGATGGATGGACAAAGATCCGGTCGGGAAATGCAGAGGGGTATGTTCCGACGGAAACATTGTTCACAGGCGAAGAAGCCCGTTCGAGGTCAGATGAGTATACAAATGAGAATGTAACAGTCACAGCAGATTGTCTGAATGTCAGAGAGGGACATGGGACGGATACTACCGTATTAACCCAGATTAATCAGGGAGAAGAATATCTTGTGACAGAAGATCCTGTAGAGGGCTGGTATCCGATACAGGTCGGTGAAGTTAATGGCTGGGTGTGCGGTGATTATGTTACAGAGGAAAGTTCTTATTCTTACGGGGAGACAAAAGAGGAAGAACAAAAACGAATGGAAGCAGAAGAAGCTGCGGTTGCGAAGGCGGAAGCAGAAGCCCAGGCTGCAGAAGCAGCGGCTCAGTCAGTTGCGTCAGGGCAGGAAGTTATTGATTATGCCTGTCAGTTTATTGGGAATCCATATGTGTGGGGCGGTACAAGTTTAACAGATGGAGCAGATTGTTCAGGATTTGTCCAGTCTGTGTATGCACATTTTGGTATAAGTCTTCCACGAACTTCTTATGAACAGCGAAGTGCGGGATATGAAGTGAGTTATGAAGACGCACAGCCGGGGGATCTTATCTTATATGAAGGACATGTTGGTCTATATATAGGAAATGATCAGATTGTAAATGCAATGAACGAAGATCAGGGAATTGGTATCAGCAGTGCAACGTATACAAATATCGTGGCTGTCAGACGGATTTATTAAAGAATAATAGAAAGAAAACAATGCATTGTCCAGAATATGTATGGGAAATGAAAGATTTGACTGTAAATTCTAAAATCGGTATTTCCCAGGAAAAATATACGGATAGTCAAAATGCACAAAATATGACAAGAATATTCAAAATAGCAAAAAAATGAAAAAAAGTAGTTTTTAACTTATCAACATTGAAAAATCGAAAAAATGAGGAAAAATAAAAGATTTCCTGAAAGTTATCCACATTATCAACAAAGAAAGATGTGAATAGTGTGGATAACTTTTGGAAATAAAAAGAACATTCGTTTTGGTTATTGTTATGAAAATGACGATTTGTCGAAAAAAAAAAGAAAACTGATTGACTTTTGAGTAGTGTGATAAACGGAAAAAGTTGTGTGAAAATTTCAGAAAATTTCATGGAATGATAATGAAAATAAGGTTGCTAAATCATAGATCAGGGATTATAATAAAAATTACTGTTCAAGGGTGACAGAAATTAATTGAAAATAGAAATATGTAAGGAGGAAACAGTGATGGCAATTTCTAAAAGCACAACAATTGGCGAACTTCTGGTAACATTTCCAGAGTCAGCTCCGATTTTGATGGAGATTGGTATGCATTGTCTTGGATGCCCGTCATCTCAGATGGAGTCTCTTGAGGAAGCAGCTATGGTTCATGGAATTGATGCAGATCTGCTTGTAGAGAAGATCAATGCAGCAATGGCAGCCGCTGGTAAATAATTAAGAGAAAAGATATACAAGAAGCTGTTGTGCTCTCAAAAAAGAGTATGGCAGCTTTTTTATATATTAGGAAAGTGCTTTCCTAATATATAAAAAACGCTCCGCTAAGGATGCGCA
>OHRA01000792.1_pt1 | contig 11333 bp, 10 predicted proteins | sample 1578241 | NCBI WGS metagenome assembly OHRA01 (sample SAMEA3879597, study PRJEB24766) | human gut metagenome | biome: human-associated habitat; feature: feces | place: USA | collected 1985/1987 | reverse complement strand
ACAGCACAAATAAATCAATACGGGTGATACCAATGTACTATTTATTAAACGGCTCAGTTAGCTCAGATACATAAATTTCGCGATATTTGATTGTTCTTGATATGCCAAAGGGCATTAGCACAAATTCAGTTAATATTAAAATAAACCGTTCAAGGGTTAAGTATATAGGGTTAAATTACAGAGCTTTCCAAAATTGAATAAGTAAAAAAATCTAACAGCCGCGGCAGAACACCGCGGCTGTTTTGCTGTAAACGCTCAAATATCGTCCTTTTCCTTAATTCTGTTTCCAAAGGCGTAAATTTTAATTATAACGAATGTTATCGGTCCGCCCGCAGCGGTAGCCAGCACGGTTGCCCAGAACTGGTCGAGCTGCCACAGGTTTATTGTTATAAATGAAACCAGTGTATATATAATTAGGTTGGGTATATAGGAAATAAGGAAACGCAGGTATTTTTTCAGGCTTAAACGGCTTTTAAAAACAATAAGGCTGTTAAGAATATAGTTTATTGTGAGCGATATAAAAAAGCCGATATGCGCGGAAATATTCTCCTGAATTTTAAAATGAGCAAGCCAGGAGAAAAAAGCGGTATTAAATGTATTTATTATCCCTATAGCGCAGAAGCCTATAAATTTCTTGTTAAGAAACATAGCTTTTAAACGTTTTAAAAATTTCAAGCTTTTTTCACCTCGGGGCGGTATAGTGTTTTATTGCTGAGTATGCCTAATTATACCAAAACGCGGCATAAATAACAATAGGCGTTTTTCCTTGCGTGCCTGAATTATTTTTCGCCTAAAAAAGCAAGCACACATTCTTTAAGCTGCGCGGTGCCGTCCGGCATACGGTTGCCGCTGTTCATTCCCATGCCAAGCTCTCTGCCGACCTCCGGTGTGACCTTAACGGTTTTTACGCCGTTGGTCCTGCCGCGAATCATCATTTCGCTCATCATTGTTATTCCAAGCCCCTTGCTCACCATTCGTATTACCGTTTCATCGTCAACGTGCGCGGGGCGTATGTTCGGCTTTACGCCGTTATTGTAAAACTCGCGGTTTACATCTATATCAAATTTGCCGTAGGGCATTATAAATTCCTTGCCCTCAAAATTTTTAATAGGAAATTCATTGCTGCCAGAAACAGGATAATCCGGCGGCAGAACGGCATACATTATATCGTTGTAAAGCGGCGTCCAGTCACAGCCCGCAGCCCTTTCCTTAGCGGCGAAAATAACGTCGGTTTTTCCTTCCTCCAGCAGCTCAAACGGCTCAATTGCATTATCCACCATTCTGAGATCCACGTTAATATCGGGGCGTACCCTGCGAAAACGGTAGAGAATTTCGGGCATCCAGTGCATTGCAATGCTGGCATATGCCGCCACGCGTATGGTTTCATTCTTTTTTTCGGTTATGGCGGAAATGCGGTTTTCAAGGTTGGCGTTTGCCCGCAAAAATTCTCTTATATAGGGCATAAGCTCTTTCCCCGCGGCGGTAAGTGAAATTCCGCTGTGGTCGCGCTGTATCAGCGTAAGCCCTATATCGCGCTCAAGGCTGTCAAAAAGGTGTGTAAGCCCCGATTGGGTGTAGCCCACCACCTCCGCCGCCTTTGAAAGACTGCCGAGATCCACCGCCGTCATAAGTATTTCAAGCTTTTTTCCGTCCATATTGTTACCTCTTGGTATTACAAATTGTCATATAACTATTATAACAGATTGTTTTACATTTTTCAACATTTATAGTAAAATACCAATTGAGGTGTTTTACTTAATGAACATAAATAAACTGACATTAAAACAAAAAATTCTTGTTGCCGGAACGCTTTTCGGAATGTTTTTCGGCGCGGGGAATCTGATTTTCCCTGTTCACTTAGGGCAAATGGCGGGGGAAAATGTTATTCCCGCTATGATAGGATTTATAATTACCGCAGTGGGTATTCCGATTTTGGGTGTCGCCGCAATAGGCATAACCCACTCTGACGGCTTGCAGACCCTGTCCTCAAAGGTGGGCAAGGGCTACGGAATATTCTTCACCTGTATTTTATACCTTACAATAGGGCCGCTTTTCGCTATTCCGAGGTGCGCCACAGTGTCCTTCACAACAGGCGTTACGCCAATGCTTAAAAACAGCTCAAAGGAGTGGCTCGCCCTGCTTATTTTCTCGGTGGTGTTTTTTGCGCTGGTTCTCTTTTTCTCGCTGCGCCCCGGCAAAATAACCCTTTGGATAGGCAAAATTATAAACCCCATATTTCTTGTTTTTCTTGCTGTATTGGTATTTGCCGCGCTTTTATCGCCCGGGGCGTCCGTTTCGGAAATTGAGCCTGCCGATGGCTACAAAAGCGGAGCGTTTTTCTCATCCTTTATAGAAGGCTACGGCACTATGGACGCAATAGCCGGTCTTGCGTTCGGTATAGTTGTAATTGACGTTATACGCCGTATGGGAGTTGAAGATGATAACGCGGTTGCCCGCGATGTTCTGGGCTCGGGCGTGCTTACGGGCATTTTAATGGCGGTAATTTATGTTTTCACCATTCTTATGGGCGCGCAGTCACGCGGGCTTTTTGAAATATCGGAAAACGGCGGCATTGCCCTGACCCAAATTGCAGGGCATTATTTGGGCGGCGCGGGAAACATTATTCTTGCCGTAACCATAACCTTTGCCTGCCTTAAAACCTCAATAGGGCTTGTAACCTCCTGCTCTGAGACATTTGTTAAAATGACAAACGGCAAGGTTTCCTATAAAACCTGGGCAATTTTATTCACCGTATTTTCCTTTGCGGTTTCAAATGTGGGCTTAAGCGCCATAATAGAATACTCTGTTCCTATGCTTATGCTTATTTACCCGCCCGCAATAGCGCTTATAATATTGGCGTTCATCGGTAAATTTTTCGATCACGACAGAGCCGTTTACATATGCGTTATGATAGGCACCTGGGCGGCGGCAATTTTTGATTGCTTTAAAACCCTGCCTGAATTTTTACAGAAGACCTTAAGGCTGGATGTTTCGGTAAGGCTGGCGTCAGATTATCTGCCCCTGTTTGATAAAAACCTCGGTTGGCTGCTGCCGGCGCTTGCAGGCTTTTGTGTGGGCATTATAATTCACCTGATAAAAAGAAGAAAATAATATAAAAAACTCCGCAAGCGGGAAAGTTGTTTGCGGAGTTTTTTTAATATTACACCTTGAATGTGCAGCCGGGTTAGTGTATAATCAAGTTAAAAACTGACAGAGAGGCTAAATTTTGTGAAAAATCTGATTGTAAATATTTATAAAACGCTTTTCTTCTTTGACCTTTCAATAGTTATCGCCTACTATCTGCCCACAATAAGGGCTAAAAACGCCGCAATGCAAAGCCTGTGGCGCGAGGGTATTTTTTTGGCGGTTATGATAGTGTTCACCTTTATATTTAAAAGGGTGGTGGAACGTAATCGGCTTAAAATATTCAACACCTCAAATAAGCTGAGGCATTACAGTATAGGTCTTATTACCGGACTTGTGCCGTCGGCGTTTACGGTGCTTGTGCTTATGCTTATAAGGAAAATGAAATTTTCCGGAATAAACCGCCCGGGGCACACGCTTATCTGGCTGGCGGCAATTTTTCTTAACGTGCTTGCAACCGAGCTTTTGCTGCGCGGCTATCTTTTCAGGCTATACAGGCGGTATTACGGGTTTGCGGCGGTTGCGGTTGTAATAACGCTGCTTTATATATCGCTGAATCCCGGTATATTCAAACACGGAATTATCTACCCGGCAAATATGCTGCTTAATAATTTTATTTTATGCCTGCTTGCGGAGTACTCGTATTCGCTTTTAGCTCCGGTAACGGCACATTTCGCATATAACGCCGTAAGCTCGCTTGTGCTCGGCAGCCTTTCGCTTTATGCCGAAAAGCCTTATCTGCTTAAATTCACCTTCAGCGGTAATAAAATTCTTTCGGGCGGCAGCGTAAGGCTTGAAGGCAGCATTATTATGCTGATAGCTCAACTGGCAATTTGCGCGTACTTTATTGTAAAGCTGAGAAAACGGAAAAAAATATAATTCCTTAAGATAACACAACCCCTCAGTGTGCAACACTGAGGGGTTGTGTTTTGCTATAATTATTTACCTTTATGGCAGGAGCCCGCCATAGCACAGTGGGCGCAATTGCAGCCGCAGGAGGATTTACCCTTTTTCTTATTTCGCACAAGGCTTACTATAATAGCAGTCACAACGGCGATAAGCACAAGGCATATAATTACGGTAGCAATATTTGTTTTTAACCACAACAACATACAGAAGACTCCTTTCAAAGAATAGATGTTTTTTTAAGCTTTTACTTTTGAAGTAAGCTTTGTAGCCTCTTTATAAGGACGGAACAGCATGTAAACTATAAGCGCAAGCAACGCAACCGCGAAGATAAGACCTATAACATTTACATTGCCGGTGAACAAGCCGCCGAACTGATTTATCATAAGAGCTATGACGTAAGCAAAGCCGCACTGATAGCCGATTGCAAACCAAGTCCATTTCGGGCTGTTCATTTCACGCTTGATAGCGCCGATAGCCGCAAAGCAGGGTGCGCAAAGCAGGTTGAACACAAGGAACGAATACGCGGTGATTCCCGTGAACGCAGCGGCGATGTTCTGGTAAACGCTTGCGTCTCCGCCGCCGTAAAGTATACCGAGAGTACCAACGATGTTTTCTTTCGCAACAAGACCGGTAATGGAAGCAACGGCAGCCTGCCAGTTACCCCAGCCGAGAGGAGCGAATATCCAGGCGATAGCGCCGCCGATCTTGGCAAGGATGGAAGAATCTATTTGATCCTCAGTGAGCATTCCGAACGAGCCGTCTGCCCAGCCGAAGTAGGTGGTGAACCAAACGAGTATGGTGGAAAGAAGGATTATTGTACCAGCCTTCTTTATGAAGGACCAGCCGCGCTCCCACATTGAGCGGAGAACGTTGCCGAGTGTCGGCCAGTGGTAAGCCGGCAACTCCATAACGAACGGAGCAGGCTCACCTGAGAACATCTTTGTTTTCTTAAGCATAATGCCCGAAACGATTATTGCAGCCATACCTATAAAGTAAGCCGAGGTTGCAACCCAGGCGGAATTGCTGAAGATAGCGCCCGCAATCATTGCGATAAACGGAACCTTAGCACCGCAGGGGATAAATGTAGTTGTCATAATGGTCATACGGCGGTCGCGCTCATTTTCAATGGTACGCGAAGCCATAATTCCGGGAACGCCGCAGCCTGTGCCTATAAGCATAGGTATGAACGATTTACCCGAAAGACCGAACTTGCGGAAGATACGGTCAAGCACGAATGCAATACGTGACATATAACCGCACGCCTCAAGGAACGCAAGGAGTAAGAACAGAACGAGCATCTGCGGAACAAAGCCGAGAACCGCACCAACGCCGGCTACGATACCGTCGTTAATAAGACCCGCCAGCCAATCGGCAGCGCCTGCTTTATCAAGTCCGTCGCCTACGAGCACCGGTATACCGGGAACCCAAACGCCGTAATCTGCCGGGTCGGGCTCGTCAAAGCCGTTTTTCTCGAAGTAGGAAACAGCGTCCTTATAAGACATTGCAACCGTTTCTTCTTCCTCTGCCTTAGAAAGGTTCGAGGGAATCTCTGAGTAGTAAGCCGTCATTGTATTTATTGCTAAGGTTTCCTCATCCTCAACATCAACAGTGGCGGTTTTTGAGTCGGTGGTAAAGCTCTTTATTTCATCAAGAGCCTTGTCAGCGTCAAAATCATCCGCACCTACTTCAATTTCGGTAAACGCCTGAACAGCCTGAGAAGCCGCGGTAAAATCGTCTGCGTCAGCGCTGTAAGCCTTAGAGCCTATGCCTAAAAGGTGCCAGCCGTCACCGAAAAGTCCGTCGTTTGCCCAGTCGGTAGCGGCAGAGCCTACGGTTACCATTGATATGTAATAAACAAGGAACATTACAAGCGCGAATATCGGAAGACCGAGCCAGCGGTTTGTAACTACGCGGTCGATTTTATCCGAGGTGGACAACTGACCGACGTTTTTCTTCTTGTAGCACGCCTTTATAATGGAAGCTATGTAGAGATAACGCTCGTTTGTAATAATACTTTCGGCGTCGTCGTCACATTCCTTTTCGGCAGCCTTAATATCGTTTTCAATATGCGCCAAAACCGTGCCGTCAAGCTTTAATTGAGCCAGTACCTTATCGTCACGCTCGAAAATCTTTATTGCGTACCAGCGCTGCTGTTCCTCGGGCATATTGTGAACCGCTGCTTCCTCAATATGAGCGATAGCATGCTCAACAGTGCCTGAAAAGCTGTGCTGCGGAATGGTCTTTGTGTGCTCTGCCGCGTCTATAGCAGCCTCGGCAGCCTCGGTAATTCCCGTACCCTTAAGGGCGGAAATTTCTACTATTTTGCAGCCTAACTGACGGGACAGCTCCTCGGTGTTTATCTTATCGCCGTTTTTACGAACAACGTCCATCATGTTAATGGCGATAACTACCGGTATGCCAAGCTCTACAAGCTGGGTGGTTAAATAAAGGTTTCTTTCAATGTTTGTTCCGTCGATAATGTTCAGTATCGCGTCGGGGCGCTCTGTGATAAGGTAATTTCTCGCAACAACCTCTTCAAGTGTGTAAGGCGACAGGGAATAAATACCCGGAAGGTCGGTGATTATAACGCCGTCGTGCTTTTTAAGCTTACCTTCTTTTTTCTCTACCGTAACGCCCGGCCAGTTACCTACAAACTGGTTGGAGCCGGTAAGTGCATTGAACAGGGTGGTTTTACCGCAGTTCGGGTTGCCCGCAAGGGCAATTCTTATACTCATAGCTTTTCCTCTCTCTTCCTTTGATTAGCCCGGGCTAACCCCGAGACTTAAAATATGGGGAACCGCTCCCCGAAAAAAGCTTATTCAACCTCGATCATTTCCGCGTCGGCTTTTCTGAGTGATAACTCATAGCCGCGCACGGTAACTTCTACCGGGTCGCCTAAGGGTGCTACCTTACGGATATGCACTTCAACGCCTTTGGTAATGCCCATATCCATAATTCTGCGCTTTACAGCGCCCTCGCCCGTAAGCTTTACGACCTTTACGGTCTCGCCTACCTTTGTGTCCTTCAAAGTTTTCATCTGTTTCTCCTCCTTATCAGATTTATATCATTATTTTTTGCGCCATTTCGCGGCTTACCGCAACGCGGGTCTCCTTAACGTTGACAATAAGATTTCCGCCCATGGTATTAACGATTGTTACGTTGCCCCCAACGACAAAGCCGAGGTTTTCAAGGTGCTGCTTTACCTCGGGGCTGCCGCCTATCTTCTTTATAACGTTTTCTTCTCCTACATTGGCTAATAACAGCGGCATCATTATGCATATCTCCAATCATATAAAAATTAGCGCTTGCTAACTTTTTGCTCGATAAATAGGTTAGCGCTCGCTAACCTATTAACATTTTATATCTTTACCGCCCTTATGTCAATATTTTTTTGAAAATTTTATGTTTTTCGGCAAAATGTAAAATCGGTCAATTTATTTCAGGGGCTAACTGTGCAAATTTACAATTCGTTAAAAAATTCCTGTCGAATTATGTCCGAGAAAAAAGTATAACGCAAAATTTTAGGACAAGCTAAGCTCGGATATTATAATTTATAAGGTAGATTTCATAAACATAAAAATCAGCCATGACCCGATATGGGTCACGGCTGATGAATACGCTACACCGTGCGTCGGGTTATTTGCCCCACTCTGCATGTTTAAGAGCGATTTCCAAAAATCTTCTTTCAATTTCCTTTCGGTCATCCTCCGAAAGCTCTCTTAACTGCTTGAGCATTTCCTCCTCTTTAAAGGTTATTAAAAAATAATTATTTTCCTGATTGCTATACAATTGTAATTACTTCCTTTACGTTTTTTAGGGTTTTAAAAGAAGCAATTTTCAGGATAAATATCGTCCTAAATATGTAATAACGTCATATAGAATAGTTTTGTTATTTTCCGCCAGTACCGAAAGTATTTGAAGTGTGTCTGAATTTTTAATTTCATATCCTATTGAAATAAGCACGTCATGAAGCACGAATATTTTGCGCTCGCACATGGAAATATTATGGTTATGGCAGCTGCCTGTTGAGGGCGGCGCAATACGGGAGGCTGATGATTCCTTAATCTTTTCCATATCCACCGGCTCAAACGATGACTCGTTGAGCAAATTATGATATTCAGAGTGATGCGCGGCGATAAATTCGGCATTTATTAAAAATGTGCAAAGCAATGTAATTACAATTATGCAGGCGCATAAAAGCCTTTTGCAATGCGGTCTATCCATAAACATCACTCCCCTTCAGCGTCATTTGGATACAAGTACATTATAACACTGTATAGTATAAAGTGCAACAATTATTTTATATTTTAGCAAAAAAGTAATCTAAAAATGTCAAATGCTGTATTATTCAGGGGGTGCCAAAACAAATTTTCGCGAAATAGTTAAAATGTGATTGATAACAGCGCGTTTTCCTGTTATAATTAAAAGGATTAAACTACAGGGGGAAGATAAAATGGCAAAGGTTATTCTGCTGGCACACACGCCGAACCCCGAGCACACGGTGGCTGCGGCGGCAAAGCTGTGCTACAGCAGCTCGGATATAACAGGGCTTACCGACAGCCTGACCGACGAAAAGGCGGCGGCATTTGTAGAAATGCTTTCGGAAATAGGGCACGAAAGCCCTATAGAGCACGCAAGCTTTACCTTCGGTATTGAAGGTGTCTCGCGCTCGCTTTTGGCACAGATAACAAGGCACAGAATGGCGTCATTCTCGGTAAAAAGTCAGCGCTATGTGCGCGAGGGCAGCTTCGGCTATGTTACCCCGCCCGAAATTGCGGCAGACCCCGAGGCTAAAAAGCTTTACGATGAAATAATGGCGGAGGACCAGAGAAAGTACGACCGCCTTGCCGAAATTTTAAAGGAAAAGCATATAAAGACCTTTATGGCAGAGGGTAAGGACGAAAAGACCGCAACCCGCCTTGCCGAGAAAAAGGCGATTGAGGACGCGCGCTTTGTGCTGCCCAACTCCTGCGAGACGCAGATGGTTATGACAATGAACGCCCGCTCGCTTAAAAATTTCTTCCGTATTCGCTGCTGCAACAGGGCGCTGGTATCGGCAGTAGCGCCCGAGCTTTTCAAAAATGCGGGACCCGCCTGCGTTTGCGGCGCCTGCTCAGAGGGTAAAATGTCCTGCGGAAAGGCGGACGAGGTGCGCCGCCATATAGGAGAGCTTAAAAACAATGGGTAGGCTTATAGTGATTGAGGGGCTGGACGGCAGCGGAAAATCCACCCAGTTAGAGCTTTTGCCGAAAAAGCTGAAAGCGCGCGGAACAGACTGCCGCACCGTTTCTTTCCCGCAGTATGAAAGCGATTCGAGCGCGCTTGTAAAAATGTATCTGCGCGGCGATTTCGGCACTCACCCGGATGATGTAAACCCCTACGCCGCCTCGGCCTTTTACACGGTGGACAGGTACGCCTCGTATAAATCCGTTTGGGGCGATTATTACAACGCGGGCGGAACGGTCGTTGCGGGGCGGTACACCACATCTAATGCCATTCATCAAGCATCGAAATTAAGCCCCGATAAATGGAAACCGTTTCTTGACTGGCTTTACGATTTTGAGTATAACAAAATAGGTATTCCGCAACCCGACAGAGTAATATTTTTGGATATGCCGATTGAGGTGTCGCAGCGGCTTTTAAACCGCCGCTACTCAGAGGACGGCGGCAAAAAGGATATTCACGAAAGCGACGTTGAATACCTTGAAAACTGCCGTAAAGCGGCGCTTTTCACTGCGGAATATTCGGGCTGGATAACCGTGCCCTGCGCTAAGGACGGCAAGCCGCGCGGAATTGAGGATATATCAGACGAAATACTTGAAAAGGTGCTTTGATATGGTTTACGTTTTTTTAGCAAACGGCTTTGAAGAATGTGAGGCGCTTGTTCCCGTTGATATTTTGCGGCGCGGCGGAATAAAGGTTAGTACCATAGGCGTGGGCGGCAGTGAAATAACCGGCGCACACGGAATAAAGGTCTGCTGCGATACAGGCGAAAATGAAATTAAAGAAAGCGATATGCAGGCGGTAATACTGCCGGGCGGAATGCCCGGCACGCTCAACCTTGAAAAAAGCGCGGCGGTGCAAAACGCGCTTGACTATGCCGCCGAACGGGGCTTGATTATAGGCGCGATATGCGCGGCACCCTCGGTGCTCGGGCACAAGGGGCTTTTAAAGGGTAAAAAAGCCACCTGTTTCCCCGGGTTTGAAAAGGACCTTATCGGCGCTGAATTTAAGGAAGTGCCCGCCCAGCGCGATGGCAATATTGTAACCGCTTGCGGTGCTGGAGCGGCTTTCGACTTTGGCTTTTTGCTGCTTGAAACGCTTACGGGCGATAAGGCGGCAGCTGAGGAGCTTAAAAAAGCAATGCTTTATAAAAAATAATTTTTGCGGAGAGGAAAACAATGGACGAAAAAAATCCCGATATTACCCCCGAAAATAATGAAAACAATAATACATTTGAGGACGATTTTGTAATCGGCAAGGGCTTTGAAATAAGCGAGGAGCCCATAATGCCCGCACCCAAGAAACGCGGGGCAAAACACTCTGCGGGCAAAAACACACTTAAAAACATAATTTGGATTCTCTGCATAGTGGTAGTGTCCGTCGGGCTTGCCTTCGGCATAATTTTTGCGGGAGCGGACTATATGGGCATAGGCTTCGGCAGGGGAAATGACTGCGAGGTTGTAATTGAGCAGGGAATGTCAACCGGACAGATAGCCGAGCAGCTAAAGGAGTGCGGCGCGGTTAAAATACCTATGCTTTTCAGGGTTTACGCAAAGCTAAAGCATTACGACGGCAAGTTTAAATACGGGCTTTACACCTTTAATAACGAGGCGGGCTACGAGGCGCTTTCGGTTATGCTTATAGAGGAGGGCGCAAAGGCGAACAGCATTAAGGTGACCATACCCGAAATGTCCTCGGTTGACGATATTGCAAAAATTCTTGAGGAAAAGGGAATTTGCGAAAAAGCCGATTTTATTGACGAGGTTCAGCACGGCAGCTTTGATTACGATTTTGTAAAGGATATACCTACCGAAAAGGTTTATTACAGGCTTGAAGGCTACCTTTTCCCCGAAACATATAATTTTTACTCATATGATTCCAAGGAGTGCGCACACTTAGCTGTTGACCGTATGCTTAAAACGCTTGACAGCAAGCTGACCGAGGGTGTGCGGGCTAAAATATCCAAAAGCGGCTACACGCTGCACGAGGTTATGACCTTAGCCTCAATAGTAGAACTTGAGGCGGGCGGCAGCCCCGAGGAAATGCCGAATGTGGCG
>OHRA01000785.1_pt1 | contig 11395 bp, 7 predicted proteins | sample 1578241 | NCBI WGS metagenome assembly OHRA01 (sample SAMEA3879597, study PRJEB24766) | human gut metagenome | biome: human-associated habitat; feature: feces | place: USA | collected 1985/1987 | reverse complement strand
ATCAGGATAGGACGCAGACGGACATGAGCAGCCTCGACAGCCGCATGTACAACATCCATGCCCTGCTCCATATTCATCTTAGCATATTCGACAATCAGAATAGCGTTCTTTGCTGCCAGACCAATCAGTGTAATCAGACCAATCTGCATATAAACGTCATTCTGCAGGCCACGTGCATACTGTACCAGGAAGCAGCCGAAAACTGCGGAAGGTACAGACAGCAGTACTGCCAGAGGAATTGTCCAGCTTTCATACAAAGCTGCCAGACAAAGGAATACGAAAATCAGAGAGATAATGAAAATCTGAGTGGAACGGCTGCCGGCTTCAATCTCATCAAGGCTCTGACCGGTCCATTCGTAGGTATAGGTATTAGGCAGAACCTGCTTAGCAACCTCTTCAATAGCAGCCATAGCCTGACCGGAGGAATAACCGCTGGCAGGGTCGCCGGAAATCTTAATCGCACTGGCACCGTTAAAGCGTGTCATAACAACAGAGCTGTTCTTAGGAGTAGGCTTTACAAGTGTATTCAGCGGAATAGACTTGCCGTCATTGCTGCGTACAAAGAAGTAACGCATATCCTCTACACCGGTACGATATTTTTCATCAGCCTGCATAACAACCTTCCAAGTACGGCCGAAGTTGTTGATATCGTTGATTTCGTTACCGCCTAAGAACGCCTGCAATGCGGAATAAACAGTAGATACAGGAACGTTCAGGGATTGTGCCTTATCACGATCAACCTCAAACTGATACATAGGAGTATTAGTGTTCAAGGTAGTGTACAGCATACCGATTTCCGGACGCTTGCGACAAGCAGCCAAAAATTCGTTAGCACGCTCACCCATAGTGTTAACGTCCTCACCGCCAAGGTTCATGAGATAAAGGCTCAGAGTACCGGTACTGGAAGCACCGGGCAGAGAAGGCGGCTGGAAGGCCATAACAGTTGCATCAGGAATCTGTGCGCCCATGCCGAAAATCATCGGAATAACATCCTGTACGCTGTTGCTGCGCTTGCTGTAGTCCTCCATAGTAACTACTGCCAGGCCGGCGTTAGCCTTCTGGCCCATGGACAGGATATCAATACCGCTAACCTCCATAACGTTTTTAACGCCGGGGAGCTTTCTCATATTTTGTGCAAGGCCTGCCATAATCTGCTGCGTACGGTTACTGGAAGCACCCTCAGGCAAAGCGATGGATACTGCAGTCATGCCCTGGTCCTCGTTCGGTACAAAGCCTGTCGGCGTTGCCTTGGCCAGGAAACCGATGCAGATAACAACAACAACAAGACAGGTCAGAATCAGTTTAGATTTACGGATGCAGCCTTCAACGTTTTTCACGTATTTAGCCAACGTTCTTGCAAACCAATCGTCAAATGCTTTTACAGCCTTGCCGATAAAGCCCTTCGGCGCCTCCTCCTTCTTGACCAGAATCAAGGAGCAGAGTGCAGGAGTCAGGGACAAAGCTACGATAGCAGAAAGCATCATGGATACAGAAATCGTAATCGCAAACTGCTTGTACAATTCACCGACAGTACCGCCGGTGAAGGCTACAGGAATAAATACCGCAGACAGTACGAAGGCAATAGCCACAACAGGGCCGGAAACCTCGTTCATAGCGCGGTAGGTTGCCTCCTTAGGAGACATACCGTTTTCCTGAATATGATGTTCAACCGCTTCTACTACAACGATAGCGTCGTCGACAACAAGGCCGATAGCCAGAATCATCGCAAAGGCAGTCAAAGTGTTGATGGTAAAGCCCAAAATTACAAAGGAAGCAAAGGTACCAACCAAGGATACCGGTACAGCCAGAATAGGAATCAAGGTTGCACGCCAGCTGCCAAGGAACATAAATACTACCAGAATAACCAGAATCAAGGCTTCAACAAATGTATGAGCAACCTTCTCCAGAGATTCGGTAATAAACTGGGTGTTATCCTGAATAACGACCAGCTTCATATCATCAGGGAAACGGCTTTCTGCGTCCTTTAATACCTCGCGGATATTCTTAACAGTTTCGATAGCATTCGCATCGGAGGTCAAGGATACCGGGAATACAACGGAATCACCGCCGTTCAGCTTGCTGACGATAAGGTCATTACGCGGCCCTTCTTTAATAGTTGCGATATCCTTCAGCTTCAGGTTATCGCCATTATTGGAACGGATAATTACGTTACCGAATTCCTCTGGCGTATTCAGGCGACCTTGAGCACTTGCAGAATAGGTACGCTCCTGCTTGTCAACGGTAGGACGGTTACCGATAGAACCAACCGCTGCCTGAATGTTTTGCGTTTTGATAGCGTTGGAAACATCGGTTACGGTTACGCCCAGCTGTGCCATTTTTTCAGGATTCAGCCAGATGCGGACTGCATATTCCGGACCATATTCGCCAACGGTAGATACGCCCTTAACACGCTTTACTGCATCAAGGAAGTTTGCATCCGCATATGTTCTTAAGAACATAGCATCATAGGTATTTTTCGGAGAATAAAGACCAAAATACATAATGGTCTCGGCAGATTCCTTAGCAGTGGTTACACCGTAGCCGGAAACCTCGCTCGGCAGAGAGCTGGTTGCCTGAGATACACGGTTCTGCACCTCTACAGAAGCGATATCTGCGTTTTTCTCCAGGTTGAATTCAACATTGAGCTTGTATTCACCACTGGAGGTACTTACAGAGGACATGTTCAGCATATTTTCTACGCCGCTGACCTTCTGCTCAATGGTTTGTGCTACAGCCTTTTCAACGATATCGGCACTAGCACCTACATAGTTGGTATTTACGCTGATACGCGGTTTGGTAATGTTAGGATATTGGGCGATAGGCAGGCTGAAGCCGGCAATCGTACCCAATAAGGTAATAATAATCGCCAGTACTATCGCAAATACAGGGCGATCAATAAAGAAACGAGCCATCTAGCCAACCTCCTTATTGCTTCTTGCCGGCGGTAGCACTGTTGTCAACAGTAGTATCCAGATCAGCCTCAGTCATCGGCTGCGGGTTAACCTGAGCACCCTGTCTGATCTTACCGGTGCCTTCGACTACGATTGTTTCATCGCCGGTCAGACCGCTTTCAACCATGTAGAAACGGCCAACAGAAGGACCAAGAGTTACTTCTTTCATAGTAACCTTGTTATCGCTGCCAACAACATAAACAAATTTCTTATACATCAATTCAACAACTGCACGCATAGGAATCAAGAGAGCATCCTTTTTGGTGCCTGCGGTTGCCTGTACGTGAGCAAACATTCCCGGCAGCAGACGATGTGCAGGGTTTCTGAACAAAGCCTTAACAGTCATAGTACCGGTGTTATCATTGATACCACGGTTAACCTCTGCTACAGTGCCTTTTAAATCGTAGGTACTGCCATCGCTCAAAACAACAGTCAGGTTGTCAAGAGAAGCAGCGCCGCTGTTATCATGAGCACCGGAAAGCTTCAGATATTCCGGCTCAGCAATGCTGAACTGTACAAATACAGGGTCAGTGTTGCTGATTTTGGCCAGAGTAGTCTGACCTGCGGTTACATAATTGCCAACCTCCAGCGCGGTAGTATCAATACGGCCGCTGAACGGAGCGGAAACGCTGGTATCGGTCATATTAATCTGCGCATTTTCCAGAATTGCTTCCTGCGCATTTACAGAAGCCTGTGCCTGGTCACGCTGCATAATAGCGTTATCCAGAACCTGCTTGGAAATTGCATTCTGTGCATACAGAGTGCTGTAACGCTCTGCATTCAGAGCTGCGTTAGCCAAAGCCGCACGGGCATTAGCCAGGCCTGCCTGCGCGTTAAGCACGTTGGCCTGATAAGTACGCTGGTCAATAGCATACAAGGTCTGGCCTGCACTTACATTGTCACCGCCCTTGAAATACTTGGCTGTAATCTGACCGCTTACCTGAGCCTTCAGCTCCATTTCCTGCTGAGCCTGTACAAAGCCTGTATAATCATATACCAGAGGGGTGTCACGCTTAATAACCTTCATGGTTTTAACCAAAGCTGCCTGATTGCCGCCCTGCTGCTGTTTTTGACCACAGCCTGCAACGCTCAGTACAAAGGTTGCCGCCAGCGCCGCAGCCATTGCTTTTCTCGCACGGCCGGAGCGAATAAAACTTAACATAAAAAAACCTCCTTCACCTTCACTCTGAAACTACTCAATATATAAATTAACCAATAAGGCTGCTGCTATTTACACCTAGCAACGCCTTTACCTGAAAATATTCCTGCTCCAGTTTCAGAATACTACTATTATAATGGACATTTTTCAGAAATGCAAACTTCATTTAAACAAATTTCGCCGTTTTTTCTTGCATTTTCTTTAATTATCTTCTTCTCACAAATTTTGCTGACTGGTCAGTCAGTTTTTACTGTTCAACAGTTCTTTTTTTAGCAAAAATTTATGCAGATTGCCCAAAGCAAAACCCGATACCTGATCCACGCCATCAATACGCTGCATCAAAAACAGATTATCTCCTTCAATATACCATTCATCCGGCAGTCTGTCCTTATATACAACCTTCTTATTAGTATTCAGCAGATTAATCAGCGGCAGCAAATCCTTATCCTTGACATTAAGCACTTCATCCAGTCTGACTTTTTCACCCGTCTTTGGATTTACGTTCAGCTGATGATGGATAAAGCGACTTTTACCGCTAATCAGCTGCAGGCTCAGAATCTGTTCATCGGCACGCATCACCTTAAAAGCCATATCTGCCTCACCCTTGTAAAAATGCTCCAGATAATCTTTACACTCGTCCTGCAGCAGCTTATTCATTTTATTTTGCAGCTCTACATCCTTGCTGGCAAAAACCGGGAAGGTAGCTTCACCGCCGGGCACGACCATCTTACGCGCTAATATAGTACCGGCAGCAAAATCCTTGCCATCATTTACGGTATTATCCTTAGGTGTAGGCGCAAGCGTCATAATGGTCAGGGAAAACTGCTTCCATTCCTTAGTTTTCTTGTCCTGCTTCCAGATAGCGCCCACATCTGCCAGAGGCTGCTTTTTCTGCACCAGCTGCTGACAGCCCAATAATTCATCTGCACCGTCATTATCTACATCGTGTGCCACCAGCGAATGCAAACCGCCATACTCCAGCTTGCCGTCTTCAACCTCACTGCCTGCTGCTGGTGTCAAATCCGACTTATTGCCATCGATTAACACTACATGCATTTTACCGTCCTTGGCATAGGCTTGCTTCACCAGTCCCATGCTTTCGGCAGCTCCAAAGACCTCACGCACATTTTTCTTATTGGCAAAGGAAAGCACACGGTATTCACTTGGCGCATGCCAATCTCCTTGAGCAGCACTTACCAGCAGCTGCTGTCTGGCGCTTTTGCCCGCCCACAGCTTAATAGGCTGCAGCTGGCAATTATATCCGCCCTTAATAGAAGGTGCATGAGCCGTCAAAAGCTTCTTGTCCTTATCCTTAATCATAATAAGCAGATCATTGGCGTAGCCGTTAGGCAGCCTATCACCCCACAGCTCGGCGGTAACAGTCTGTTCCGCTGTCAGCTGCAGCGGCACCTGCGCCAGCAGTGTGTCTGCAGCAGCGGCCATAGTGCTGCAGAAAAGTACGCTGCTGCAGGCCAGGCCTTGCACCATCCATTTTATCTTCACGTCTTCACGTCCTTTCTTCAAACGTACTATTATATTATAGCATTTTTTGTTATAAGTAGCTGTTAAAACACAGATTTTTTACATAAAGGTACCACAAACATCGGCAAATTCTGTTGCATTTCGTACAAAAAGGCTTTTTCTTATTTCTCAAAACGATTTTTTCATTAATATTACTGCTTTTTATTGTTAAATAGTGTAGAATAAAAGCGGTATTTTATGATTTTTTGGGAGAAGGGAAGGATTTATTAATGAAGAAAATTGTTGCTCTTCTGCTCAGCCTTTGCCTATTAGTATTAGCTGCAGGCTGTGGCGGTAACGATTCAAAAAAAGACACACCCAAAGAAAAGACTAAGGTAAGCCTTGGCATGCTGCGCCTGACCAGCAGCGCTCCTTTATTTATCGCTATGGATAAGGGCTTCTTTGCTGAAGAAGGTATAGAAATTGAACAGCAATGGTTTGATGCCGCTCATCCGATTGCCGTATCCACTGCTTCCTCTAAGGTTGATGTCGGCGCTACCGGCATTACGGCCAGCCTCTATAACATGGCAGCCAACGGACAAAAGCTAGGCATTGTTGCGGATAAAGGACGTGAACAAAAAGGCTATTCCTCTTCTGCACTGCTTGTGACCACCGACAACTACAACGCCGGCGTAAAAAGCCTGAAGGATTTGAAGGGCAAGCGTATCGGTATTACACAAAAGGGCTCTACCTTCCATTATATGCTTGGCAGAATGCTGGAAACCCAGGGTATGAGCCTCAATGATGTGGAAATTGTTCCCCTGAGCAAGCTCAGTGCTGTTATGGCTGCTCTGGAAAGCAAGCAGATTGACGGCTGTATCTTAAACGAGCCTAACATCACCAAGGTGCAAAAAGCAGGCTACGGCAAACTGGTCGTACAGGTTGGCGACGTTATTCCTTACCAGACCTCTGCTATCTTCTACTCACCTGACTTTATGAAGAATAAGGATGCGGCTGTACGCTTCATGCGTGCTTACAACAAAGCCTGCAACTATTACTACGAAGCTGCAGTAGAAAAGAAGGATGCCAAGAAGCTGGAAGAGGTTGTTAATATTGTAGCCAAATACGTTAAGGCTCCGGCTGAAGACATTAAAGCAGGCCTGCCCTATATTGATAAGGACGGCAAGCTGCTTGTCAGCGATATTGCAACCCAGATTAAATGGTACACCGACAACAAGATGATTTCCGGCACACTGGATGCGAAGGATGTTGCCAACACCAGCTTTCTGGATGAAGCAATGAAGAAATAAACTATTGTATTAAAGCAAGACTGGCGTAAATGTAACAGCTGCAAAATGCGTTGACGATGCTTTAGCACCAAAACGCTGCGACTGATATATTAGCGCCAGTCTTTTTGGAGGATGGTAGAAAATGAAATTAGAAATCGCAAATATCTGCAAGGATTTCACCACCACCAGCGGTAAGCTGCTTCCTGTTTTGCAGGATATTAACCTCAGCATTAATAAGGAAGAATTTGTAGCATTGGTAGGACCGTCCGGCTGTGGTAAATCAACCTTGCTCAATATAACTGCCGGGCTTTTGGAACCCACAAGCGGTAACGTAAAATTTACTGATGTCGCCGCAGGCTATGAGCCTCGCATGAGCATCGTCTTTCAGGAAACAGGCCTCTTCCCCTGGCGTAATGTGCATGATAATATTGCCTTCGGTTTGGAAACAGCAGGCATGAAAGCAGACGAAAAGGAGGCACGCATTAAGCATTACATTGAGCTTGTAGGCTTAAAGGGATTTGAAAAATCCTTCCCGCACCAATTAAGCGGCGGTATGCGTCAGCGCGTTGGCATTGCCCGTGCTTTAGCTATCGAGCCTGACCTGCTGCTGATGGATGAGCCGTTTTCTGCCTTGGATGCGCAAACACGCACCATCATGCAGGAGGAGCTGGTAACGCTGTGGGAAAAGACGCGTCTGACCACGCTATATGTTACACATAATATTCAGGAGGCAGTAATGCTTGCTGACAGAGTTGTACTGCTTTCGAGACGCCCCGGAAAGGTTAGCAAAATACTGCAGATTACCATTCCGCGTGCCAAGCGTGCTAAGCCTGAGCATACAGACGAAATTGCGGAATTTGTCCGTATCATCTGGGAGCATATCAGCAAGGATGCGCGTGCTGCATTAATGGAGGTGGAAGACAATGCCTGAAAAGAAAACTGCTGCGAGCGCAGCTAACGAATATATCGTACGCAACCGTATGACGCATTGGCAAAAGACCTATCCGCATTGGGTAAGCGTTGCTTCTATCATCATCCTGCTGCTCTTTTGGGAGGCTATCTGCCGCTGCGGCCTGGTTTCTTCTTTGTTTTTGCCGGCACCGAGCCAGATTATCAGCGCCCTGCTTACCATGCTTGCTGACGGCGAAATAGGCGTAAGCCTGGCAGCCAGCATGTACCGTATCTTAATCGGTTTTGCTGTCGGCAGCCTTATCGGCCTTGCAGTCGGTCTTGTTACCGGTACCTCGGCACTGGCAGATAAAATCGGTAATCCTGTTGTCAACGCTCTTTATCCTATCCCTAAAATCGCTTTGCTGCCGTTGTTTATTCTTTGGCTGGGAATTGGCGAGCTGTCGAAGGTAACGATTATTGCTCTCGGCGTCTTCTTTCCGGTAGCAATGAACACCTACAGCGGTGTCAAAAATGTTGATACACTGCTTATCAAGGTCGCAGTCAGCTTTAACGCCAGCTGGTGGAAAACGATGAAAAGTGTTGTTCTGCCTAACGCCTTACCTATGATTTTCGCAGGCCTGCGCCTTGCTGCCGGCACATCTCTGCTGCTGCTGGTAGCAGCAGAGATGATTGCCGCTCAGGTCGGCATAGGCGCCCTCATCCTGCATTACGGCGATTTGATGATTACCGACCGCTTGATGGCCGGAGTTATTGTATTATCCTTGCTCGGCCTGCTCTTTAACCTGTTCCTGCAATGGTTGGAGCGAAAGACTATCCCCTGGAAGAACTGAGAAAAGCACAAAAGCACTGTCTGCTCACTGATATTCTTATATCAGATAGAGCTGACAGTGCTTTTTCTTTTTCTGCTAAAATCTTACTACAGCTTCTTAAAATACTGTTACGCTTATACACAAATACTGCTTTCTGCCGAGCTATTACTGCAGGCTTGCCGAAGCCTCTTTTAAAACTGCTGTCACAGTCTCCGGCGGCAGCTCGCCTATCTTCTTGATCAGCTCAGGCTGCTTGGGATGTTCGGCAATAACCTTCTCCATCAACACCATGTCCAGCCAATGGCCGTGCTTGAAGCCTGTATTATTAAAGGTACCAATAATTTTATAGCCACACGCCTCATGCATTTTGACGCTGTGCTCATTGCTGGCAGTAATGCAGGCATAGGTCACAACTATTCCCTGCAGGCGCAGTAAAGCTTCCAGCGCCGTGTACATCACCTTGCCCAATCCGTGTCCCTGACCCTCAGGTGCCAGATAAATCGTTACCGCGGCACCCCACTGATAGGCAGCACGCTGCATATAAGGATGGGCATAAACATAACCCAACAGTCTGCCATCATGCTCACAAACTATATAAGGATAGTGCGCAGAAATATTTTTGATTCGCTCTGTAAATTCTTCTACCGACGGTACCTCATATTCAAATGATACATCACTGAGCGTCCTGTCGCTGCTGATGACAAAGGGCGCGTAAATTTCCAGTAGCTTTTCGGCATCATCAGGCTTCGCAAAGCGAAGCGTATACTTCATCGACATTTTATCGCTCCACCTTTACTTCAAACATTCTGCTCCACGGCAGCGTAAATTTATATTCTTCGGCAGTATTGCCCATATACGGCTTGCTTACCTTGTTGATTTCCCGGGTAATAAACTCTTCCGCCGCAGTACGCTGCTCCTCATTCAGTCCGCTGTTGGGCCAATAGTTAGGCCAGATAAGCTGCTGGTAGGTTTGCATGCGCACATTCGCCTGATAAGCCCAATCATCAAGATAACGCACATTAAGCAGATTTTCTCTTGCTTCCGGCGTTAACTGCTTATACAGCAGTCCCTGCGCCAGAGCAAAGCCCAAGCTGTTGCCTGCGGTATTCCAACCGCCATAGGAAGCCAGACGATATGCCAACTGTTTGTCAAACAAGTTCTTGACCAAAGCATTGTCCGCACCATTGCCAAAACGGATGTCTGCCACAGTCACAGGATGATTATGCTTAAGAATGCGTTCAACCTTATTAACGAAATTTACGGTAGCAGGCAATGCCTTGTAGCTGTTGCTTGCATCAGACGCCTCATGCGTCACACCATCGGCAGGAGTGTTGACAGCCAAAACCAAATCCGCATTTTTGCGCGAATATACCGGGAAGGCACCTGCCGCATAGATATGCTGCTTGGCACTAACGGCCACAGTATCATCCTCGTAGGTAGGCACAGTTTTACTGCCCTTGCCTGCAGCATATGTTACATTTACCAAAGGCAGCTCATACTGCAGACGGTTGGCAGCACGGCTCAACAGCAGCAGGCCAAGCTGATCTGCGCCAGCGAAGAAACGGATTTTCTCCTTCGGCAGCTCATTTACCAGAATATCCATCTTGCGTGCTTCCCTATGTGCCTGAGAATAGGCAGCGGTATCGTCACGCCCGATAAGCATATAATCAAAGTCGCCACTTTCCACACCATGCAGCAAAAGCTCCGTAGCGCGTATATTATTGCTGCGGCGTGTAAACATATCAGCAAGTATTTCCCGGGGAATGTTGCTGCGCAGCTCTGCCAGCTCCTTTACCTCTCTGCGCTTAATCTGCTTAAGCTCCAGCTTGTCCTCCAGCTCTCCCAAACGGAAAATCTTAGGTCCCCATTCCTTGTAATATGCCGGCTCTGTCGGCGCACTGCTGCCCTTAGGCGAGCGCATAATAGTAGTAAATACATAAACCTTCTGTCCGCCGTGCTGCTTTTTCAGCTCTACCAAGCGTTCGACACGCTGCTGCAGAAGCTCCGGCGAAATTTCATGTGTGCGCGATGCTACCAGCCCGCCATAAAGCAAAGCATCGGAAGAAGCAACAATGGCTACCGATTCACCGGCTTTAGCCTCCAGCCAGTTAAAAAGCTTTTCCGGCTGACCTGCTGACTGAGCACCGGCAATATATTCGGCCGGCGGCAGCTGTACATCCCAGCCTGCAGCCTGCATCGTCTGCACTGTGTAATCAAGGCACACCGGTCTGTTGTCCATGGGTATATATAACAGAGTGCCCTTAGCGGCAAATGCTGTATGAGTAGTCAACAGTAAAGCGCAAAGCAAAACACTTCGCAAAACCTTCATCATTTTTATCACTACCTTTAACTCTTTCTAAGCAGAGATATTCCTCGCTTTAATAGAATTTCTACAGCAATCAATAAAATTCCTGCGTTGACTTATAATTTCTTCTTGCATCTCTCGGTTATGATAAAAGCTCATCGCAAAACAAAAGCTCCCTGCTTCAAGGTATACCTTGAAACAGAGAGCAAAGCTACGTTATAAAATTAGCTTAAGCGTTAGCAAATCTGCTTAAGAAATCCTGGGTACGTTTATTCTTCGGATGCGTAAACAGCTCCTGCGGCTCGCCTTCCTCAGCAATTACGCCTTGGTCGATAAAGATAACACGGTTAGAAACGTCACGGGCAAAAGCCATCTCATGCGTTACGATAACCATCGTCAGGCCTTCCTTAGCCAGGTCGCGGATAACGCGCAGAACCTCGCCAACCATTTCCGGGTCCAATGCGCTTGTCGGCTCGTCCATCAAAAGAACCTCCGGCTCCAGCGCCAGC
>OHRA01000778.1_pt1 | contig 11461 bp, 15 predicted proteins | sample 1578241 | NCBI WGS metagenome assembly OHRA01 (sample SAMEA3879597, study PRJEB24766) | human gut metagenome | biome: human-associated habitat; feature: feces | place: USA | collected 1985/1987 | reverse complement strand
GGGTCCGTTTGGCTCGAACATAAAGGTGGAATGTTTTGTTGACGATGGTATTCCCGTTTTGAATGGTAGCAATTTGAATGGCTTTTTTCTGACAGAAGATTCGTTCAGATATGTTACAGAGGAAAAAGCAGATTCTTTGGGGCGTGCTAATGCTCATAGAGGTGATATTATAATCACTCACCGGGGAACTTTAGGGCAGATTGTTTGCATTCCTGAGACATCAAAATATGACCGATATGTGATTTCTCAAAGCCAGTTTAGAGTAAAATGCAATGAAAAAGTGCTTCCGGAGTATTTGGTTTACTATTTCCATACAGCGATTGGTCAGCACAAATTACTTTCCAATGCATCTCAGGTTGGTGTTCCAGCTTTAGCGAGAGCATCTACAACATTTCAAAAAATCGAAGTTGAGATCCCTGATATTAAGACGCAACAGAAAGTCGTATCCGTGCTAAACGCAATTGAGGCGAAGATAAATGTAAACCATTCGATAAACGAAAATTTAGAGCAGCAAGCCAAAGCAATTTATCAGCAAATGTTTATCGAAAATACGTGTCCGGATTGGATTGAAGGCTCTCTAAGAGACATCGCTGATATTACTATGGGTCAATCCCCAAGCGGCAGTAGCTATAATGAGGATGGCATAGGTACAATCTTCTTTCAAGGCCGTGCAGAATTCAGCTTTAGATTTCCAACTATCCGCCTTTATACCACCGAGCCGAAGCGAATGGCTTATGCAAATGACATCCTGATGAGTGTCCGAGCACCGGTCGGAGACCTTAATATTGCTCATACAGACTGTTGCATCGGTCGGGGGCTTGCAGCTATTCATTCTAAAACGAACCATCAGTCTTTTGTGCTTTACACGATGTTTTCGCTCAGAAAACAGTTGGATGTATTCAATGGTGAAGGTACAGTTTTCGGTTCGATCAATCGCAATTCACTGAATGATATGCCAATTCTTATCCCATCCGATGAGACAATCGAGGAATTTGAAAAGATAGTCGCCCCTATGGATGCTGCAATCCGTAATAATTATGATGAAATATGTCGTTTGCAGGCTGTTCGTGACTCTTTACTTCCTCGCCTTATGTCTGGAGAACTGGATGTTTCCAGTCTTAACATTTAAGCCGCTAAATTTTCGTTTATCTTTTCATTGATCAAAAGTTTTCTATCAAAGCATTCTAAAAGTGTCACCACACGTTGCTGCTCCTCAACACTTGGCAAATCAACCTCAATCCCGTATATTTCATATCTATCTGTTGACGGTATTGCAGAGCCACTATCCATACTGTTTATATCATACGTCAAAAATTTGTAATATGCCCATTTAATATTCAATAATTCAGGGTGAAGATTGTTGGCATAAAAAGCGGTATCTATCACCGAAAATGGGACTTCTGAATAATGTACCCCTCGATATGCTCCTTTACGCCCAAGTATAAAAGACGAACCATTACACAGGGGTGGAAGATCACTGGTCCCAATCTGCCCATTTGTACCAAACACAGGGTATTTTCCATCAGCCTTCGCTTTGTCTTTTACAGGCTTTCCGTATTCAAGAGAAATAAGTTCGCCCCATTTATATTTCATATCCAATCGCCCCCAGCTTCTTACGGATTTCTGCTTCGAGTTCATGGGACTTAGCGAACATATCAGAAAGCTCCGAAGTCAGGCGAGCCATTTTCTCATCAAACGGTTCGCTATCTTCTTCCTGTTCTTCAATACCCACATAGCGCCCAGGAGTCAGAATGTAGTCCTGCTTTTCGATAGTCTGCAAATCGGCTACCGCACAAAATCCCTTCACATCTTCCAAGGTTCCATTCTGGAATGCTTCAAAGGTGTCCGCCAGTTTCTGAATATCTTCATCCGTAAAGTCTCTGTGTTTGCGGTCAACCATGTAGCCCATCTTTCGGGCATCAATGAACAGCGTTTTGCCTTTCTGCTTTTTGTTTTTGCTAATGAACCAGAGCGTAACCGGAATCGTCACGCTGTAAAACAGCTGCGTAGGCAGGGCAACGATGCCTTCCACCAGATCGGCATTGATAATATTCTTTCTGATCTCACCCTCACCGGAGGACTGTGTAGACAGTGCGCCATTTGCAAGCACCAGACCAATCTTGCCGTTCGGTGCAAGGTGGTGGATCATGTGCTGAATCCATGCGTAGTTGGCATTACCGGCAGGCGGCGTTCCGTACTTCCAGCGAACATCGTCCAGCAGTTTATCCTGTCCCCAGTTGGACAGATTGAAAGGTGGGTTTGCCATAATGAAATCTGCACGAAGATTGGCATGGAGGTCATTAAAGAACGTGTCAGCCTGATATGGGCCGAAGTCTGCATCAATGCCACGAATCGCCATATTCATCTTGGCCATCTTCCAGGTATCCGCATTGGATTCCTGACCATAAACGGAAATGCTCTGACGATTGCCGCTGTGTGCCTGGATGAACTTCACGCTCTGCACAAACATACCGCCAGAACCGCAGCAAGGGTCATACACACGGCAGTTGTTGAATGGCTTCAGGATTGCAACGATTGTCTTAACGATGCTGGACGGTGTATAGAACTCGCCGCCCTTCACACCTTCGTAGGCAGCAAACTGGGCGATGCAATACTCGTAGGTTCTGCCCAGAAGGTCTTTGCCTTCCTCTGTATCAGACATATCCATATTGGTGAACAGATCGACGACATCGCCCAGAACTCGCTTGTCCAAATCCGGGCTTGCGTAATTCTTCGGAAGCACATTTTTCAGAGATTTGTTTTCTGCTTCAATCTCTCGCATTGCTTCATCAAGGACTGTGCCGATTTCCGGAGTGTGAGCCGCAGCTGCAACGGTAGACCATCTTGCTTTCTCCGGGACGAAGAAAATATTTTCGCCTAAATACTCGTCACGATCTTCTTCAAAGCCTTCGCCCTCTGCAACAAGCTCGTTATATTTTCTTTCAAATGCACTGGAAATATAGCGAAGGAAAATCAGTCCGATGATTACCTTTCTATATTCAGCGGCAGGGATGTGTCCCCATAACACGCAGGCAGCATCCCAAATTTGTTTTTCAAAGCCAATGTTGGCATTGTTCTTTTCAGCCATTGCCGATTCCTCCACTCTAACAGTTTATTGCAGTTATGCTTCTTCAGCTTACATTCTACCAAAGAGGCTATCCCATAAAACGGACATATTACTTTTCGTCCGGAACTATTTCCATAATATCGTCAAAGGTGCAGCCCAGGACAGAACAGATTTTTACGAGCGTATCCGTAGTTACATTCTCACCTCGATGCATTTTGTTGATGGTATAGTTACTCAGATTTGCCTGTTCAGCCAAATCTTTTTTCTTCATATCTCGGTCAATCAATAGCTTCCATAGTCTCTTATAGCTGACAGCCATCATTTCACCATTCCTTTCTTCCAGATATTTCGTTCAAAAAGTACCTGCACTTATAATTATAGCATGCAAATAGGTAAACTCAACAAGAAAGTGAGCTATCACTACATTTTATTTTCTCATTTCAAAGAATTATCCGAATTTTTGAAGCGGAAGGACTTTTAGAGCTTAGAGAAATGGAATTTTGGGGTTTTACAAATTGGCAAGCAGTGTAAACCTGTACAGGTTCACTCATTTTCTCGATTTTCCCTTCGGTGCAATCTTCGCAAATTTGCTTGTTGGGGAAGCATCCCCAATCCCCTTTGATCGGTATCTACGATACCGGCTGCTCGTTCATTCTGAACGCTTTCCTGAAGAAGAAAAAACTGGACTACCATTTGGCATCCAGGTTAAAATCTTAATTCCATTTGATTATTCTTTCTTCTCAATCCAGCCAATAAAGGTGCTGACCTTTTCGAGTTCTTCCTCATTCATGGTTCTCAGCTTCTCGCACAATTCACGATACGGGGTATTCGCATCGTCCAGCGGGGCGAAAAATTCTGCCGGTGTCATATCAAAATACGAGATGATATTGAACAGTTCCCTGAGAGACGGCAAGGCTGCTCCGCTGGTTATTCCACGAATGTATGAGCCACTCTTATCCAAATCCAAGCTCATTTTGTGTTCGGAAATATTCTTTGCTATTCTTAATTCTGTAATCCTGATACGAATAAATTCATCATACTGCGTGTTAGCCATTCCTGTCCCTCCTTCCTCAACTATTGTAGTATGAATCGGAAGGCAACGTTGGTAGCGAGAAAACGAATTTTCTCTTTATCCTTTCTTGTATTGGTGATATAATTATCAATATCTTGGCTTGATTGGTGATACCAGTACTAAGCATCTCCAAAGGAGAGATTTCTATGAATTTATTCGCTGTCAGTTTCTTTGGACACAGACAAGTTGATGATCCGTTTTTGATTGAGCGACAGTTGGAATCAATCATCCGTGAGCTGCTTCTTACCAAAGAATATGTCGAATTCCTTGTTGGGCGAGACGGAGAATTTGATCAGCTTGTTTCATCAACGGTTCGCAGATGCAAGCGAACCATCCGTGATGACAACAGTTCTCTCGTTCTTGTACTGCCATATATGACGGCGGAATACCGGAACAACGAGGAGTCTTTTCATGAGTATTATGATGAAATTGAAATCTGTCTCGAATCCGCAGAAAAGCACTTCAAGTCCGCCCATCAAGTCAGAAATCGATCCATGGTTGACCGGTCGGATTTAGTTATTTTCTGCATAGAACACAATTCTGGCGGAGCTTATCAGACCATGCAATATGCAAAAAAGGCAGATGCAAAGATCATGAATCTGACAGATGTACCTCGTTGACTTTCGCTTTATTTTTCTCTGAAAGGAAGAACATGAATAAAAAGAAACGAATAGCCATTCCATTTGCCGTCATTATTGTGGCAGTTGGGATTATAATTGCTGTGACTTCACATCAGAAAAAGGAAATGGACTTCGATGAATTTGCTGACCGTTTTGAAAAAAGCGCTGAAGAAGTTCTTGGAGAAGATGTAAGGAAGGTCTCCAAAACAGAACTCGCAGCCACTCTGACCTACGGAGACCAAAACGACAAAGATAACAATATCTACTACCGTATCCTGAAAACCACATTTTACGAAGGAGGCCCGGAAGAAATCACCGGATTACATACAGAAGCCCTGGGAGTGCTTTTCCCGGTTGACAGTATGGACAGCTGTGAGGAAATGATGATTCAGGACTGGCCGGGTGCTCTTTACAAGAAAGATGACACGGCATTTCTCTGTTGGACTTATTCTCCGGAAGTCACTTATGTTCTGGAATACACTCCAAGCAAAATTGATGATTCCGAAATCATCAAGATGGCTGAAAGTGCAGAACCTGTAAAATAAAAACCACAGTCTACGCTTCAAATCGGAGCGTGACTGTGGCTTTTTATTTATGCACGGGCATGATTTTTCTATCATTCCTTCTTGGAAAAATGTGATTTTATCACGGAGAGCGCCTCCGAAACAGGTTATACTACAAATACAAAACACAAGGAGGTATTCTTATGAGACTGAAAGATAAAGTTGCAATCATCACCGGAGGCAGCCGTGGCATTGGCTACGCTACCGCAGACAAATTTTTGAAGGAAGGTGCCACGGTAATCCTGACCGCAAGCTCACAAGGTTCTGCTGACAAAGCGGTTGCGCAGCTGAAAGAAAAGTACCCTGATGCAACAGTTGCGGGAATCAGTCCTAACCTGTCCAATTTGGAATCTGTCCGCAATGCGTTCCGAGAAGCTGCCTCAAAATACGGTTGCATTGATATTCTGGTGAACAATGCCGGTGTATCCGAAAGCACTCCCTTTACCGAGTATACGGAGGAAACCTTTGATAAGGTTATGGATCTGAATGTAAAAGGCGTGTTCAATGCTACAAGAGCTGCCAGTGAGTGCATGATTGCAAAAGGTCAAGGTGTTATTCTCTCCACCTCCTCAATGGTCAGCATTTACGGCCAGCCCAGTGGCTTTGCTTATCCCGCATCCAAATTTGCTGTCAATGGCCTGACGGTTTCCCTTGCCCGAGAATTGGGTCCGAAGGGTATTCGAGTGAATGCAGTCGCTCCCGGTATTACCCAGACCGATATGATGAAAGCTGTTCCCAAGGAAGTAATTGATCCGCTCATCAAGCAGATCCCACTGCGCCGCCTGGGTCAGCCGGAGGATATTGCCAATGCATTTGTGTTCCTGGCATCTGACGAAGCATCCTATATTACGGGCGTTGTGCTCAGTGTAGACGGAATGGCAAGAACATAAAAAAGGAAACAGGGCAGCCGGAGACGGTTGCCCTATCTTCAAAATATGGAGGAATACACATGAAAAGAATTATTCCTATTTTAATGACTTTGCTGCTTCTCTCTGGTTGTGCAACGAAATCCGCTGAAAAAAACTATCGACAGATTACTATGGAGGAAGCTATTTCGATTATGGAGGAGGAAACCGGATACATCATCCTCGATGTTCGTACTGCTCAGGAATATAGCGAAAAGCATATTCCCGATGCTATCAATATTGCCAACGAATCCATTGGCACAGAGGATATCTCTGAGCTGCCGGATAAAGATCAGCTGATTCTGGTATACTGCCGCAGCGGTAATCGGAGTAAGCAGGCATCTGAAAAACTGGTGAAACTGGGCTACACCAATATCATTGAGATCGGCGGAATTAAAAGTTGGCCCGGTGAAACAGTCACCGGCGATAAGTGATAAAATCACAGAACAAGGAACGACTACTGGATATAATAAAGCCATAAAAAAAGACAGGAGGACTTAAATATGTCTGCTATCAGTGTTAATAAAAACAATTTCAATCAAGAGGTTTTGAACTCGGACAAGCCCGTCCTGATGGATTTCTGGGCTCCCTGGTGTGGTCCTTGCCGCATGGTAGTTCCTCTGGTAGAGGAGATTGCCAAGGAGCGCTCCGATATCAAGGTTGTTAAAATTAATGTGGATGAGGAACAGGAACTGGCTATGCAGTTCGGTGTGATGAGCATTCCCACTCTGGTGGTTATGAAGAACGGAAAGATTGTCAATCAAGCTACCGGTGCCAGACCTAAGGCTCAGATTCTCGCCATGCTGTAAGGAGGTGCAAAGATGGGATTCTTCGATTTCCTAAAAGGTCCTGACATCAATCAGGGTGTCAAAGAATATAGCACTACGGATGGTGCAGTCCTGCTGGATGTTCGCACCCTCGACGAATACCGGCAGGGGCATATTCCGGGCAGTAAAAATGTTCCTTTGCAGTCCATTAACAAAGTGGCTGGCATGATTGACAATAAATCTACCCCCATTTTTGTTCATTGTCTCAGCGGTGCAAGAAGCCGTCAGGCAGCTGCTGCTTTGAAGCAGATGGGTTATACCAACGTAAAAAACATAGGCGGAATTTCTGCTTATGCAGGAAAGGTGGAACGATAATATGAAAGTTGTCATTGTAGGCGGTGTGGCAGGCGGTGCTACCGCTGCCGCCCGTATTCGCAGACTAAATGAGCAGGCAGAAATCGTAGTTTTTGAGCGCTCGGGATATATCTCCTATGCAAACTGTGGTCTGCCATACTATATCGGTGATGCCATTACCGATCCGGAAGAGCTGACCTTGCAGACCCCGGAGAGCTTCTTCTCCCGTTTCCGTATCATGATGAAAGTGTTGCATGAAGTGACCGCCATCCATCACGATAGAAAAACGGTTTCTGTAAGAAATTTGAAAACCGGCGAGGAATTTGAAGAAGGCTATGACAAACTGATCCTCTCTCCCGGTGCAAAACCCACCCAGCCGAAGCTGTCCGGTATGGAGGCGGACAAGTTGTTCACTCTGCGTACCGTGGAAGATACCTTCAAAATCAAAGCGTATATCAACAATAATCATCCGAAATCCGCTGTAATTGCCGGTGGTGGTTTCATCGGCTTGGAACTTGCAGAAAATCTTCGTGAGCTTGGCATGGATGTGACCATTGTGCAAAGCCAAAAGCAGCTTATGATGCCATTTGATTCGGATATGGCAGCATTCATTCACGCAGAAGTCCGAAAGCATGGCGTTCATCTGGCATTGGGGCATAAGGTGGAAGGCTTCATCGAAAAAGACGGTGGCGTGAATGTCCTGCTCTCAGATGGCACATCTCTTCACGGAGATATAGCAGTGCTTGCCATCGGTGTAACGCCGGACACCCATCTTGCAAAAGAAGCCGGACTGGAACTTGGTGTTAGGGGCAGCATTGTGGTCAATGACCGTATGGAAACCTCTGTTCCAGATATTTACGCCGCAGGAGATGCTGTTCAGGTCAAGCATTTTGTTACTGATGAAGATGCCCTCATCTCCCTTGCGGGACCGGCAAATAAGCAGGGACGCATAATTGCCGACAACATCTGCGGTGGGGACAGCCGATACATGGGTAGTCAGGGTAGCTCCGTAATCAAGGTGTTCGATTTGACCGCTGCGTCTACCGGTATCAACGAAACCCATGCAAAAAATGCAGGGCTGAATGCAGATACGGTCATTCTGTCACCCATGAGCCATGCAGGATATTATCCCGGCGGCAAGGTTATGACTATGAAGGTGGTTTTTGAAAAGGAAACCTACCGTCTGTTGGGCGCACAGATCGTGGGCTACGAGGGCGTAGATAAGCGGATCGACGTATTAGCAACTGCTATCCGTGCAAAAATGACAGCCGTAGAGCTGAAAGACTTAGACCTCGCCTATGCGCCGCCCTATTCCTCGGCAAAAGATCCTGTCAATATGGCTGGATTTATGATCGACAACATTGCAAATGGAACACTGAAACAGTGGCATCTTGCGGATTTGGAAAGTCTGCCGATGGACGGCAGTGTCACACTTCTTGACACCAGAACCGTAGGAGAATACCGGCTTGGTCATATCGACGGCTTCTTAAATATTCCGGTGGATGAGCTTCGGGAGCGATTGAACGAGCTTGACAGGAGCAAACCGATCTATGTAATCTGCCAAAGCGGACTGCGCAGCTACATTGCCAGCCGCATTTTGGAGGGAAACGGTTTCGCTACCTACAATTTCTCAGGTGGTTTCCGCTTCTACGATACTGTTATCAATGACCGTGCGCTTGTGGAATCTTCGTTTGCTTGTGGTATGGATAAATAAGAACGCCCCACATTTCCTGTATCATTGGAAATGTGGGGTAGGTATTGCTTTGGTGATGTCATCACGGAAGAATATCATGCTTTCTGCTATAATACCAACTGTTAAGGGAACATGGGGAGGGCTATTATGACGGCGATCAAAAAGAAACGAAAGGCATTCGTGGATCAGGAGTATTGCGTTGCTTGCGGATGTTGTGTTAAGGTTTGCCCCCTTGGGGCAATTCAAATCAGGCAAGGTGTGGCTGCACAGGTGAATTTGGAAAAATGCGTTGGGTGCGGCAAGTGTGCAAAGGAATGTCCGGCAAGCGTAATTGTGATTCAGGAGGCAGAGGCATGAGCAAGCAGAAAAAGCGTTGGTATGATTATCTCTGGATCGCATCGCTGACCTACTTAGTACTGGGATTCTTTAATATCCTGTTTGCGTGGCTGGGGTTGATTTGTTTTCTTGTTCCACTGATTATTTCCATAGCCAAAGGAACAAAAGGATATTGTAACCGCTACTGCGGACGGGGACAACTCTTCGGCATCTTGGGTGGACGCTTCGGACTATCACGGAAAAAGGATATTCCCAGGTGGATGAAAAGCAAATGGTTTCGGTACGGTTTCCTGATTTTCTTTTTTGTGATGTTTTTTCAGATGCTCTGGAATACTTATTTGGTTTTTGCAGGAGCGCAGGACTTAAAACAAGTCGTAACACTGCTCTGGACATTCAAATTACCTTGGAATTGGGCATATAACGGGACACTGTTCCATCCGGGCGTTGCACAGTTTGCCTTTGGCTTTTACAGCGTGATGCTGACTTCGACCGTGCTTGGACTGATTACGATGGTACTGTATAAGCCACGAAGTTGGTGCGTTTACTGCCCGATGGGTACAATGACGCAGCTTATTTGTAAGGTAAAGGGCAAAAAAGACGGATAAAACAATCGCCATCGGTACATACATGCCGGTGGCGATTTCGCAACGATTTCATTATTCGCTCAGTCCCCGGAGCTTTTCTTCGTCTGTGATGGTCACAGTACCACGGGACAGTTTGACCATGCCCTCGCTCTGGAAATACCGCAGCATCCGGGTGATGACTTCCCGGTGAGAGCCGAGGTGGTTGGCAATGATTTCATGGGTGATTTTTAATTCGCTTGTGTTTTCAATGGTAGATTCCTCAAGTAAAAAAGCGGCTACCCGTTTATCAAGGCTTTTCCACATAATCTGTTCCATAAGCCACATTACATCGGAAAACCGACTTGCCATCAGTTCGTTGGTGTAGTTTGCAACCGGTGCAGATTCTTCCATAATGCTCTTGTAAATCTCAGAGGGGATCACCCACAGTTCCGTATCTTTTTCCGCCTCAATCGTGATTTCAAACTGAATAGAGCGCATGATGCAGGAGGCAGAGAACAGACACATATCCCGATCAAACAAACGATAGAGGCTAATCTCCCGTCCTTCATCGGAAAGAATATAGGCACGAAGCTGTCCGCTTCTTACCAGCAGAAGACCGGTACACTCCACAGTTCCGTTGTGAATTACAGTCCCTTTGTCCACTTTTCGTAAAACTGCATTTCGCTCCAAAATCTGCTGCTGGGTCGGTGTCAGTTTGTTCCAAATTGGAAAATAAGATGAAAAATCCATGGGTACACCTCCTTGAATACACATAGTATAAAATAATTTACGGCATATGTCAATAATTCCGTTGACATATAGGAAAGGGAGGATGTAAAATGGTTGTATAAATGGCATATGCTGCAAATAATATGGAGGTGAATCTATGCCAAGACCGAGAAAATGCCGAAAAGTTTGTTGTTTACCGAATAATGATGGTTTTGTTCCGGTTCGTGGCGGCGAGGAACTGACTCCCATTGTCCTGAATGTGGATGAGTATGAATCCATTCGCCTGATTGACCGTGAAGGTTTTTCTCAGGAGCAATGCGGAGAATATATGCGTATTGCCAGAACAACGGTTCAGCAGATTTATGCAGCTGCCCGCAAAAAACTGGCCGATGCGCTGGTTGAGGGACTTCCTCTGCGAATCGAGGGAGGGGATTTTACACTCTGCAGCGGTAACAGCGTAGCCTACGGGTGCAGAAATTGCTATCAGCAAAAAATCCATCCGATGCACGAAAAACCGAAAGGAGATAATATTATGAGAATTGCAGTCACTTATGAAAACGGAGAAATCTTTCAGCACTTCGGTCACACCGAACAGTTCAAAATCTATGATGTGGAAGATGGAAATATCATTTCGTCTGAGGTTGTGGATGCGGGCGGCAGTGGCCATGGTGCGCTGGCAGGATTTCTGAGCGCCCTGAAGGTAGATGCCCTGATCTGCGGCGGTATTGGCGGCGGTGCGCAGATGGCACTGAGCGATGTGGGTATCCGGCTTTATGGTGGTGTTTCCGGCAA
>OHRA01000765.1_pt1 | contig 11579 bp, 11 predicted proteins | sample 1578241 | NCBI WGS metagenome assembly OHRA01 (sample SAMEA3879597, study PRJEB24766) | human gut metagenome | biome: human-associated habitat; feature: feces | place: USA | collected 1985/1987 | reverse complement strand
CCCGTTCCTGCATTTTCAGGAAGAGGTTGCTTTCAGGACGTATATCGCAATGAGCGAGAAAAGAAAGAAGAAAAAAAAATATTATGGATTTAAAAGAAATGGTTGAAAAAGCTCATAAATACGATAATAGTTTAGAATTTTTTGAAGAAAGAGAAAAACATACTAAAGGTTATATATATGACAGTCTTTGTTATAGATACCAATTAGCTCGCTATAAAGCAATGAATGAAGATATTGAAAATTATATTAATAGTAGAGGATATACTAAAAAAGAAGCTGAAAATGCGGCTAGAGAACTCTATGAAAGAGATTGTATACGCTTTTATCAAATTCTTAATGAGGCAATTGGAGAACATGACTAATGTGGATTTATTGGAAAGAACAATGTAATTATTGTTCTAATTATGAAAATTGTTCTTATTATAATAAAGTTCAAGAATTAATTTCTAAATTAGATAACATAGATAGACATACAACAGGCGTTTATGGAACATTGAAATGGGCTTGTGATTATTTTATAGTTGATGAAAATAAATATTATAGATTAAACCCTGGAGAGTGTGAAAATGGAATTAACTCGTAAACAAGAAGAAGGATTGAAAATTGCGGTTGAGCGCTATTATGCCCATGAGCGTTGGACTTGTATAGCAGGATATGCGGGAAGTGGAAAGAGCACTTTGATTAAATTTATTATTTCTGCTCTTGATGTCGACCCAGAAGAAGAAGTTTGTTATGTGGCATTTACAGGTAAAGCCGCGACTGTGCTTCAACAAAAAGGTTGTCCAAACGCAACAACTGCGCATAAACTTTTATATAAAGCTAAAATGATGGCTAACGGAACTTTTAAATTCTTTCCAAAAGATAACAGTGAATTAGCACAATATAAAGTAATTGTTGTCGATGAAGTATCAATGCTCCCTAAAAAATTATGGGATTTAATGTTAACCCATGGTATTTATATCATCGCGGCGGGCGATCCAGGCCAATTGCCACCTGTAGATCCTAATGAAAATAATCACGTATTAGATAAACCACATATTTTTCTCGATGAAATTATGCGTCAAGCGCAAGATAGTGAGATTATTCGTTTCTCAATGTGGATTAGAGAAGGTAAATCTTTAATTTCTTATCGCCCAGAAGGAAAACAAGTGAGAGTATATGATAAAAGTCAAGTTATACCTGAAATGTATGATTGGGCGGATTAGATTATTTGTGCTAAAAATACCACAAGAACTAAAATTAATAATGTAGTCCGATTAAGAAAAGGATTTGATCCTAATATTCCTCAAATTGGAGATAAAATTATTGGATTACATAATAACTGGGATTTTATGTCTGAGAACCGAGTATGGGCTTTAACTAATGGCACTGTTGGAACTATTGAAGATTTTTATACTGAAGACATTCGAGTCCCTTATTATATTTCAGAAGTTCCTATTACTTATATGTTTACTCAAATTGTTTTAAGCGATGGAGATAAATTTTGTGGGACTCCAATTGATTATAAACAACTTATCACCGGTGAAGGGACTCTTACTGGTAGCCAATGCTATCAATTAAGAAATAATAAACAATGCCTCGATCCTCCGCTTGATTTCTCCTATGCTTATGCTATTACCTGTTGGAAAGCGCAAGGTAGTGAATATGGAAAAGTATTAGGATTTGAAGAAAATCATCCTTTTGATCGAGAAGAGCATAAAAAGTATTTATATACTATGGCTACTAGAGCCAGCGATAAATTAGTAATTATAAGGAAGTAATAAATGAAAAAAATATTATCAATAGATTTTGATATTATAATGTCTCCTTGTATTCAACTTTATAACAATTATTCAACTGATGATTGGGAAGCATTATGTTCTCATTTTGAAATTTTAAAATTTGCTAAACCTGATTATATTCATTTTAAAAGGCTTTTACAACTTTTATTAAAATTAAGTAAAAGTATGAAAAAAGAAAACATTCATTTCATTGCTTCACATGAAATGATTGCTACTTATGTTGATAAGAATATAAATGATACTATATCTTTAATTAATATAGATCATCATCATGATATCGCTTATACAGACAAAGATATTGAAAATAAAATTGAAGATTTAAATTGTGGAAATTGGGTAAAATATCTATCTGAAGAAGGCAAATTAGAAAATTATGTTTGGATTAGAAATGAAGATTCAACTAATTATCCAGAAGATAGAAAATTTAATTTTTCTTCTACTCCTATTATAGAGTGTAATTTAGAAACAATTGATGCTCCTGATGAATTGTTTATTTGTCTATCCCCTCAATGGATTCCACCTCATTTAAGATGTCTTTTTTATATTATTGTAGATATATTTAATAGTATTTATGATACTGAATTTAAAGTTCAAGGAGACGAAGAAGATAATGGTAAATACATCTAATTTAAATTCAAGTATTAATGCTATACTTGAAAATAATATGTTTCTTAAAGACGCGGATTTAGCTTAGGATTTAAACTCTAATTTAGAACTTTTTACCCATGACTTAAATGTAGAATTAGATGCGTTAAATTCTATGATTTGTGATAATATAAATAAGATATCAACTCGGTCAAGAGAATTTGCTGATTTTTTAAAAGATATTCGTAGTACATGCGATAATTATATCTCTCGATTTGATTATTATTAAATAATATGATATTATATAAATATAAATGAAAGATGAAAGTCGGGCAATCTTAAAAAATTTCTATTGTTAGATTTTCAAATAATATAACAAAATTAAAGGAGATTTTTTATGGCTACGAAATATGACTTAACTGATAAACAAATTGGAAAATTAAAAGTTATACGTCTTTGCTCAATAGAAGAACGTCCGACGCAAACCCATGGAAATTATTGGTTATGTAAATGTGAATGTGGCAATTATTGTAAAGTGCCTACTTCATATTTAACAGGAAATGGGAATTATACCCAAACTAGTTGTGGTTGTGATAGAAAGAAAAAAGCTTTCCAAGCAACAACTTATATAGAAGTTGAAGAAGATTTTCTTAATGAATTTAAAGAAGATTTTGAAAAATATTTATTTTTACATAAAGCATTAAGAATTACTCATAGAGATTTGCTTTATTATAATAATCATATTGAAGAATATAAAACTATTATAAGATATTTTTGGCAAGATAAACAATTTAATAAAGTATACCAATTTTGGAATAATAATAAGAATAAAAATAAAACATTTTATGATTGGGCCAAACCTAGCTTAGATCATATAATTCCAATCTCCAAAGGTGGAGAAGAAAAATTAGAAAATTATCAATTTTTAACAGTTTATGAAAATTTTTCAAAAAGAGATATGACAATGGAAGAATGGAATGATTTTAAAATAAAAACAAATACTACTTCAGATTATTTTATTGATAAAATAATGAATTTGGAAGGAGGGTTGGAGTTAGAATGAGATCATATTTTGGTATCCATAATCATACTATGTATTCGAATCTCCGCTTACTTTGATTGTATTAATAGACCGCAAGCTCTTATTGACAAAGCGATAGAATTAGGCCTATCAGGAATAACTATTACAGACCATGAATGCCTTTCTGCGCATATGGAAGTAAATCAATATGCAAAAAAAATAAGAGAAGAAAATCCTGATTTTACTATTGCTCTTGGTAATGAAATTTATCTCACTGATACAAGAGATAACGGACAAAAATATTACCACTTTATTCTTATTGCTAAAGATGCCATCGGACATAAAGCATTAAGAGAATTAAGTTCTATTGCTTGGATTCATAGTTATGTTGATAGACGTATGGAACGAGTTCCTACTTTAAAAAGTGAACTTGAAATGGTAATGGAACAATATAAAGGGCATGTTATAGCAACAACTGCTTGTATTGGTGGAGAACTCGGTAGCTGTATTTTACCAATGTTCCAAGCAGAATTAAATAAAGATATTGAAACTCAAACTAAATATTACAATCAAATAATTGATTATATCAATTTTTGTATTAAAGTATTTGGAAAAGATGATTTTTATCTTGAATGTGCGCCATTTACTGACGCTGAGCAAATAATTGTAAATCATAAAATTTATCAAATCGCCAAGGCGTTTGATTTAAAAATGGTAGTTGGAACAGATGCGCATTATTTAACTAAAGAAGATAGACCCATTCATAAAGCATATCTTACTTCTAAGCCAGGAGAAAGAGAGGTTGACGATTTTTATAAATTTACTTACTTAATGACAAGTGATGAAATTTTTGAATTAATGGAACCTTATGCTAATGATTGGGATAAAGATAATAAAACAGGAAAAGAATTGATAAATTGGATTCTTGATAACACTCAAGAGATCCAAAATAAAATTTCTTTTTATTCATTAGAAAGAAAACAAATTATTCCAAAAGTTGAAGTAAAAGATTATAAGAAAGGATTCATTCCTTCAAACTGGTTTGATAAATATCCAATTATTTGTTCTTTAATTAATAGCGACAATATTCAAGAACGATATTGGGTAAATGAATGTATTAAAGCTTTACAAGAAAAGCAACTTTATGATAATAAAAATTATTTAGAGCGACTTGAAATTGAAGCTGATATCATAAAAGATATTGGCGAAAAATTAGATGATTGTCTTTTTGCTTATTTTAATACTTTCCAACATTATATTAATTTATTTTGGGAATGTGGAAGTATTGTAGGCCCTGGACGTGGTTCAGCGACTGGCTTTTTATCTAATTATCTTTTAGGCATTACTCAATTAGACCCAATTCGTTGGGGACTTCCTTATTGGAGATTTTTAAATAAGGAGCGTGCAGAATTGCCTGATATTGATATTGACCTTGCCCCAAGTAAACGTCCCGCGATTTTCAAAGCAATTAGAAAAGAACGCGGAGAATTGGGATTGGTTCAAGTTGCCACATTTGGAACTGAAGGCACTAAACAAAGTATTTTAACTGCTTGCCGTGGATATAGAAGTAAAGAATTTCCAGAAGGAATTGATGTTGATAATGCTCAATATATGTCTTCATTAATTCCCCAAGAACGTGGATTTTTATGGCCTATTCATGATGTTATTTATGGTAATGAAAAAAAAGACCGTAAACCCGTTCAAGCATTTATTCGAGAAGTAAACCAATATCCGGGCCTTTTGGATATTATTGTATATATTGAAGGAATGGTTAATAAACGTTCTTCTCATGCTTCTGGTGTTATTTTATATGGCGATGACCCATTTGATACAGCATCATTTATGAGAACTCCTAGTGGAGATATGATTACTTGTTGGGATCTTCATAAAGCGGAAGCTGCTGGAGATACAAAATATGACTTCCTTGTAACTGAAGCTTCTGACAAAATTATTACTTGTTATCAATTACTTCTAAAAGATAAGCAGATTCCAGAATTATCTTTACGAGATTTTTATAATAAATATATTCATCCAGAAGTAATAGATACGACTGATCAAGCAATTTGGGATCACCTCGCTGCCGGTGATGTATTAGATGTATTTCAATTTTCTACGGGAGTTGGTTTGGCAATTGCGAAACGTCTTAAGCCCCAAGACCCTATGGAAATGACGGCAGCAAATGCTATGATGCGTCTTATGTCTGAAAAAGGTAAAGAATCACAGCAAGATAGATATTATCGCATTCAACATTCAGGTATTAAAGTATTCGATGATGAAATGAAGGCTCAGCGTCTTCCGCAAGAATTAATTGATAAGATGCATAAGCATTGTGATAAATATTATGGATGTTGTCCTATTCAAGAGCAAATGATGGAAATTCTTATGGATGTAGCTCATTTTACTCTTGGTGAAGCTAATACTGCGCGTAAGATTGTTGCTAAAAAGCAAATGATTAAAATTCCACAATTGAAAGAACAAGTATTTAGTAAATTTGATAATGAAAAATCTGCTGAATACTTTTGGGAAATTGCAGTTGCTCCTCAATTAGGATATGCATTTAGCCTTAACCACTCTCTTCCTTATTCATTTGTAGCAATTCAAATGATTTACTTAGTAATTCATTTTAATCCTATCTATTGGGATACCGCTTGCTTAATTGTTAATAGTGGCTCCCTTGAAGATAATAGCGAAGAAGAGATTGTTGATATTTATGCTCCTGAAGGCGATGATTTAGCTAATGGAGTAACATTTGAAGATCTTCCTGACAAAAGTGGCAAAATCCGCAAAACCGCGGCTACTGATTATGGAAAAATTGCCAAGGCTATTAGTGACATTCAAAAAGCAGGAATTGAAGTAGGTCTTCCTGATATTAACAAATCTAAATTTGGATTTGCCCCTGATATTGAAAATAATAAAATCCTTTTTGGATTAAAAGGTATGCTAAATGTTGGTGATGAATTAGTTAATACAATCATTGCCAATCGTCCTTATTCAAATCCTAAAGAATTTTTATACCGTATTAAGCCAGGTAAACAAGCTATGATTTCTCTTATTAAAGGCGGAGCTTTTGATAATATGATGGATAGAAAAGAATTAATGATTTGGTATATTTGGGAAACTTGCGATAAAAAGAAAAGAATTACTCTTCAAAATATGGGCGGACTTATGAAGTATGATCTTCTTCCAGAAGAAAATGAAAATCAAATTATGGCTCGCCGCATTTATGAATTTAATAGATATTTAAAAGCAATTTGTAAAACTGCAAAAAATAACAGTTTATATCGACTTGATGAACGAGCAATTAATTTTTTAGTAGAAATTGGAGAAGATAATAATATTCAATTTGATGGAACTAATTATTTTTTAAGTGAAAATGTTTGGAATAATATATACCAAAAGTGGATGGATATATTTCGCGCTTGGATTGCTAATAACAAAGATGAAATTTTGAATAATCTAAATATGAAAATATTTAAAGATGATTGGGATAAATACGCTAATAAAAATAATTTATCCGCTTGGGAAATGGAAGTTCTTTGTTATTATTATCATAGTCATGAATTGAACAATATTAACAATGATAAGTATGGATTTGCAGATTTCTTTAAGCTTCCAGAAGATCCAATAGTTGATAGAAGTTTTACTAAAGGAAATCATACTATTCATATTTATAAGTTATTTAAAATTTGTGGAACTTGTATTGCCAAAAATAAGACTAAAAGCACTGTAACTATTCTTACTACTACTGGTCCTGTAGAAGTAAAGTTTAGAAAAGAATATTTTAGTTTGTTTGATAAACAAATTTCAGAGCGTGGAGCGGACGGAACTAAACATATTGTTGAAAAATCTTGGTTTAATCGCGGAAATATGATTGTAGTCTCTGGAATTCGTAATGGAGATAATTTCATGTCAAAAAAATATGCTTCTTCTGGAGGACATCAATTATATAAAATTGATGAAATTTTATCCAATGGCGATTTAGTTTTAAAAGATGCTCGTTATCAAGGAGGAATTGAAGAAGATGTATAAAATTATTGCATTATGTGGAAAATCTGGTGCAGGAAAAGATAGCCTAATGATGGCTACCTTTTCCCGCTTAGAGGAATATCTAAATCCTATTATAAGCCACACTACGCGCCCAAAGCGTGAAAAAGAAATAGCAGACAAAAATTATCATTTTGTTTCAGATAATCAGTTTTTAACTTTAATTGATGAAAATAAAATGTTAGAAACCACTTCTTTTAATAATTGGTATTATGGCACAAGTATTGATAGTTTGTCTGATAGTAAAATTAATATTGGTGTTTTTAATCCTGAAGGAATTATAAGTCTTCTTAAAGATGATAGAATTGAATTGGAGATATATTATATCACCGCTAAAGGAAAAACTCGCTTAATTAGGCAATTAAACAGAGAAGAAAATCCTGATGTAGATGAAATTATTAGAAGATATACTGCTGATGAAATTCAATTTCAGCTAATGAATGATATTAAGTGCAATATTGTGACAAATGAAACATTAAAAGATTATAATAATATTGTTAATCTTTTAACTCAAAAAGTTAAACAATGGGCGGAAATGGACCAAGATAAATAATTATTTACTAACAAAATCTAAATATAGTAGAATATTCTAAAAGAACTACTATATTTAGTTTGGAGGCAAAAAAATTGTATATTATTAAACGTGATGGAAGTATAACTCAATTTAATAAAAAGAAAATTATTAACGCAATAAATAAAGCATTTATTGAAGTTGATGGTAAACTATATGAAGATGATACTGCGAAAGATATTGCGGAAGACATTGAAAGACAAATAAATCATTTCCCCGATGGAAGTGTTGGAGTAGAAGATCTTCAAGATTGGATTGAAGATTATTTAATGCGTTCTGAGCGACGTGATGTTGCTCGTGCTTATATCAGATATAGATATAAAAAAGAAGTTGCTCGTAATAAAAAAGATGATTTTATTAAAGCAATTCGTGAAAAGCTCGATGGTAATAATGTAAAAAATCAAAATGCTAATGTTGATGAACATTCATTCGGCGGTCGCACTGGTGAAGCAAGTAGTGTTGTTACCAAACAACTTGCGCTTGATTATTTACTTTCACCTATGGCTCGTAAGAATCATATTGATAATATTATTTATACTCACGATCTTGATTCTTATTATGTTGGTTCTCATAATTGTTTAAGTATTCCCTTTGATAATTTACTCGCCAATGGATTTAATACTCGTCAAGCTGATGTTCGTCCTGCGGGCTCAATTAATACAGCATTTCAATTAATCGCTGTTATTTTCCAAATTCAAAGCCTTTGTCAATTTGGTGGAGTTAGCGCCACTCATTTAGATTGGACTATGGTTCCTTATGTAAGAAAATCTTTCTTTAAACATTTCAATGATGGTATTGAGTTTTTATATGAAGGATTAGATATGAACAAATATGATGGCTGCTATAGTAAAGAAACTTCTATTGAAGATGATTTTTATAAATCATTTCCAAAAGCATATAAATATGCTATGAAAATGACTGTCCGTGAAACTCATCAAGCTGCGGAAGGTCTTTATCATAATCTTAATACTTTACAATCTCGTAGTGGAAATCAATTACCATTTACAAGTATTAATTATGGTACTTGTACTAAACTAGAAGGTAGAATGGTAACTAAAGCATTATTAGATGTTTCTATTGAAGGTCTTGGTAAACTTCATAAAACTTCGATTTTCCCTTGCGGAATTTTCCAATGTATGAAAGGTGTTAATCGCAAACCTGGTGATCCTAATTATGATTTATATAGATTAGCATTAGAAAGCACCGCGAGACGCCTTTATCCTAATTACGCAAATGTTGATTGGTCTGGTAATGCAGGATATGATATTAATGATCCTCGCACTTATTTTTCTACAATGGGTAAGCGTAAACTCAGCCCATTTAAAATCTTTTGAACTGCGCCCGCAGGTGTCTCTATGAAGAGGCTAACGGTTAGGTCTTAATATAATTAGCTGTAATATTAAGATGAGACCGTGCTAAGATTCATCATAATATTCATATAAAGGAGGTGCCCTTAATGTGGATATATAAAATAATAAATATTCAAAATAATAAAGTATATATTGGTTAGTCGATTAGACCAATTAATCAAAGATTCCAAAAACATATAAATGATGCTCTTAATAATATTCTCGATACTCATTTTGCTAGAGCAATAAGAAAATATGGTAAAAAAAATTTTATTATAGAAGAAATTGATACAGCCAATACTCAAGAAGAATTAAATGAAAAAGAGCAATATTGGATTAAATATTATGATTCAGTAACAAATGGTTATAATGAAACAGATGCCATTTCTAAGTGTGGTGGAAATACTTACCAATCTAAAACTGAAAAAGAAATGGAAATTATTAAAGACAAAATTCGACAAACTAAAATAGGAAGTAAAAATCCTATGGCTAAAAAAATAAAAAGAATAAATATTCTTACTAATGAAGTAGATATTTTTGATACTATTATTAGTTGTGCTAAAGCTTGTGGAATTTAGAATGGTAAAACTTCTATTACAGATAGATTAAATGGTAAAATTAAAAGTCCATTTAAAAATACTTGGAAATTTGAATATTATGATGAATAAAGTGTATCGACTATCCCTGATGAATGTAAGGGAGTAGACTTGGAGATAGGCACCAAGTCGAAGCGGAAGACAACTCTATCTTATAGATAGAATGATAATATAGTCAGTGCCGATGGTGACATCGGGTAAACATGTGTAGAACTGCAAATGGTTGGGATATTAATGGATTCGGTCAACTTAAAGATGGACGTGGAAATATTTGTCCTGTTACTATTATTCTTCCTACTCTTGCGATGATGGCCGTTACTCTAAATGAAAATGATAATTGGGATGACTATAAGTCATTATCCCAAGAAGAACGGACTAAAATTGGTGTAGAACGATTTATGTCTTTACTCGATAGAAAAATCAATGAAGCACGTATTCAATTAATGGAACGTTTTGAATGGATTTGTTCTCAAGACCCAGGCTCCGCGAGATTTATGTATGAAAATAATGTTATGGCAGGTTATGTTCCAGAAGAAGGAATTCGTTCCGCTCTTAAGCACGGAACTCTTGCTATTGGTCAGTTAGGTTTGGCTGAAACTCTTCAAATTCTTATTGGTAAAGATCATACCACTTCAGAAGGAATGGAATTAGCTAAACGAATTGAACAATTATTTAAAGATAGATGCGCCGAGTATAAAGAAAAATATAAACTAAATTTTGGAGTTTATTATACGCCCGCAGAAAATCTTTGCTATACTGCTATGACAAAGTTTAAAGAAAGATACGGCGAAATTCCTAATGTTAGTGATAAAGAGTTTTTTACCAATAGTATTCACGTTCCAGTATGGAAAGAAATGAGTCCATTTGAAAAAATTGAAATTGAATCTGAATTAACTGGTTATTCCTCCGCAGGATGTATTACCTATGTCGAACTTGATTCTACTGTAAAACATAATATTGATGCTCTTGAAACTATTGTCAATTATGCGATGGATCACGATATTCCTTATTTCGCAGTAAACGTTCCTAATGATACTTGCCTTGAATGTGGTTATTGTGATGAATTTAATGATTCTTGTCCTGAGTGCGGAAGCCACAATATTCAGCAATTGCGTCGTGTGACTGGTTATCTTACAGGCAATTATAAAACTGCTTTTAATTGGGGTAAACAAAAAGAAGTTGAAGCAAGAGTAAAACATACAGGAGCATTAGAATGAAATATGCAGGAATTATAAAGAATGATTTGGCGGCGGCACCCGGAGTATGTGTATCATTTTTTACACAAGGGTGTCCGCACCATTGTGAAGGATGTCAAAATCCCGAAACATGGGATTTTAATGGTGGTAAAGAATTTACTAATAAAGTATTAGATGAATTAATTACTGCTATTAATGCGAATAATGTTGAACGTAATCTTTGTATTATGGGTGGAGAACCTCTCTGCCCTGAAAATGAATTTTTAACTAATTTAGTTATTACTGAAATTAAAAAAATATATCCAAATATTAAAATATATATATGGACTGGATATGTTTATGATGATTTGAAGAATAGTAATAATATTAGAATTAAGAATATATTAAAAACCGCTGATTATCTAATTGATGGACCATATATCCAAAAGGAAAGAGA
>OHRA01000760.1_pt1 | contig 11609 bp, 10 predicted proteins | sample 1578241 | NCBI WGS metagenome assembly OHRA01 (sample SAMEA3879597, study PRJEB24766) | human gut metagenome | biome: human-associated habitat; feature: feces | place: USA | collected 1985/1987 | reverse complement strand
GTCGCTCATCCCACCATGAACCTGCCCCTCTTCACCGGCTTCACCAACGAGAAGCTGGGTACCATGTTCCCCATCCTGTTCGTCACCGTTGCCTGTGGTGCTGTTTCCGGCTTCCACAGCCTGGTCTCCTCCGGTACTTCCTCCAAGACCGTTGAAAATGAGAAGGATATGCTGAAGGTTGGCTATGGCGCAATGATCCTGGAGAGCCTGCTGGCTGTGCTGGCTCTGTGCGTTGCCGGTGCTGCCGCTGCTGCGGACGGCACCCCCGCTGCAGGCACCCCGTTCCAGATCTTCAGCCGTGGTGTTGCCGGTTTCTTTGAGATGTTCGGCGTTCCCGCTTATGCAGCAACGGTCTTTATGACGATGTGTGTTTCCGCTCTGGCCCTGACCAGTCTGGATGCTGTGGCCCGTATCGGCCGCATGAGCTTCCAGGAGCTGTTCAGTGTGGACGACATGGAGCACGCTGAGGGCTGGCGCAAGCTGTTCTGCAACGTCTACTTCTCCACCTTCCTCACTCTGGCCTTCGGCTTCCTGCTGACCAAGATCGGCTACGCAAACATCTGGCCCTTGTTCGGTTCCGCCAACCAGCTGCTGAGCGCTCTGGTTTTGGCCACCCTGTGCGTTTTCCTGAAGGTCACCGGCCGCAGCAACAAGATGCTGTTCCCCCCGCTGATCATCATGCTGTGCGTCACCTTCACCGCTCTGGTGCAGCGCCTGATCGCTATGGTCAAGGCCATCAGCAATGCCGCTGCTGTCACCATCCCCGCTGGCGAGACCACTTGGGGTGCCGTGTTCATTGCCAACGGCCTGCAGCTGATCCTGGCTGTCCTGCTGATCGTTCTGGGTCTGAACATTGTGTTCCACTCCTTCTCTGCTTACAAAAAGGCTGAGCACAACAGCGAGGCCAAAATCTGAGGTTTTCACGGTTTGACCGTAAAACGATAAAAATCTCCCACTGACGACATCGAACCCCGTCAGCGGGAGATTTTATTTTATCCTTTTCAGGTCACAGCATCTTCACTATTCCTCTCTCCTCTTCTTTCAGATATGTGCTCGCTCCCATTCCTGCAGAACAGCCAATTGCAGCTCGGTGTGGAACCAGTGCTCTCCTTCTTCCATGATAGTCAGATGCGCACCTGTCCGTTGTTTGAACTGCTCAAGCACTGCCCTGGAAGTCAGGTTATCCCTTGCGCCATAGAGCACTTGCGTGGGCGCTTTCCAGCGGTAGGGATGCTCCCTCACCCAGCAGAGATACTGCCACGACAACGTCTCATCGAAATCCGTGGAAATCTCCCCTGCTTCTTTCAACTGGGCCTCACTCACATTTGCCCACTGCATCATATTGGTGATAAGATCTTCCATATCTACCACTGGTGAGAGCAAAAGAGCACCCCGCAATGGCTTTTCCTGTAAGGCCAACATGGAAAACCAGGCTCCGATACTTGTAGCCCGCAGCGAAACATTCTTCCAACGCTCTGCAGCATAGGAATAGACCGCTTCCAACTCTGGAACCGCCACCCACGGCAGCAGCTTCTCGGAGCTGCCCCTGCGCTCTCCATGTTCGGGCAAATCAACAGCAAGAACCTGATATCCTGCTGGGCAGGCAAGTTCTGCAAACGGCAGGGCTTCTTCTTTGCAACCCATTTTGCCATGGACATAGAGATATACTTTCCGGCTTTCTTCCCCGTACAGCAAAGCAGGAATACCGCTGATCTCAAGTTTCTGTGTTTTCATCGTAACATCTCCTGTCAGATGCCGCCTTCCTTTTTTCGGTACAGCGGCTGGTCGAGATTCCTTACTTCCAGCTTTCTCTTCATTGTAATTGTTCCTATGATAACACACTTCCCGTTCAAACACAAACAAAAAGAGCTGTGACACCCTGTTACAGGTACCACAGCTCTTAAATTCATTCAGTCAGACTGAATTACTTCACCATGCTTGCAACTTCAGCAGCGAAGTCATCAGCACGCTTCTCCAGGCCCTCGCCCTTCACGAAACGGGTGAACTTGACGATCTTGATCTCGCCGCCCAGATCCTTAGCGACCTTAGCGGTGTACTGAGCAACAGACAGATCGCCGTCCTTGACGAACTCCTGATCGACCAGGCAGTTCTCCTTGAAGAACTTCTTGATCTTGCCCTCGATCATCTTCTGCTTCACAGCATCAGGCTTGTTGGCGTTCTTGGGATCGCCAGCCATCTGAGCCAGCATGATCTCCTTCTCCTTGGCCACGACCTCAGCGGGGACAGAAGCCTCATCGACGTAGCTGGGGTTAGCAGCTGCGACCTGCATGGCGATGTCCTTGCCGTAAGCAGTGAACTCGTCCTTGCTGTCGATGTCGTTGGTGGTCTCGAAGTTGACCAGGATGCCGTGGGTGCCGCCGCCGTGGACGTATGCAGAGCAGACGCCCTCGTAACGGACGAAACGGCGAACCTTGATGTTCTCCTTGATGACCAGGATCAGGTTCTTCAGAGCCTCGTCAACGGTCTCGCCGGACTCGGTCTTGCAAGCCATCAGAGCCTCAACATCAGCAGGGTTCTGCAGCATGACGACCTTGGTTGCTTCCTTGACGAAATCAACGAACTTGTCGTTCTTGGCAACGAAGTCAGTCTCAGCGTTGACTTCGATGACAACACCGACCTTGCACTTGGGGCAGTAGTCAGCGTAGACCATACCCTCGGCAGCAACGCGGCTTGCCTTCTTGGCAGCAGTAGCCAGACCACGCTCGCGCAGGATCTCGATTGCCTTCTCGAAGTTGCCGTCAGCCTCGGTCAGAGCCTTCTTGCACTCCATCATGCCGCAGTCGGTCTGCTTGCGCAGTTCCATAACGTCCTTTGCAGAAATAGCCATTTTTGTAGTCTCCCTTACACGTTATTTCACGGGTTTGTTCTGTACAGCCAAAAATCAGGCGTTGGCAGCTTCCTCAGCGGGAGCCTCCTGGTTGCCCTGCTTGCCTTCCAGAACAGCGTCAGCCATAGCGCCAGCGATCAGCTTGACAGCGCGGATAGCGTCGTCGTTGCCGGGGATGACGTAATCGATCTCGTCGGGGTTGCAGTTGGTATCAACGATAGCCACGATGGGGATGTTCAGCTTGCGAGCCTCAGCAACAGCGATGCGCTCCTTGTGAGGATCAACGATGAACATAGCCTTCGGCAGGGTCTTCATGTTCTTGACACCGCCCAGGTACTTGTCCAGCTTCTCCATCTCCAGCTCGAGCTTAGCAACTTCCTTCTTGGGCAGCAGCTCGAAGGTGCCGTTCTCCTTCATCTTAGCCAGCTGATCCATACGGTCGATGCGCTTACGGATGGTGCGGAAGTTGGTCAGCATACCGCCCAGCCAGCGAGCGTTGACATAGTGCATGCCGCAGCGCAGAGCCTCGTCACGGATGGACTCCTGAGCCTGCTTCTTGGTGCCGACGAACAGGATGTCGCCGCCCTCAGCTGCAACTTCCTTCACGTAGTTGTAAGCCTCGTCCAGCTTCTTCACGGTCTTCTGCAGATCGATGATATAGATGCCGTTGCGCTCGGTGAAGATATACTTCTTCATCTTGGGGTTCCAGCGGCGGGTCTGGTGACCGAAGTGCACACCTGCCTCGAGAAGCTGCTTCATAGAAACGACTGCCATAGTAAAAATACCTCCAATATTGTTTTGCCTCCGCACACCGTGATCCGCGGCCATATCGGATGGCTTTGGACTGCTCTCCACTCCCGAAAGAGCACAAAAGGGCATAGTGATGCGTGTGTAATGCTGAATAATAATAGCACAAACAGGCGTGTGATGCAAGGGGTTTTCTCTGTTTTTTACAAGAAAATCGCGTATTTTTCGTTTATTCGTCCGTCTGAGTGCTGTTCAGGCTCTCCATGCCCATCCGGCCGAGGGCATAGCCCTTGCCGAACATCAGGTCATATTGCAGCAGCCAGTGCTTCTGGCTCCAGCTTTCCTGCAGGGAGCTTGGGGTCTGGGTGGTAGTGCCGTCCAGATTCATCACCGTGCCCCGGGTATTGGCGCGATCGGCCACCTGCAGCTGGCGGTTCAGCAGCTGGAAATAAAGCGGTTGCTCCAGACCGTAGAGGTTCATCATCACCGGCGAGATATCGTAAGCGGCAATGGTGCCCAGATCCACGGGCTTGTCGGTGTAGTTCGACCACATCAACAGGGTGGTCTGGTGCAGGCGCGGGTCCGCACTGGAATCGCTGGCATAGCCGCTGCTGGTAAAGACATCATAATTGGAATCAATGGGGTTGTAATGGTCGCCCCAGAACACCAGGATCACCGGCTCGTCCACCTGCGAGAAGTATTGGGTCAGCTTGCCCAGCATGGCATCGGCATCCCGGATGCCGGTCGCAAAATCTTCCAGTGCGCCGATGGTGCTGGCCTTGAGGCCCGCCGGGTGCTCTGTCACCTTCACCCGCACATCGTCCGGGTAGTTGTCTTTATTATAATTGGTATGGTTCTGCATCGTGACCGCGTGCAGAAAAACCGGTGCATCCGAGGATGTCTTCATCTTCTCATACTGCTGGATGATCTGGTCCGCCATGGAGTCATCCGTGACCAGACCGCTGGTCCAGTAGTGCCTGCGCACCTTGTTGACATGGGTCATCTGTTCCAGGCTCAGGAAGGTGTCAAAGCCCAGGTTGGGATATGCCGTGTCCCGGCTCCAATACTTGGCCCAGAAGCAATGAACTGCCGCCGTCTGATATCCCTGCGTCAGCTTGAGGTAATTGGGCAGCGAGAACATGGGCTTGGTCACATGCTGCTGGTAGGGCTTGCTGCCGTTGGGCAGAAAGGAAGCCGAATAGCCTGTCAACGCTTCAAACTCCACATCGCAGGTTCCGCCGCCGAAACTGGGGCTGTACGCCCGGCCAGAAGCACTGGTCTGCTGCAGGGCGTGGAGGTTGGCAGAGACATCGGTATCAAACTGGAAACCGTACTGCTCCAGCTCCGACACATCCCAGTAGGACTCGTCCATCACATAGATGATGGTGGGCTTTTTCACGGTCTCGTCCTCAGAGGTGGTGGCACCGTAAGATCCCGGGTAGAGCGGAGCAGTGGAATATTTCTGTGCAGCTTCGGTATCATCCAGGATCTCGTTGACAGCCTCCTCTGAATACCCCTCCGGCTTGGAGATCTCCAAATTGGTCAGATTGGTCAGAAAGCTGGTGATGACACCATAATAGCGGTAGTAGCGATCCTGCATCCAGGCATCCGGCACAATGCCAATGGCCTGTGTCACGGCAGGCTGCAGGAACACGCCAAAGAGCAGGCCGCAGGTAGCTGCCGCACTGGCAAGAAAGCCTGCCACCCGGGGCTTCCAGTTCAGCTTCTGCCGCCCTCTATAAAGGAAGAAAGACACCACGACCAGCAGCACGATAATAACAATGGATACCACCATGCTGGTCTGGATGTGGATACCGGCCGCAGCTGCCACGCCCGCAGCCTCTGACACCTGCATCAGATCCCAGGGCAGGAAGGGCTCGCCGCGCAGCTGCAGTGTGTAGAAATTGACTGCCGCCGGGGCACAGCCCAGCACCGCCGCCAGCAGGGTCGCCAACGGTGCAAACCGGGTCAGCCAGTCCACTGCCAGCCAGCTGAGAAACAGCATGGCCCACGCCAGCAGATAGGCTTCGGCATGGGGGAAAATGTATTGGGTAAAGGTCTCCCCTGTCAAGCTGCCGCGGGCGATCCACTCCGTCAGGAACAGGATGCCCAGCGTTGCCAGTGGAGGGAAGAGCAGCCGCAGCCCATGCAGGGAAAGCGGCGTATGTTTTTTTGCGTTCATAGAGAGAAGTTCCTTTCACTTCCGAAAATCAGATTTCAAGCCGGAGCGGCAAGGCTCTGCCGCTCACGGTTCTCTATTATAATCCGATTTTTTGTAAAATCAAACCCTGATGCAGGAAAAATTCACGAAAAATTTCAGCCGTCCAGCCAGTGCCGCATTTTTTGCCAGAAACCCTGCTTTTTGGCTTCCGGCTCCGGCAGCTCCGTGCGGACCAGGATCGCGTCCACTCCCAGTGTTTCGATGTCCGTCCAGGGGATGACCAGAGTCTCGTCCCGGCCCAGCAGCCCAAACAGATGAGGCTGCCCGAGCAGCAGCAGGCTTTTGACCTGCGCCGTTGCCGGATCGAGCTCCAGATCATCGGCGCGGCCAAGGCAGGCCCCGTTGCTCAGCTGAACGATCTCCTTTGTGCACAGCTCCCGGAATTTCATCGTGCTCCCCTCCCCGCAGTTTGCCTGTTTTATCCTATGCGGCGGCACAGTGCTTGATGCAGGGCGGGCAGTTGTGCTATACTGTGGGCAGAATCTTTCTGGCAGAAACATCCATACAGAATTGAGGAAACAGCGATGTATAAAAATATCATCTTTGATCTGGGCGGTGTCATGGTGGATTTCGACCCCAAGACCTATCTGGTAGACCGCTTCTGCAATGCCGAGGTAGAGGAACAGGTCTCCCAGCTGACTTTTGAAAGCGAGGAGTGGAAGCTGCTGGATGCAGGGCTTATCACCCGCTCCGAGGCCAACCTGCGGATGCTGGCCCGCGCAAAAGAATATGGCCGCACGTTTGAGGTGCAAGGCGTGCTGGACGATTGGATGCATATCCTCCGCCCCCGCCGCCGGATGCAGGAGCTGGTGCGGAAACTCAAGAGCCGTGGCTACTGCGTCTATTACCTGAGCAATATCCCCGAGGATGTGCTGGATTTTCTGACCGAGCGCGACCTCAAGGGCCTGTTCGACGGCGGCGTGGCCTCCTGCGAGGTGCACATCAACAAGCCCGACCCGCGCATCTATAAGGCCCTGCTGGACAAATACCAGCTCAAGGCCGGGGAAAGTGTTTTCATTGATGACCGGCTGGAGAATGTACAGGCCGCTTTCCGTCTGGGCTTTGCCGGCATCCAGATGAAGGACAGCGTCGGCACACTGGTGCGCAGCCTTGCTACCTGCAGTGTGGTCATCCACTGAACAGCACACAAAAACTCCCCGCTCAATGCCCTGTTTGGGGCGCTGGGCGGGGAGTTTTCTGCCATTACGAATTATTTCTTTTCGTAATTCTGGCAGAAGTGCGGGGTCTCCACCTGCTGGGTGGTGCAGGAGCAGTGCTCTGTCACTTTGATCTGGGGCAGATCACACTTGCAGTTCTGCACATTGTGGCGGCACTCGCAGACATCGCAGGTCACACCTGTGTTTTCCATTTCTATCGCCTCCTTGGCTCTAGGTTGCCCCGGCTTCAGGCGATTATACATGGCTGCTTATTTTCCTGCGTTTGCTTCACGCCTTGCCTTCATTGTCACGATCACATGCTTGATGGAGAGAACGGGATGCACCGGTAGCATTCTGGGCCCGGCCCAGCGCATGACAGTGCGGATCTTTTCCCGCATCTCCGGCTGATAGCAATGCACCTTGCAGGCCGAGCAAAAGGTCTTGGTCTCCATAAAGGGGCAGTGCTCAATGCGGGCCAGCGCATAATCATGCAGCTGCTGGCATTCCGGACAGAGACTGCCTCTGAGGGTGTAATGCTGCTTGCGGCAGTAGAGCGCGATCATCTCACTGACAAGCATTTTTTCGTCGGAACGCTTCTTTGCCAGGTCTTCCGGGGTGGTTTTGGACATTGGGACTGTTCCTCCTGCATTTTTTCCTTGCGGGCCATCCGCAGAGCCGCGCAACGCACCGCGTGACGCAAAACTGCGAAACAGGCCGTAATTCCAACAGCAACAGCCATTTCCATACACACCACCTTTCCTAAAAAGCAAAGCAGCAGGAGACCGGGTTCAGCCCCTGTTGTTCCCCTGCTGCTCTCAGGTTCGTTTGTCCGGCAAATGGGTTGCTGCGCAACTTTTAGAGTTTAACACAGCAAACCCCATTTGTCAAATTTTGCAATGTGCTTCTGATCCGGTCACCACGCTGCCAGATCTGCACCCAGCTTGCGGCAGGCAGCCTGAACATCCTCATCCGGTGCCTCGTTGCAGATCAGACCCTCACCGTTGAGCACCTGTGCGCCATCACTCTGTGCACGCTCGACCCAGTCGCGCATCCACTGGCCGTTGCCCCAGCCATAAGAGCCGAACAGAGCGATCTTCTTGCCGTTCAGGGAGCCCTCCAGATCGGAGAACATCGGCTCAAACTCGCTCTCTTCCAGCTGCTCTGCACCCATTGCGGGGCAGCCAAATGCAACTGCATCAAACTCTGCCAGCTTTGCGGCGTTCATTTCGCCACAGGGAACGATGGTGCCGTTTGCACCCTCTGCCACGCAGTTTGCCATGGTCTCCGTGTTGCCGGTTGCACTCCAGAATACAACTGCTACTTTGCTCATAAAGAAGAACCTCTCTTTCAATTTTGGTTAGTATATTCTAACTTTTATCTTCAAGAAATTGCTCTGCCTGACATAAGACAGAACAATTTGGTTAGACTTTTCTAACCATCAAAAGAATACCACAGGGCGGGCTCCTTGTCAAGAACCTTTTGCAGAATTTTTCAGAGCGCTCCTCCACCCCGGCGCAGCAACAGGAACACCACCGTCAGCACGCCGTAGATCACCGGCTGGTGGAGCAGATATAGCATCAGCGAGTTTCGCCCCAGCCACCCCAGCGGCGGGCAAACCGAACGACGCAGCGGACGGAGACTCTGCGCTGTTCGCTCTGCCAGATGATGCAGGTAAAAACCAGCCCAGAACAGGAAGAGCCACGGGATCAGCGGAAAGTAATCCGTAGAGAAGAAGCCAAAGGGATAAAACCCCAGATAGGCCGTGAAGTAGTTGGCGTAGAGAAAACCCGGCAGTGTGATGAGCCAATGGCCCAGCTGCAAATAGCCATCGGCTGCATAGCGGGTGAAGTAAAACAGAAACATGCTCCCTGCAAGGCCGATCACCGGGGGCACCTTTTCCATCCACTTTTCCAGCAGTCCTGTGATGATCATAGCCGAGCCCAGCAGGGTCAACACGCCGAACCAGACAGCACCCGCAGGCATGAAGATCAGCGTGACCGCCGTGACAAGTGCGCCGCACCCAAACACCACCGCGCCTCGTTTGACCGGGTGGCGGCCCAGCGGCAGACAGAAGCCGGACAGCAGGATGAACACCCAGCAGATGGATTGCTGCCACAGTTCTCCCTGCCAGCTGCCATACCACGGTGCACGCACACCAAACAGATAAACCAGATCCCACATGCCATGGTAAAGCATCATGCTGATCAGGTCCAGCCCGCGCAGCTCGTCCAGCAGCGCACAGCGTGTGGAAGTTGATTTCATAAGACTTCCCCTTTTCGGAATGTTTTTTCCATTGTACGCCCTGCCATGGATCCTGTCAAGCAAAAAGCTGCCGTGCAGCTTTGGAACCGCACGGCAGCTTTATGATAACAGGTTCAGAAGAATGCAGGAATTACAGCTCCACGTTGAAGTAGCGCTTCAGCAGGCCCTCGAAGCCGCGGCCATGGCGAGCCTCGTCCTTTGCCATCTCATGGACGGTATCGTGGATCGCATCCAGGTTCAGGGCCTTTGCCTTCTTGGCCAGGTCCATCTTGCCGGAGCATGCGCCGCACTCAGCCTCAGCACGCATCATCAGGTTCTTCTTGGTGCTGTCGGTCACGACTTCACCCAGCAGCTCGGCGAAACGGGATGCGTGGTCAGCCTCTTCGTAGGCATAGCGCTTGTAAGCCTCAGCGATCTCGGGGTAGCCCTCGCGCTCAGCCACACGGGCCATGGCCAGGTACATGCCGACCTCGCTGCACTCACCCTCAAAGTTTGCGCGCAGACCGTCAACGATCTCCTGAGGCACACCCTCAGCCTTGCCGATGCCGACCACATGCTCGGTCACATAGGTGTTGCCGGTCTTTTCGACAAATGCGGATGCAGGAGCCTTGCAGACAGGGCACTGCTCAGGGATAGAGCCTTCAGCGATATAACCACAGACGGTGCAAACATACTTTTTCATAAGAATATCCTCCATTGTTTTTCATTATGATCTTGGCCTCTCCTCTGGTACAGGGGGCCTTGCTTCTGAGCCTATTATAGCAATGATTCCTAGATTAGTCAAGACTAATTTTAAGAATTATTCCTATTTATTTTTAGACCTGCAGGTTGCCGCTGCTCGGAGCATCGGAACCGTTGGCAGCATCAAACTCGTAATCATTGCCGGGGAGGATGGCGTTGAGCAGGATGCCCACGATAGCAGCGATGGCCAGACCGGACAGGGTCACAGCCGCACCGCCCACGGTGAAGGTCACGCCGCCCACGGAGCTGAAGCCGAGGCCGCTGACGAACATGACCGCCGCGATGATGAGGTTGCGGGACTTGGTGAGGTCGACCTGATTCTCCACGATGTTGCGCACACCGACCGCGGAGATCATACCGTAGAGGATGAAGCTGACGCCGCCCACGATGGCAGTGGGGATGGAGTTCACCAGCGCGTCGAACTTGGGGGAGAAGCTCAGGATGATGGCGTAGATGGCCGCGAGGCGGACAACGCGGGGGTCGTAGACCTTGGAGAGGGCGAGCACGCCGGTATTCTCACCGTAGGTGGTGTTGGCAGGGCCGCCGAACATGCCGGCAAAGGCGGTGGCAAGACCGTCACCGAGCAGTGTGCGGTGCAGGCCGGGATCTTCGATGAAGTTGCGGCCGGTGGTGGAGGAGATGGCGGAGATGTCGCCGATGTGCTCCATCATGGTTGCCAGTGCGATAGGCATAATGGCGATGATGGCAGTTACGGCCTTACCGGTATCATGCACACCGCCGAACACGGTAGAGCTCCAGTGAATGGGCAGACCCACCCAGGCCGCTTCCTTAACAGAAGAAAAGTCAATAGCAAAGCTTTCTACGCCAAAGCCGTTACCGACGATACCGGCCACTGCATAGGCGCCGAGAATACCAATGAGAATGGGAATAATCTTGGCCATGCCCTTACCGAACACATTCACCACGATCACAATACCCAAAGCAATCAGCGCCAGCCACCAGTTATTTTTGCAGTTGGAAATAGCGGTGGGTGCCAGGCCCAAACCGATAGCCACAATGATGGGGCCGGTTACAACCGGCGGGAAGAAGCGCATCACCTTATCGATACCGATAATCTTGATGATGGTGGCCAACACCAGATACAGCAAACCGGCGCAAGCCACGCCCAAGCAGGCATAGGGCAGCATTTCCGTGTTGGCAATGGTCAGCTCGCCGTTGGCGTCCGGCAGTTTGGGTGCTACCGTGGCATAACCGCCCAAGAACGCAAAGGAGCTGCCCAGGAAAGCAGGCACCTTAAATTTGGTGAACACATGGAACAGCAGGGTACCCAGACCGGCCATCAGCAAGGTGGTGGCAATATCCAACCCGGTAATCAACGGCACCAGCACGGTGGCGCCAAACATGGCGAACAGATGCTGCAAGCCTAAAATCAGCATACGGGGGGTGCCCAGGGTGCGGGCGTCGGTCACGGCTTCCTGACCGAGGATGGGTTTCTTTTTCTCGTTCATGTTTTTCTCCTCTCGTGACACACAAATCTTCTATCTAAATTATATAAATAGACCAGTTTCCTGCGGCTGTCCGCAAACAGGCATAAAAATACCGGCTCCCATAGCCGGTCAAAAAAGGGAAATGGAAATGACGGGACCATGAATCCCGAAAATGGAGGAAACGG
>OHRA01000752.1_pt1 | contig 11647 bp, 8 predicted proteins | sample 1578241 | NCBI WGS metagenome assembly OHRA01 (sample SAMEA3879597, study PRJEB24766) | human gut metagenome | biome: human-associated habitat; feature: feces | place: USA | collected 1985/1987 | reverse complement strand
CCTTCATGAACCTGCGGTTGACCTGCATCCGTCGAGACTTCTGCCGCCCCGCCATCCACGACAATTCCTTGCGACCGGAGTGTCATTGATATGTCGTCCTTTATCCTGTGATAGTTATCCTCGATAACGGAATCAATATGCATACGGATATATGTCTCTGCATAACGTCGTCAGAAAAGTGCTACAATACGGAGGAGATGTATAGTCAAACTGCCAATAATTGAGAATTGACCTTTGGCGTTTTCGAAATTTACTGTAAATTTGCAGTAGATTTCGAAAGTAGAATATTATGAATGCTTACGTAAAACGGGATTTGTATCTTAACCGACTGATTGTCAGGAGGGATAATGGGCAGATTAAAGTGGTTACCGGACCGAGGCGTTCCGGTAAATCCTTCCTCTTGGATCCCATATACAAGGATTATCTCCTCTCCAAAGGTGTTCCCGAAGATAACATTATCATCATTTCCTTTGATATTGAGGATGAGGACACTTCCCAGGAACTACTGGACCGCGAGAAGCTGAAAGAATACCTTTATTCCAGAATTGTCTCGCAGACAGAGAATTACTACGTCTTCCTGGACGAAATTCAGGAGGTCGATGGATTCGAAAGGATTGTCAATGGCCTTAATAAGCGTCAGAATGTAGATGTGTATGTCACCGGCAGCAATTCAAAGTTCCTTTCTACCGAAATCAATACCATCTTCCGCGGGCGCAGCGACGAGGTCAGCGTCCTTCCGTTCACTTTCCGCGAATTTTGTCAGGACCGACAGGAAAGTGTCAATGACCTGTGGAAAGAGTATTACACTTATGGAGGACTTCCCGCACTTAGGAAAATGCCGACGGCTGAACAGAAGACCACCTATCTCCAGAAACTGTGGAAGAAGACCTATCTGGACGATGTAGTCGAGCGCCACAACGTTGAAAATCGGGAAGCGCTTGAAGCCATAGCCGATGCCTTATGCTCATCCATCGGTTCCCTTACCAATACGACACGTATCACCAATACGCTGGGAAGTGTCCGCAAAATCAAGATAACAGATGACACAGTTGCAAAGTATATCGGCTATCTGGAAGAGGCATTCTTGTTCAACGAAGCCCGACGTTATAATATCAAGGGCAACAAGTATTACGAGAACATCAAGAAATACTACTCGATAGATGTCGGTCTTAGAAACGCAAGGCTGAATTACCGCCAATTGGAGCAGACGCATCTGATGGAGAACATCATCTTCAATGAATTGCTGTACCGTGGTTATGTGGTGGATGTGGGAGTCGTTGAGCACCGTAAAATGGTCGATGGCAAGTCTGAATACAAACAATATGAGGTAGATTTCATTGCTACTGATGGGAACGAGAAGTACTATATTCAGTCGGCCTACGAGATAGAAACCGAAGAAAAACGTGAGCAGGAACTGAATTCGCTCAAACGCATTGATGATTCCTTCCAGAAGATTGTTATCGTCAAGGACGACATTATGCCCTACAGGGACAATAACGGAATCCTGTTCACCGGACTGTTCCAGTTCCTCTTCAGCGACAAATTCGTATAAGACCTCTCGAATTTTATTGTAAAAACACAGTGTTTTTCGACAGTCCTCCAGACCAGTGACAATATGGTTGTCGGGTATAACAACGTCGTCCAATCACTTGAAATGTGCTCTCATGGCCAGCATAATGGATTCACCGACTAAAGCGACGTTTGCCAAAAGATAATGCTGCTTGCCGTTATGTCTGACTGAATGTCCAGCAATTTCTGCTGTCCTCAATATGTCTTTTCTGATTGCGCTGTCATGAAAATAGGTTGCAGCTCCTGTCATAAAGGCTGTCCCGGACGGACTTAATTCAAATAGAATCGGCCCGGCATCTATATCCACACCCAGATAGCATCTCCGGTCATGGTATTCTTTCAGGCCGGCGATTATGCCGTCTTTCCAGAACAATGATTTAAGCGTATCATATTGCTCTTTGGCGAATTGATGGTCAATGAAAGTCAAGTAGTAACAGTTCAAGGCCGAATATGAGCCTTTTACTGGTACATCTCCATATTGAGTGCCGTCCTCCTGCAGGAACGAAGCCAACAATCCGGTCTTTTCGTCAAGCCATTCCTCAGTTGCCCGACTTATCCACTTTCTAACGGTACTGCGGTATTTCCCGTTATTCAGTTCCGCATATTTGTTCAGAGCGACAATAGCTACAAGCATGTCCGGAATATAGATGGATTCTCCAGGATAAGTGGGCAAATTCATGCAGTCACTATTGAGTATCCTTCTATTCATTGTCCGGCATAAGTCTGACAGCAACTTGTCATATTTTGAATCACCGCCAAGTTGTTTGTAACCGCACATCATCCAAGCCAAATGACTGAGGTATGATATGTGGCTTTCGTCTTCGTCCAAACTCTCCAGAGGATCTTCACCCCATCTCAAGTAGTCATAATAGCTGAGTTCAGGAGACATCACAATGCCAATAAGGCTATCGACATATTGGAGATTCTCTTGCCTGGTCTCAGGATATAACTTAGACATGTCTACTAATGAAGCTGATAACATTGAACATGAATACAATGCCCATTCTCCCTGGAATTGAACGCCTATGGCTGACGGCATTTCGTTAAGAACTTCTTCTGGTGTCAAGAGCAGCTTGCCAAGCAGATAGTTTCTTCTTGCCAACATTTCGTTCTTTTCCATTTCAGGAGTTCCTTGTCTTGAAGATTCCCAAGAAACTCCAATGATTTTCAGTGAGACAAGAAATATGACTAGCGCTGCGACTGTGACAATCCAACCATATTTGTTTCCTTTTCGGAATCTCTGAAATAATCTTTCACTGCCTCTCGTCAGAAGGACGCATGCTGCCCCATACAATGGAATCAAAAGCGAAAACAATATCGAGGCATTCCATGTCCCGATTGAGCAGCATAGCGTGACCGCAATGGCACAATAAGCCTGATACGGGATCCAAAGCGACTTGAATCTGTTGGCTTCGGATGCAAATTCCCAATACACTGAAAAGGATGTTGTATATAGCAACATCAACACTACAGTTGCAGTGTCATAATGATTCAGCCAAAGATAGGGCATGCAATAGAACAGAAGGATTTGCCAAAAGAACCATCGGCAAATCCTCCATGAGGCTGACATCATCTTGATTTGAAAATCCTCCATCATAATCCAAGTGCATTCCAGAACTCTTCCGGAAGTGTGACATTGTCAAGTGCTGACGCTTCTTTAAAAAATGGAGCTATTTCACTATCGTGCCACCCGGCAATACCGCAGCCGATGCGCGTTACCAGGAATGTCAATTCCGGGTGCTCTTTTGCATAGGCCGTAAAATCGTCAACATGCTTGCGGATAATATCAATGCTTCCGTCCATTGTCGGAATTGCATAGCATTGACCTGTCATGTCGACACCGACACCCCATTCTGCGCCGAACTCTTCATAGGCGATGCGTGCTGCTCCACCACCGTGCAAGCCTTCCTTATTGCTGCCGAACACAAATATTTCCCCCTCTCTAAGAGAGGTAATGTACTGAGGCGTGATTCTGTTGTCTTCTGTCATGATATATCATTTAACATTTACTGTTTTCCATATTCTTATGCTTAATAACGTCATCAAAGCTTATTCTGACTGGGATGGCGCCATAGTAGGGATTGATGTCTTCAATGACGATTCTGCCTATATGCTGAAGCCACAGGAGATGGTGCAAGACTCAATAAGTAACAAGGAAACTCATTCTTCGACTTCAGTCACATTTAAAGACTTGCAGAAGCGTCCTTTGATTCCGAGTCCGCCTCCGTTTATAAGGCTCATTGCCGTTGCTATGGCATCACTTTCACTTACGCCACTTATCTTCAGGACAGTCTTCTCATCGCAGTCAGTAATCACGTTTACCATACATAGATGAACCATGTCCATCCTACCTTTATTGAGAGCCTCGCTGCACTGAATCGTTTACCAGCAGATCTTAGTCAACGGAGCAGGACGCATATCCTTCAGCATCTTGATCTTCACCCTTGCATCTGTCCCGTCAGCATTGACCTTCCGGAACCTCAGGCATCCGCAGGAGCATTCCCACATGGGCGGCATCCGTGGAATCCTGTCACCTCCAATGCTTGCGTTCTTACGATACTGATAGAGGAACTCCACCTCCGTCATATCGCCAGTCCCATAAATTATATCCCAAACTGGCTCTCCGCAGACAGGGCATTTGCCCGGTTTGCGAAGTACGTTTGCTATTCTTGAATGAAGTGCCATATTTCTATTTAATATTTCGTCTGTTCAGGTTCACGAACTTAGTCTCCCTGTAGTCACAGCCATACGCTTCGTTGGAGCAGGCATAGACGTAATATGGGTTGCCGTTTACCGCCTTGCCTTTCTTCACCAGAATCCGTTTTCCACAATGGCAGAGAGGACATCTTTCGTTCTCCTTAATATCCTGTTTCGCCTTGACTTTCTTTCCGACCCCGGAAACAAATTCCGATATGAACGGCGACGGGTTCTCTGCGTCATAGAGGACACAGGTGCATCTCTTCGCACGAGTTATCGCCACATAGAATACCCTCCGTTCCTCGCTGAACTCAAACGAATCAGGCTCACTGAGCACATAGTTCAAGACCGGACTGTCGGCAATCTCCGATGGAAAGCCTCTGGTTCCGCCGTTGCAGTTCAGAAGTATCACATAGTCGCTTTCAAGTCCCTTGGATTGATGCACGGTCATGAACGCCATTTTCCTGTCTCCGCACGACACCGTCACTTTTCCGTCTTTACCATAATTGACAGCGAAGTTCCCATCAAGGGAATTGACATCACTTCCATAGCGTCCGAGAAGATACACGCTGCTGTCCTGCGGCAATGCCGAAAGGATTTCCTTAACTTTTATGGCCATTCCTCCGGACCCCGATGTCGCAAAGAACTGAAGATCCGTCCTGACGTCAGGGCTGAAAGGACGAACGGTCTTCTCCTTCTGCTCGCGATTGGTGAGAATGAATCGCGATGAACGCTCGACGCACGGATTCCCGAAGCGGTAGGTCGTTTCCATACGGCATTCCTTGGTGTAGCCGAAATACTTGGAGAACTGCTTGAAAAGCGAAATGTCGCTTCCTGCGAACCGGTAAATCGACTGCCAGTCGTCGCCCACGCAGAAGAGTTTCGTCAAAGGACTTGCCCGACGGAGCGATTGCAGGAATCGGTATCTGTCAAGGGATATGTCCTGGAACTCATCCACAAGAATGTAATCATAATCCGGGCGATGACCGTCATTGCAGAGAGCGGTAGCCTCAATGATAGCATCAGTGAAATCTATGGAATCCTTCTCCCGGCACATCTCCTTATAGCGCTCAACAAAAGGGATGACAATGCCGGCTATGGTCTCACGGTCGCGGCGGCTCACTTCGCTGCGCAACTGCTCAATTGATTCACCCTTTGACCGTAGAAGAAAGTTGAACGAAGTTAACATATCGAGTATTGACCGCTCCTGCCTGGCGATTTCCCTTGAAAGGTCATTGCTTCTTCCGTTGTCCGTCCGAATTCCTAGTGAATGCAACTGCCGCTCAAGCTTCAGGAATACATTCCCGTTATGGAAATCTGCGCTTCTGGTTTCCAACAGGATAGTACGGTGCACCTTGTGGACATTTCTTTTCCAGTCTATGCCCTCAATGTATTTCTGTTCCTCTTCTGCTGAAAACCAACGTGGGCAATGCCCATGTTCATTCACGGCGAAATGTTCAAGATATACTCGATGTCGCCTTCCGTCCTCGCCCATAAAGTAAATGGAAAAATCCGGGCAATACTGACGATAGTCCTTGTCCGCCGTGTCATATTCGTACCTTTCCTCATAGCGGAAATGAATTCCGCACTTCCCAAAGTAATCACACAGACGGCTTTCTTCGTCGCTCTTACAGAACACCAGTCTTCCATCCATATCCTTGTAATATGAGTTCACCCCGTATTTCTGGCGGGCAGCGATATATTCCTCTCTTGAAGAATACTCGAACTGGTCAGGCATTCGGTAACGACTGTTAAGGATATAGTCGGAAATCGCCGACTTGAATGCCGTATTGTTGTCCATAAGATCGTGATACACCGAAGCCGGCAATCCTTTATCCGCTATAGTAGGCTTACGTCCAGTGACCTCAGCGATTATATCAAGCGCCAATCTGTGGAATGTGACGCATCTGAGCGACTTTTCCCCGAGTCTCTCTGAAAGAGATTCGGCCGCCTTGCGGGTGAAGGTAATCATAAGGATCTTGGACGGATCCACGCCCTGTTTGTCCACAAGATAACGGACCTTGCCGACTGTGGTCATGGTCTTTCCGCTTCCAGCGCTACTAATGACGAGAACATTGTCCTCCAGTGAGACAATCGCTTCACGCTGCTGTGCATCCAGAGGATATTTGAGCATCGTATCAAAGAATTCCCTGTTGCGTTCCAGTTCTCGACGGATGAACTGACGATTGTTCTCCTTTTTGAACTCTTCTGTGTTTGACAATGCCTTGCACAGCCTATCCGCAGCCTTCCATTCCGGAGACCGCCTTAACTGTCGTGTTCCACAGACTTTCTTGAGCTTCTTTCCCAAGACTTCATATTTGTTGCTCAAAGTTATCCTTTCCGACTCCGTGATATAATGCGAGTAGCTGTAGTAAGCGGACACCTCCTCAAGCGCAGGAGCAATTTCCGGTTCAATCTCCTGTACCAATTCATCTCGCCTCGCGTCACGCTTCTTGTTCCCGATCACGATAATGACCGGAACAAGAATCGCTATGGCAAGCGTTAATACGATGAAGGCTGTCTGCATAGTATTTTATCGCACAAGAGTCATCAACTGGTCAAAGCTATCTATTTTACCATAGTGAACATCAGAAGTAGATAACTGCTTGAAGAGCTTTTCAGCACACGCAATCTTGCCGGATTCAATTCCACGCAAGTCAAGTGAAGACATCGAGCCCTTTGTCTCAGCCACAAAATAGATGTGCTTTACTGCATCGGATTCGCCGGACAGGTGAAGGAATCCTCCCATCTGTTCACTGGAAGAGTTTGACTTGAACTGCACTTTCCTACGAATCCAATCTGCGCATTCCTTTGCGATGGCTTTCTGGGACAATTTATTGCGCAGCCTTATTTCGAAGTCTGTTCCATAAAGGTTGCGTTCCCTGTTAAGTTTCGGTATAAAGAATTCTCTTTGTTCCTTGCTTCCACATTCGCTTTCAAATGTCGGAGATGTGAAAATAAACCGAAGTTGTTCCACCTTTTCCAATCCCTTCTTGAGAGCCTCAAAGGCGTAGATAGAGAAAGAGGCCGCTGCAATACTGACGCGGCTTCCATTTGACATCCGAACTTTGAGATCATCTACAACCCTCTCACTTATATTGTTTATCAACTTCAAACTCATAACAATTCCTATTCTGTTGGAACTATTCCCGGGAGACAAGTCACATAAGAACTCGTCATTTGTATTTTACATATTCGTGAAATTCTCTTGCTGTACAAATATAAGAATAATCTATCAGGTCTCAGCTAATTTATATGGTGAAAGTTACCACATTTGCCATGATTTGTATACACAAATTCAGTTCATCCACTCGACTGTTAGAATGCCATAATGAAACTAGTTTTGGTCAGGTGGAAAACCTTGTGGACGAGGAAGATAGAGGATAAGCGCAGCGGTCCGCATGTTTTTCTTACTGCTACCAAGACTTGGTACCGCCTAAAACGTTTTCTCAGAACAGGTTGACGTATCATATGCAGGTTATTTCTCTATGGTCCTTATGAATCTATCCTCCATAACCCCCATCCTCATCAGTTCCGCGACCTTAAGGGATGGCAACGCCAAAGGCCCTGCAGATGCCTTTGGCTACTTGATTACCTGGGCAACAATATCATCCAATAAGAACGGAATCACTCCCACATACATCACGCCGTCATCATCAGCTCAAAGTTTGCTATTTCCGTCCAAGACAACAATCTTGCGAAAGAAATCGCCGGTATTTCTTAAAGAGAAAGTCTCCTATGCCTTTTTCTCAGGCGTGTCCACATTCAATGCCGACTGGATATAAACTTTGTCATTGCCAACGTTGACCATAAAATCGATCTCGTATTGTTCGGATTCGTCAGGAAGCCTACCGATGATGAAAGGACATCGACCCAAGCGCTCAGCATATTGTCGTTTCTCAGCTTGTAACGTTCCACTATGTCCTTGATATAGACATTCGTGAAGAGTCCTTGCAGATAATTATTTTTATTATTTTTGCACTTATCCTGTTTTGCTTTTGCAATACAGTTGTAATCAGTGGATTATCAAACACTTTAGCGCTTCTATTTTATAAAATATACTATATTTGTTTCCGATAGGATGTAATTATATTTCGAACACTCTATAGGAATGTTGTAGTCTCACTTAGATTCATTTCAAATTAAGCATTAGAATAATGACCTACGCGGAATTATTGGCGGACAATCAGCGCTTGCGGAAACGAATCATAGAATTGGAACAAGAGAATGCCAGACTTAAAGGGCTGGGTGAGCCATTGCTGCCCGAATCGAAGTCTCCGACGCTTGAAAGTCATAAGTCATTGACAGAAGAAGAGAAAGAAATTGAACTGCGACGGAGGGTAAATCTTTTTCGGTCATTGTTCCGAGGGCGAGAAGATGTATATGCCCAAAGATTTGTGACAAAAGACGGAAAAAGAGGTTATCAGCCAGTTTGTCGCAACCGCTGGTCGATTGAGTGCAAAGCACATAAATACAAATGTGAAGGATGTGCCCACCGAGATTTGGTGCCATTGGATGATGCTGTCATCAGACGTCATCTGCATAAAGGAGCAAAAGAAACTGACATTATAGGTCTGTTCCCGATAATGGAGGACAACACATGCTTCTTTCTTTGCGCAGATTTCGATGACAAGAACTGCCAGCATGGATATAAAGATGATGTGTTGTCTTATGTCGGCGTATGTAACGACTGGAACATTCCGGTTTATATAGAACGTTCGCGTTCCGGAAATGGTGCTCACTTATGGATATTCTTTAGCGAGCCTGTTTCTGCAGCATTGGCACGTAAACTTGGATTCGCAATTCTTGGATCGGCGATGGAGAGAAACGTCCAGTTGGACATGAAGTCCTACGACCGTTTCTTTCCGAACCAGGACTTTGTTCCAAATGGCGGTTTGGGCAATCTTGTAGCACTACCTCTTCAAGGCGACGCCAAGCACAAAGGCAACAGTTTATTTACGGACGAGAATTTTGAAGTTTACAAGAGTCAATGGGCTTTCCTGTCTTCTGTCAGAAAGTTATCCGGACATGAGGTGTCGGCATTACTCGCTCAGCACAATAGCCGATTGGGGCTTTCGTCCTCGTCGGACACCAAGCCATGGGAAACACCGCAACCTGATATAATGTCGTTCGAAGATTTCAATGGCCCAATCAAGCTGGTCCGGGCTAATGGAATATATGTGCCTTTGAAGTCGGTGTCAGCTAAAGTCATACGCTATTTCAAAGGGTTGGCCTCTTTCAAAAATCGTAAATACTACGATTTGATGAAGGCAAGAAAGCCATTATATAAAACACCTTCGTTAATCTCTTGTTATGAGATGATCGGCGATTATTTATGCTTGCCTCGCGGCTGTGAGGATTCCGTGATTGATTTGATTCAAGGCAATTTTTCTGCATGGGATGAAGAGGATAAGACAAATCCAGGTCGCAAAATAGACGTGGAGTTCGTTGGTCAGTTGAGACCGGAGCAGGAAGACGCCGTTCAAAAGATGCTAGCTGAAAATAACGGCGTCCTTGCTGCGACCACTGCGTTCGGCAAAACCGTAGCCGCCATCGGCATGATTGCTCGAAGGAAAGTGAATACATTGATATTGGTTCATTCCAGGGCGTTGCTGGAGCAATGGAAGAATGCTTGCGAGCATTTTCTTGCCATAAATGAACCTGAGCCTGAAATGATGGAAGCACATAGACGAAAAAAGTCTAATTCCCCTATTGGTATTTTGGATGGAAGTCAGAATAATCTGCACGGAATCATTGACATCGCTGTCTTCAATTCTGCTCTGACAGATACTGGCGTAAAGCCGTTTGTAAGAGATTACGGAATGGTCATTGCCGATGAGTGTCACCATACGGCGGCACTGGGCTATGAGCGCGTACTGAAGTTTGTCAATGCAAAGTATGTGTATGGTCTCTCAGCCTCTCCAACACGACAGGACGGAATGACTCCGATTGTGTTTATGCAATGTGGCCCAATAAGATATCAGTTCAATGCTAAGATTCAGATGGCCAGACAATCTTTCACGCGAGTGCTGATTCCAAGATTCACTGCTTATCGGGCATTGGAGGAAAAGCCCGTATTACAGCACCTTGGCGATTTGGCTAAAGATCGGGCGCGTAATGAAATGATTGTCCACGATATTGTCAATGAGTTGAAGCATGGCCGCACACCAATTGTCCTGACAAAACTGAAGGAACATATTCTTCTATTGGCTAATATGCTAAAACCTCACTGTAAGAATATCATCGTATTGATGGGAACAGTATCTGTCAAAGAGAGACGCCTGGCAATGGAACGATTGGAAAGCATTCATCCAGATGAACCTATGGTCATAGTAGCGACAGGAAAATTCGTAGGTGAGGGTTTCAACTACCCTCGATTGGATACATTGTTTATCGCCCTGCCGGTGTCATACCCAAATATTGTTCAGCAATATACCGGTAGATTGCATCGTGATTATCAGGGCAAGACGGAAGTGCGCGTGTATGATTATATAGATATTCACGTGCCTACTTTAGCGAATATGTACGGCAGAAGATTGAAGTGTTACGTTCCGATAGGATATGCTCAGCAAGTTGATGATGCTCTAACATCCAATCCGCAGGATATCGTATTCGGCCCTTCTGATTACTTACAGGACTTGGTGTCGGATATAGAGAATGCTAAATCCTCGGTAGTGCTTTCATGCAACACCCTGCAGTATATGAAAGCGCCATTGGCTAAGGCGCTGCAAAGTCTTGGCTCTCATGGCATTGACTGTATAATCATCATTCATAAAAATTCCGTACGGGACAATGATTTTATACAGTCAGGGATAAAAGTTGTACTGCGCTCTTCCAGACACATCCGCGCCGCAATTATAGACAGATCGATTCTATGGTTCGGCAGCATAGAGCTTGCCGGCAATCTACACCAGAAAGAGGACAGCGTCATGCGCGCCTTTATGCCAGAAGTGGCTTCTGAGATGCTGGGATATTTGATTGATGACGAATGAATCATTCGCTCGAAATAACTCTTAATTTTTCCATCTCTCATCAAATTTATGTCCCACTCATTTCGAATCGCGGTTGTCAAAGAACGTTGTTAAATTATATAATTTGTCCGGCCAAATGCCAATCCTCCGGACGTTTTGTCATTTTCGGCTATAATAGAGTCGACTAAAATCAGGAAAATACACCGCAGCGGAAGGGTCTATACGAAGGCGACAGTCGCAAATGAGCTCTGACAGGGTGGCGGAAGAGTTTCTTTTACAAAACCAATGTTAGCATTGGCGTGACGCGGCCACGGAGCGTTTTGTAACTCACTAATAATCAGACACCATTTTAGATATAGCGTGGAAACGCAGGCTTTTTTTGGTCGCGTTTCCACGCTGCATTTTATAAC
>OHRA01000746.1_pt1 | contig 11716 bp, 8 predicted proteins | sample 1578241 | NCBI WGS metagenome assembly OHRA01 (sample SAMEA3879597, study PRJEB24766) | human gut metagenome | biome: human-associated habitat; feature: feces | place: USA | collected 1985/1987 | reverse complement strand
TGCCGACAGATAACGGCGAGTCACCACTGGCAGCTATGACAGACTGGGTAAATACAACCTGTCCTTGCTGTGGCGGACCGGCTAAGAGAGAGACCGATACCATGCCTCAGTGGGCAGGATCCTCCTGGTATTTCTTAAGATATACCGATCCACACAACGATGAAGCACTTGCAAGCCCGGAAGCATTAAAATACTGGATGCCGGTTGACTGGTATAACGGTGGTATGGAGCATACAACCTTACATTTACTGTACTCCAGATTCTGGCATAAATTCCTCTATGATGAGGGTGTTGTTCCTTGCCCGGAACCATATCAGAAGAGAACTTCCCACGGTATGATCCTCGGTGAGAACGGTGAGAAGATGTCAAAATCCAGAGGAAATGTCGTAAATCCGGATGATATCGTAAGAGAATACGGTGCAGATACATTGAGAACTTACGAGATGTTCATCGGAGCTTTCGATTTAAGCGCTTCCTGGTCGGAAGATGGCGTCAAAGGCTGCCGTCGTTTCTTGGAGCGTGTATGGAAATTACAGGATCTTATGACAGACGAAGAAGGTTATTCTGCTGATATGGAGACAAAGATGCATCAGACCATCAAGAAAGTAAGCAGCGATTTCGAGAATCTGAAGTACAATACTGCAATTGCAGCAATGATGGCACTTATCAATGACTTTTATAAGAAAAATGCGATCACAAGGGGAGAATTTAAAACATTAATTACTTTATTGAACCCAGTTGCTCCACATATCACTGAGGAGTTATGGCAGATTGCAGGTTTCGAAGGAAAAGTTTATCAGACAGCCTGGCCTGAATTTGACGAGGCTAAGACCGTTGAGAGTTCTGTGGAAATCGCAGTACAGATCAATGGCAAGACCAAGGGAACACTTTCCATTGGAAAAGACGATGCAAAAGAGGATGTCATTGCAAAAGCAAAAGAAGCGATTGCAGATAAACTCACGGGAAATATCGTAAAAGAGATTTATGTACCGGGACGTATCGTGAATATTGTTATGAGATAAGAAAAAATGCCGTGGCAGCTGCCACGGCGTTTTTTCTTGCATAGGAAATTGCTTCCTATGCAAGAAAAATGCTCCACAAGGATGCGACTGATGCGCAGAAGAATTATGCAAGCTAAAGCTTGCGCGCATCAGCGTCCTACCGGTAAGTCTTGTAAAAATGAATAAATTCCGCAAGTGATTTAGAAGGCTTGGTTGTTGTCTTGTATGCAAAACCGACTTCACGTTTGTGGATTGGAAAGCCAAGTGGAATTTCCATGAGAGTTCCGTTTTCCAAATCTTCCCGGACAAAGTTCTTGATGACACATGCAACACCGACACCGATGCGGGCAAAATCGATCAGAAGATCCATGTCAGAAATATCGATGGAATCTTTGATGATAATCTGATTTTCCTGTAAATAATCATCAATGTACTGTCTTGTCATATTGTTTTTATCAAGCAGCATGAGCGTGGAACTCTGTAAAATATGATCTTTCTGAATCCCTCTTGCTTTCAGGTTTCGCAGATAATCTTTGGCTGCAACGAAAATGTCTTCAATTTCCTCCAAAAAGTCAAAATGAATATTTTTCAGATTTTCCGGTTTCCCGATCAGACCGATATCAATTTTGTTATCTTCCAGCAGTTTTAAGGTATCATTGGTGGACTGGCAGGAGATGGAAATGGAAATATGCGGGTTCTGCCGGATAAATTCTTTCAGGTAAGGCAGAAGCAGATATTTGCAGAGCGTGGAGCTGACACCGATTTTTAAGTGTCCGACACCGAGCTCGATGGAACGTTTTAATTTTTCTTCGCCCATGGTCAGGGTCTCAAACGCCTCACTGACATGCTCATAGAGCAGTTTTCCCTCATCGGTCAGAACAACGCCGCGGGAACTTCTGGAAAAAAGTTTGCAGCCAACGCTTTCCTCCAGCTTCTGGATGGATTTACTGATCGCAGGCTGGCTGATATAAAGCTCCTTTGCAGCTTTTGAGATATTTCCGGTGTTTGCAACTGTATAAAAAATACGGTAAGAGGATAAATTCTGATTCATAAAAACTCCTTTTTGTTATCTGATGGATATAGTATATCATAAAACATAGTTATGGTAAATATGTTTATTATGTATTTGTATTATAATATTACCTATGCTACAATGAATACAAGTAAAAGGAACTGTGAGAAATGAGAATATCACGGGAATATAAACAGAGTAATTGTTTTGATGATTTATGATAACAGCAGGGAATCGGAATAATTACGTGAAGGAGGATTTTATCATGGGAATGACAATGACGCAGAAAATCCTGGCGGCACATGCAGGGCTTCCATCTGTAAGTGCAGGACAGTTGATCGAGGCAGAATTGGATTTAGTTCTTGGAAATGACATTACATCACCGGTGGCTATCCATGAGATGGATAAGATGAAAGTGGACGGTGTGTTTGATAAAGATAAAGTAGCACTGGTTTTGGATCATTTTGTTCCAAACAAGGATATTAAATCAGCAGAGCACTGTAAATGCGTGCGGGAATTTGCGTGCAGACATGACATTACCAACTATTTTGATGTAGGGGAGATGGGAATTGAACATGCGCTGCTCCCGGAAAAAGGACTTACCGTGGCAGGAGATGTAATCATTGGTGCAGACTCCCATACCTGTACTTACGGAGCACTTGGAGCATTCTCTACCGGTGTCGGAAGTACGGATATGGCGGCAGGAATGGCAACCGGAAAGGCATGGTTTAAAGTTCCGTCTGCAATGAAGTTTAATCTGACCGGAAAACCGGCTGCGTGGATCAGCGGAAAAGACATTATTTTACATATTATCGGAATGATCGGTGTGGATGGTGCACTTTACAAATCGATGGAATTTGTGGGTGATGGAATTCAGTATCTGACGATGGATGATCGTTTTACAATTGCAAATATGGCGATCGAAGCAGGTGGAAAGAACGGTATTTTTCCTGTGGATGATCTTGCAAAACAGTACATGGAAGAACATTCCAAACGTCCTTACGTTGTTTATGAAGCAGATGAGGATGCGGAATATGATGCGGAATATACGATTGATTTAAGCACCTTAAAACCAACCGTTTCATTTCCGCATTTACCTGAAAATACAAGAACGATCGATGAAGTCGGAGATGTGAAAATTGATCAGGTTGTGATCGGTTCCTGTACCAATGGCCGTATGGATGATCTTAGGATTGCAGCTTCCGTGTTAAAAGGCAAGAAAGTGAAAAAAGGACTCCGTGTGATCGTGATTCCGGCAACACAAAAGATTTATCTGCAGGCAATGGAAGAGGGACTGTTAAGAACCTTTATCGAGGCAGGAGCGGTTGTCAGCACACCAACCTGTGGACCATGTCTTGGAGGATATATGGGAATCCTTGCGGCAGGCGAACGGTGTGTGTCCACAACAAACCGGAACTTTGTAGGTCGTATGGGACATGTGGATTCGGAAGTATATCTTGCGAGCCCGGCAGTTGCAGCGGCAAGTGCAGTCACAGGTAAGATTTCCAGCCCGGAAGAGGTTATGTAAAACAAGGGAGACAAAAGGAGGCTAAATCCTCTCCTCGCCTAAAGAGGCTCGGATTTTGCTTCGCAAAACAAGGAGGATTATATGAAAGCAGCATGTGGTCATGTATTTAAATATGGAGACAATGTCGACACAGATGTTATTATTCCGGCAAGATACTTAAATTCTTCAGATCCGAAAGAACTTGCAACACACTGTATGGAAGACATTGACAAAGACTTTGTGAAAAATGTAAAAGAGGGAGACATTATTGTAGCCAACAAAAATTTTGGCTGTGGATCTTCCAGAGAACATGCGCCGATTTCAATTAAAGCGGCAGGCGTAAGCTGTGTCATTGCAGAGACATTTGCGAGAATTTTTTACCGGAATGCGATCAACATCGGATTGCCGATCATCGAGTGCCCGGATGCGGCAAAAGAGATTGAAGCAGGTGATGAGGTGGAAGTGAACTTTGATACAGGTGTCATCACCGACAAGACAAAAGGAACTTCTTATCAGGGGCAGGCATTCCCGCCATTCATGCAGAAGATTATCGACTGCGAAGGTCTGGTCAACTATATCAATCAGAAATAATTTCAAAATACAATCAGAAGCAGGAGGACTGTTGCATAAACGATCAGGTTTGTGTGACGGTCTTTTTGTATGTTGCGAGGTGGCTGTAAAGATATTTCAGGCATTGCGGTTAAGCGAATGTTTTCAGATAATCGATATATTTTTTTGAGATTTTTACGTGGGTGTAGAGTTCGGCATATTCTCTTGGATTCAGCGTGTCTACATAGTTCTCCGGGAACTGCTTTGTCACACCGAATGTTTTTGCAAGATCGGCAGCTTTATTATAAGCAACGGCAGCACTGGCTTCGCTGGCATAGCTTCCGATTTTGTAATTGCCGTTAATATGGATAAAAACTTTATAATGCGTAGCACCGTTTTTCTCATAGCTGAAAACACCATGATAACGGTTGATGTTCAGAATGTTGGAATAACGGAAATCATGCGTATCACCGTTAAAAAACAGATAGTCTCTGCCGGTAACTGCATAGGGTTTGATCCCGTAGCGGGACAAAATGGAGTACTGCATGCCATAATCGCTTACAAATAAATGTCCCTGGCGTTTCTGGATGCGATGACCGGCATAATAAAACAGATCATCAATGTCAAATTTCAGTTCCATATCATCGGAAAGAAAATAACTGAAGTAGCCTTTGCGCAGATAAATAGGGTTATGAAAATACAGATGATTATCCCGGAAGTTTAAAAGACATACTGCTTTGTCAAAGGACAGATGGCGAATCTGACTGTGGATGTTAAAAAGTGTGACTGCTTCATTTTCCAAAAGGTTACAGGCTTCTAAATAGGCAGAGTGTGCATCTTCTTCCGATGAAAAACTGCCGAGACTGATGTGTTTTGTCTGGTATGTAATGTTCGCGCGATAATAGACGGTTCCGTCCTTTTTTTGGGCAGAATAAACTCCAGTTTGCATGTTATAGTTTTCCTTCCATAAAATGATTACTTTACACTTATGAGATGATATATGCTATTTTAACATGACAGAACAGGAAGAACAAGAAAATTATGGTGACTGTTCGCTCAGCAGAAAAACACTTGCTGTTTTGCTGTGTAAGAAAGTGATTCAGAATATGGTAAAAATATAAATTTGATATGCTGTAAAATATTGTTTCGTAAGTAAGAATTTGGTATAATATTACAAAGTGATTTTCTGATCAAAATTGTAATTGGAATTTGAAAAGGGGAAAACTAACATGAGCGAAAGAACGAACGGAAAACAAAAGAAAAACGGAAAAGCAGGAGGCGTAAAGTTACAGAGCCGGATGAGCCGGAAAGTTTTGATCCCTGTTATCTGTCTTGTGATCATTGCAATTTTATCTTCTGTGATCGGACATCGGAATTTAAAGTCCATGTATCAGGCGAGCAATGAGATCACAAGTGTTTATATGACAAAAACAGCACAGTTGAATGAGATCTCGGACAAATTTAAGGAAATGGAGATCCTTGCTTACAGCATGTGTGTGACAAAGTCGACAAATGACCGTGCCAGTATGCTCGAACAGAGCGCAGCAACCAAGGAAGAGATCAATAGTCTGCTGGAACAGTTAGATCAGATGGCAGTGACAGAGGATGAGAAGAGCAGGGTGCAGAATATCACCGCTTATTATCAGGGCTTTACGGATGCATACCAGAAGGTGACGGACAGTATTGAGAACGGTAATAAGACACAGGCACAGGAATACTGTAATCTTGAACTTTTTAAAGCGGCAAATAAATTGAGTGATGAACTTGCGTCTTATATTGAATTTTACAATGCAGATGTAGACCGGGTGGTTGCAAACCAGAGTACGGTATATGACAGTGGAAATTATGCAAATCTGATCGTTATCGGACTTATTGTTGTGAGTCTGATCGCATCGTTGTATATAACGATCTTTAAAGTAGTTCGTCCGATCAGGAAGACGTCAAAGGAACTGAAAGTGATCGTCAAAGATATGCAGTCCGGTCATGCAGATCTGACAAAGCGTGTGACCGTAAAGGGAAATGATGAGATCGCAGAACTTGCATCCGGTATGAATGTGTTCCTTGACACCTTACAGGAAGTTCTCGGAAAAATCGCAACAAACTCCAATGCGATCGGAGATGTCGTCCAGAATGTCGGAAGGAGTGTGGAGACAGCCAATACGAATGCCTATGATGTATCTGCTGTTATGGAAGAACTTTCTGCAACGATGGAGGAGGTTTCTTCTTCCGCTGCAACCGTGACCGATAATATTTCAAATGTAAATGATGAAGTGATCAGCATTGCGGATGATTCGAAGGCAATGAATGATTATGCATCCACTATGCAGGAGCGTGCCGAAGAGTTAAAACAGAAGGCAGTAAACAATCAGGAAAATACAAGCCGGATGATCGCCGGCATCATCGAGTCGCTGAAGTCAGCGATCGAGGAGAGTACCAGTGTCAGACATGTCAATGAACTGACGGAAGAAATCTTAAGCGTATCCAGCCAGACAAACCTTCTCGCGTTAAATGCTTCTATTGAGGCGGCAAGAGCGGGAGAGGCAGGAAAAGGATTTGCAGTTGTGGCAGATGAGATCCGGAAACTTGCAGATTCCACAAGAGAGACAGCGAATAATATCCAGAGTATCAACGCACAGGTCACAGATGCGGTGGAAAAGCTTTCTGACAGCGCAAACCAGCTTGTTACCTATATTGATGATACGATCATGCCGGATTATGACAGCTTCGTAAAAACAGGCGAGCAGTACCGGACCGATGCAACTTATGTCAATAGTACCATGGATCACTTCGAGGAGCGTGCAAACAGTCTGAAAGAGGTTGTCCTTGTGATGAAACAGTCAGTAGAGGATATTTCCACGGCGATTGAGGAGAGTGCGAAAGGAATCGCAAATGCTGCGGAAAATACCGATATCCTTGTAGAAAACATGGATAAGGTCAAGAAGAAAATGGAGACAAACCAGCAGATCAGTGACCAGTTGAAAGCAGAATCAGATCGTTTTCAGGGGATTTCGGACAATTTAATGCTTTAATGCATTGACATGAGAGAACGTTTTATCTATAATGAGCGAAAGAGAGAAAAAGGATAAGAGGATTGTGAAAATGGAATTGATGTACACAAGCACCAGAAATGCAAATGAAAAAGTGACAGCTTCACAGGCTATTTTAAAAGGACTTGCAGAGGACGGAGGATTATTTGTTCCGGAACAGCTTCCGACATTGGATAAGACGGTAGATGAACTTGCAGGAATGACTTATCAGGAAACAGCTTATGAAGTTATGAAGAAGTTTTTGACAGACTTCACGGAGGAAGAATTAAAGAATTGTATCAATGCAGCTTATGACAGCAAGTTTGATACAGAAGAGATCGCACCATTGGTTCAGGCGGACGGAGCGTATTATCTGGAGTTGTTCCATGGCTCAACGATTGCTTTTAAAGATATGGCATTATCCATCCTGCCACATTTAATGATCACATCAGCGAGAAAGAATCAGGTGAAAAATGATATTGTAATCCTGACAGCTACTTCCGGGGATACCGGAAAAGCAGCATTAGCCGGATTCGCAGATGTAAAGGGAACAAAGATCATTGTATTTTATCCAAAGAACGGTGTCAGCCCAATTCAGGAAAAACAGATGGTGACACAGAAGGGCGATAATACATTTGTTGTAGGTATCCATGGTAACTTTGACCAGGCACAGACTGGTGTGAAGAAGATTTTTGGTGATAAAGAAATGGCAGCGGAATTAGCAGCTGCAGGTTATCAGTTCTCCTCCGCGAATTCCATCAATATTGGACGTCTGGTGCCACAGATTGTCTATTATGTATATGCATATGCAAAATTATATGCAAATGGTGTTATTGGAAAAGATGAGAGAATCAATGTCGTAGTTCCAACCGGTAACTTTGGTAATATTCTGGCAGCATTTTATGCGAAGAATATGGGACTGCCCATTGATAAGCTGATCTGTGCTTCCAATGACAATAAGGTATTGTATGATTTCTTCCGCACCGGCACCTATGACCGCAACAGAGAATTCGTACTGACCACTTCACCGTCCATGGATATTCTGATCTCCAGCAATCTGGAGCGTCTGATCTACCGTATTGCAGGCAATGATGCAGACAAGAACCGTGAGCTGATGAGCGCTCTGTCCGGCAACGGCAAATACGAGATCACCGAAGAGATGAAGGCACAGCTGGCTGACTTCTACGGCAACTTTGCAAGCGAAGCGGAGACCGCCGCAGAGATCCGCCGTCTGTATGAAAAATGCGGTTATGTCATCGATACCCATACCGCAGTAGCTTCCGCAGTGTACGGCAAGTATGTGGTTGAGACCGGAGATCACAAGACCACCGTGATCGCTTCCACCGCAAGCCCCTTCAAGTTCACCAGAAGCGTTATGGATGCCATTGACATCAAGTATGATGCCATGGGTGACTTTGAACTGGTGGATGAACTGTCTAAGATCGCCAAGGTGAAAGTACCCAATGCCATCGAAGAAATCCGTACCGCACCGGTGCTGCACGATACCCAGTGTGACGTGGACAAGATGAAAGACACGGTGAAGAGTTTTCTTGGAATGTAGTTAAGAATTAAAAATTAGTGAGATACCGCCCAAGTCACGTCAACGGCTTTCTGGGCGGTATTGTTTTTGTGTAAAAACTTTATCCTTTATCTTGCGGGGGTTCTTTGCTATAATAGATAAGGTTAGCGGACTGTAACAATAATATGAAAATAGATACCGGAAGGAGAACAACATGACTGCAAAAGAAATGCTTGGAAAAGTGGATCATACCCAGTTGAAAGCCTTTGCTACCTGGGAGGACATCCAGAAATTATGCGATGAGGCGATTCAGTATCATACCGCCAGCGTATGTGTGCCCCCTTGCTATATCAAGAGAATCCATGACACTTACGGAGACAAAATCAATATCTGTACCGTAGTAGGATTCCCCTTAGGATACAGTGTGACGGAAGCCAAGGTGGCCGAGGTGCGCAAGGCACTGGAGGATGGTTGCAACGAGATCGATATGGTAGTGAATATCAGCGATGTGAAGAACGGGTTGCTTGACAAGGTGGAGGAAGAGATCCGTACACTGAAGAAAGAGTGCGGACATCATATCCTCAAGGTGATCATTGAGACCTGTTATCTGACCGAGGAAGAGAAGATTGCCATGTGTAAGGCAGTGACCAATGCCGGAGCGGACTTTATCAAGACTTCCACCGGCTTCGGAACTGGCGGCGCCACAAAGGAGGATGTGGAACTGTTCAAGAAATACATTGGCCCTAACGTAAAGATCAAAGCGGCAGGCGGCGTATCCAGCATGGAAGATCTGGAAATGTTCTTAGGACTTGGCTGTGAAAGAATCGGTACTTCCAGAGCTGTAGGACTCTGCAAGGGTGAACTTACGGAAGGGTATTGATTAACTGATATATAGATGATATATAGAATGGAGATAACATGGAAAACAAAGTGATTCAGGACAGACTTGCACTTCTTCGGAAGAAGATGCAGGAAGAGGGCATTGATTTCTATATGATGCCCACAGCGGATTTTCATAATTCCGAATATGTAAACGATTATTTTAAAGTAAGAGAATATTTCTGCAATTTTACCGGTTCCAACGGCACACTGGTAGTCTGGAAAGACGGCGCGGGACTGTGGACTGACGGCAGATATTTCATCCAGGCAGAAGCAGAATTGGAAGGAACGACCGTAGAACTGTTCCGTATGTTACAGGAGGGAGTTCCCACCATCGAGGAATTCCTGGAGCAGAACATGCAGCAGGGACAGACTTTAGGATTTGATGGCAGAGTTATCGCTGCCATGGATGGCAAAAAATACGAAAAGGTACTGGAAAAGAAGCAGATCCGCATCGCTTATGAGAAGGATCTGGCAGAGAGCATCTGGACAGACAGACCGGATTTTCCTGCCGGAAAAGTAACCGTACTGGATGAGAAAATCGCCGGTAAGAGCGTAGAGGAAAAACTGACAGAGACCAGAGAAAAGATGGCGAAGGACGGTGCCAATGCACTGCTTCTGACCAAACTGGATGATCTGATGTGGCTCTTCAATATCCGCGGTTGTGATGTGGAATGCAATCCGGTAGCAATGTCCTATGCCTATATTACAGAAGAGTCCGCAACCCTGTTTATCCAGCAGAAAGCACTGGATGCACAGGTGACGGAATACCTGGCAGCTCATCGTATCGAGGTAAAGGAATACGACACCGTCGTAGATTTCCTGAAGGCACTCCCTGCGGGCAATGCGATCCTCGTGGACAACAGATATTGCAGTTATACTTTATATAAGACACTGCAGAAGAACCAGCAGCTGATAGAGGGTAAGAATCCCACCGAACTGTTGAAAGCCATCAAGAATCCGGTGGAGCTTGCGAGAATGCAGGAGATCTTTTTAAAGGACAGCGTGGCCGTAACGAAATTTATCTACTGGCTGAAGACCCATGTGGGCAAAGAGAAGATCACTGAGGTGACCGCAGCGGACTATCTGGAACAGAAGAGAAGGGAGATCCCGGAATTCTTAGATCTGTCCTTCCCGACCATCGCAGGTTACAAGTCCAATGCAGCCATGATGCATTACGAAGCAACCCCGGACAACTGTGCGACTCTGGAGCCGGAAGGAATGCTTCTGGTAGATTCCGGCGGACAGTATCTGGGAGGTACCACCGATGTGACCAGAACCATCGTTTTAGGTCCCATTTCCGAAGAGATCAAAAAGCATTACACCATGGTAGCAGCGGCAGTGATGCAGCTGACCCATGCCCACTGGCTCTACGGCTGTACCGGACGGAATCTGGACATTCTGGCAAGACAGCCTATCTGGGATATGGACATTGATTACCAGTGCGGTACCGGACACGGCGTAGGTTATATTCTGAATGTGCACGAAGGTCCCCAGAACATGCGCTGGAGATTCACCGGAGGTATGGTGGAGGCAGTGTTTGAGGATGGTATGGATATCACCAATGAGCCCGGCATCTATATTCAGGGCAGCCACGGTATCCGCATCGAGAATGTTATGGTGGCGAAAAATGATGTGAAGAACGAGTATGGTCAGTTCATGCATTTCGAGACCCTGACATGGGTACCCATCGACAGAGAAGCCATTGATGAAAAGTATCTGAACGATACCCAGAAAAAGTATCTGCACGAGTATCAGAAGACTGTCTACGAGAAGATTTCTCCCTATCTGAATGAGGAAGAAAAAGAGTGGCTGGCCAAGGAAACCAGGGTAAAGTAAAGAGAATATAAAATCAGTATAAAATTTTTAGCGGTTTCTTGACTTTTTTACTGGGGTTTGAGATAATACAGACGATGTGGCAGAAGATAAAGACACACATAAATTTAAAGGAAAGAGGTTAATGTAAGATGGCAGAGATCAATTTAAGCAAGTACGGCATCACCGGAACCACAGAAATCGTTCACAATCCTTCTTATGAAGAATTATTCAAAGAAGAGATGAAGCCTGAACTGAAAGGCTACGAGAAAGGTCAGGAGACCGAACTCGGTGCGGTAAATGTTATGACCGGTATATATACAGGACGTTCTCCCAAAGATAAGTTCATCGTTGAAGATGAGAACTCCAAGAACACTGTATGGTGGACTTCTGATGAGTACAAGAACG
>OHRA01000742.1_pt1 | contig 11741 bp, 9 predicted proteins | sample 1578241 | NCBI WGS metagenome assembly OHRA01 (sample SAMEA3879597, study PRJEB24766) | human gut metagenome | biome: human-associated habitat; feature: feces | place: USA | collected 1985/1987 | reverse complement strand
TGGAAGCGCAGCACATATTGTTCCTGCCTTTTTGATTGGACGCACTCTCGTTTCATGTTTTGTATGTGCATTTTTTTCATGCGCACTTGAACTTTTTATCTGCCGCATCTGCCATGGCAAGCAGGCCTGTATGATAACCACATTTGCTGTATCTCTTCTTGTAATGTATGCCTCAGGCTGTCTGATTCCTTCTGCATTTTTGCCGGATATGCTTCGCCGCATAAGTGCCACACTGCCTGGAAGCCAATTAAAAAATATGATATTCTGGATGAAGGTTCTTTCAAGACCATCCACATCACTCTGAAATACGGTGAAGATAAGAACGACAAGATCATTTCCGGTATCAAGAGAGAACCTAAGGTTCTGATCGGTCGTGCAGGCATCAAGATTCCTTTTCTGGAGAAGAAGGATGAGCTGATCCTGAAGCAGATCAGTATCGACATCAAGACCAACGGTTATATACCTACCAAGGATTTCATCGGTGTGGATATCGACGCCGTGGCAAAGGTCAGAGTCCTGACCCAGAGAGATGTCACCGTAAATGCGAAGGGTGAAGTCGTGGCAGGTGCGGATGCGAACAAGAGAATCACCACCGAGATGGCCAATGCAGCCATGAAGAACTTCCTGAACATGAACGAGGATCAGATCCGCGATGCTCTGACTGATTCCTTACAGGGTAACATGCGTGAGATCATCGGTACCCAGTGCCTGAAGGAACTGTGTAATGACCGTAAGACTTTCGGTGATGAGGTACAGGCAAAGGCGCAGAAGGATATGAACGCTTTAGGTATCTGGATCGAGTCCTGTAACATTCAGAAGATCGAAGATGAGAACAACCTGATCACTGCTTTGGGACAGGATAACATGTCCCAGATCCAGAAGGATGCTTCCGTTGCAAAGGCACAGGCAGACAGAGATGTGGCCATCGCCAGAGCACAGGCACAGAAGGATGCCAATGATGCACAGGTCATCGCAGAGACCGAGATTGCCCAGAAGCAGACCGAACTGGCGATCAAGAAGGCAGAACTGAAGAAAGAGTCCGATATCAAGAAGGCAGAAGCTGACGCAGCATACAAGATCCAGGAAGAGGAACAGCGTAAGACCGTGGAGATCACCACAGCGAATGCGAACCTGGCCCGTCAGGAGAAGGAACTGGAGTTAAAGGAAAGAGAAGTATCCATCAAGGAGAAAGCACTGGAAGCTGAGGTCAAGAAGACCGCAGAAGCAAACAAATACGCAGCACAGCAGAAGGCAGATGCCGAGCAGTATGAGAGACAGAAGAGAGCGGAGGCCGAACTCTTCGAGATCCAGAGACAGGCAGAGGCTGAGAAGGCAAAGTCCGAGGCAGAGAGATTTGCCAAGGAGCAGGCGGCAGAGGCAGTCAAGGCAGCAGGCCTGGCAGAGGCAGCAGCCGTAGCAGCCAAAGGTAAAGCAGAAGCAGAAGCTATCCAGGCGAAGGCAGAGGCAGAGGCAGCCGGTATCCTGAAGAAAGCGGAAGCTATGAAGCAGTACGGCGACGCTGCAAGACAGCAGATGGAGTTAGATACTCTGAAGGTATACTTCGAACAGCTGCCCAAGATCGCCGAGGCTGTGGCTAAGGGCTACATGAACGTAGATTCCATCAAGATGTTCGGCGGCGATTCCAGCAAGCTGGCAGGCGATATCATGACCACTGTAACCCAGGTTACCGATGGTATCAAGGAGTCTACCGGACTGGACATCAATGAGATGCTGGCTAAGGGATTTGCAAAAGAAACAAAGTCTGAAGAGACTGGTTCTACAGCAAATGCCGATTACCATGAGGTAAAGCCGGAATAATACTTGCGATAAGCGACAGAATGTCATAAACTGAGGGTACAGAGACAAAATAAAAGTCTCTGTACCCTCTTGCTTTTGCGGGCGGGGTATGAAGATGAAAATGGAAAAGGAAGAAAAGATGACAACAGCAGATCCGAAGGCGACAAAAGAAACAGTAGAATTATGGCATTACCTACATGCCGTAGCAGGTAAACAGATCATTACCGGTCAGCACACCCAGACCATTCCCTGCGAAGAGATAGATTACATCAGGCAGGTCACCGGAAAGGAACCGAAGCTGCGGGGCTTTGAACTGCTGGCGTATTCTCCGAATATCAATTATGAAGATGCTTCCCCGGAATGCATCCAGGAAGTGGAAGAAAATAAGGGGACCGTGGAGACGGCATTGCAATGGGCCAGAAAACAGCGGGAAGCCGGAAATGGTGGTATTCTCACCTTTACCTTTCACTGGTTCTCGCCTCTGGAAGGCAGAGACAAGAGCTTCTATACCGAATACACGGATTTTGATGCAAGGGAAGTATTGAAAGAGGGAACCCCGGAGAGAGCGGCATTCTATCATGACATGGATGTGATTGCGGAGATCCTGCGGCGCTTTCAGGAAGAGCGGATTCCCATTCTCTGGCGCCCGTTCCATGAATCCTACGGTACCTGGTTCTGGTGGGGAGCGCAGGGCCCGGAAGTGGCGAGAGAGCTGTACCGCCTGATGTTCGATTACTACACAAAAGATAAAGACCTGCACAATCTCCTCTGGGTATGGAACAGCGATATACCAAAAGTCTACCCCGGAGATGAATACGTGGATGTAGTATCCATAGATGTCTACCTCCCGGAGTATCAGTCCACAGACTATGCGGATGCCTATGAGAAACTGGTGACAGCCACCTCCCGTGACAAAGTGGCTGCCCTGGCAGAAGTGGGCTACCTTCCCGATGTGGATCTCCTGCAAAAAAGCAGAATCCCCTGGGCTTACTACATGACCTGGTCCAAGGAATTCTGCATCGGCGAAAAATATAACAACGTAGAAAATCTGAAGAAAATGTACGACAGTGAATACGCAGTGACTTTGTGATACGGTCACATTTGCACTTGTTGCAGTTTGGCAATGAGAGCGTCCTTTAGAACTTTGGAATAATTGATACCGCAATTATCACAGGCAGTGTTTAACCACGCCGGAATAGTCAGTGTCTTCTTAACAGCCCTGTCATCATAAGCACGGGCATAATTATCCAAATTCACACAGATTAGATTTATTAATGCAGTGGGATCGTCTGATTTCACTGCATTAATTGCAGTAGGAGCAGGAAGAACATCGCCGTCTCTCAGGGAAGTAAACAGATATTGTGCACATGCTTCCTGTGCCATGGCAAAGGCATCTGCAAGACTGTCACCATAGGTGGCGAGATCATTAAGATCGGGAAAAATGACAGAGTATTTCCCATTCGCTTCCGGGTAAAAAATAGCCGGATATATATAATTCATAAGATCACTCCTTTCAAAGGCTGTTCCATATTATTTTAGTCCAGCCTGTTTAAAAATAGAATTAACAACTCGCAAAGGAATATCGCCGCTGTGATTGGGAATGGTTACTTTCCCTGACTTTGAAGGATGTTTGTACTGATGATGAGAACCTCTGATATCAGACAAAACCCAGCCATCGTCAAGGATGATTCGCTCTAATTCGCGAAAACGCATGGATTATCTCTCCTTTCTTAAGGTAACACGTATAATACGTGAAGTCAATAAATGTTGGGAAAATTCGCCGAAGAATTGGCGTATTTAGAAGTTTTTAAAATAAGATGAAATAATTGTACCGTGTAACATGAGAGAAAGCAACAAAAATGTTTTTCTCAGAAATTGAAACAAAAGTACTAAAAACAATTTACATAAATCTAAAATATGCTATAATATTTCCGTATTGAGACAAAATATTTGTGAGTTGTAGCCAAAAAATACTACAATTTCACACATATTTCCAATTATCAACAAAAGTAATGGGTGAGAGAGTTTATGGAATTAGGCAGAAAAAAGGTCCGTTTAGGTGAATTACTGGTAAACAGCGGTGTCCTCACGAATGAGCAACTACAGCAGGCGTTGGATAATCCCGCCCGTCAGGGCAAGAAGCTGGGTGAATTTCTGGTAGATGAGGGCATCGTATCGGAGGATGATCTGGCGAAAGCGCTGAGCCGTCAGCTGGATCTGGATATGATCGATCTGCAGAGCACTAACGTGGACAAGGAAGTACTGGAACTGGTGCCTGTCAATGTCCTGAAAAAGAACAAGATCTTCCCCTTCGCCTACAAGGAGAACAATTTCAATGTCTTGATGGTAGCCATGGCGGATCCTCTGGATTACAACGCTATCGATGACATCAATATCATCACCAACTATCAGGTAGAGCCCGTGGTTGCCACCACCCGCAGCATCATGTTGGCCATCGATAAATATTTCGGTCAGGAGGAAGTAACCGAGGCACTGGCAGCCTACGCCAAAGAGAAAAAGCTGGATGTGGTGGAAGACATCGCCACGGAGGAGAACATCAACAGCTCCCCCATCGTAATGCTGGTCAAGGACATGATCGAAAAAGCCGTCCGTCAGCGTGCATCCGATATCCATATCGAACCTATGGAAAACATCATCCGTGTCCGTTACCGTATCGACGGTGCCCTCTATGAGAGAGCGAGATACGGTGTCAACGTACTGTCTGCCATCATCGCCCGTATTAAGATTATCGGCGGCATGGATATCTCCGAGAAGAGAAAGCCGCAGGACGGCCGTATCACCCAGGACGGACATTTCCGTGTACGTCTGCAGGAAGGTAATGTAAATATCCGTGTATCCATCCTGCCTACCATATACGGGGAAAAAGTCGTAATGCGTCTTGCCGCGAAGAGTGCACTGAACCGCGACAAGAGCCAGTTAGGCTTCAAAACGTACGAATTAAAACAGTTTGACTATATCCTGAAAAATCCTCACGGTATCATCCTGGTAACCGGACCTACCGGAAGTGGTAAGTCCACCACCCTGTATACCGCACTGAGCGAACTGAATAAAGAAGACGTGAACATCATCACCGTCGAGGATCCTGTCGAGGCCAATATTGACGGTATCAACCAGGTACAGGTCAACACCAAGGCAGACTTGACTTTTGCATCGGCACTGCGTTCCATCCTGCGTCAGGACCCGGATATCATCATGATCGGTGAGATCCGTGACCAGGAGACCGCCAGCATCGCCGTACAGGCGTCCATCACCGGACACCTGGTGGTAAGTACCCTGCATACCAATTCCTCCGCCAGCACCATCACCCGTCTGGAGGATATGGGCATCGAATCCTACCTGATCGCAGATTCCGTCATCGGCGTTATCGCCCAGCGACTGGTACGCAGACTCTGTCCTTTTTGTAAAAAGCCAAAGCAGGCCACCAAGGATGAAAAAGAGTTCATGGGCATGAGGGAAGAGGAAGATGTGACCATCTACGAGCCCTGCGGATGCAGCAAATGTGACAACACCGGCTTCAAAGGCCGTATCGGTGTCTATGAGATCATGCAGATCACTCCGAAACTGAAAACCATTATCAGCAAGCGGGAGGGTGCCGATATCTTAAAAGAAGAAGCATTAAAAGAAGGAATGCATACCCTGCGTATGAGTGCCACGGACTATGTACTGGATGGCACCACCTCCTTCTCCGAGATGGTAAAGGTATCATTTGACGTATAATTCTATAAAAACCGCAATATTTTATAGAAATTTATCAAAATTTATAAAAATTTTTCAAAAACCTGGACCTTTTCAGGACCGGGGCTCGTCTTACATGGTTGGGGAGAAAGTTAAAGATAGAGACGCATTGGAGGGAAGGCACATGGCGACCTATGGCTACAGAGCCATCACAAAGGCTGGAAAAGAAGTAAAGGGAAGTTTGGAAGCGGATAACAAAGATCTGGCAATGGCAGAACTGAGAAGGCAGGAGCTGACCGTTATCGATCTGGGAGAACAGAGCTTCCTGACGAAAGACATCGACATCCAGATCGGCGGATGGCCCAAGGCCAGGGATCTAAGCGTCATGTGCCGCCAGTTCGTCAGCATGACCAAAGCGGGCGTCAGCATCCTCGAATCCCTGAAAATGCTCTGCGAGCAGACAGAGAACAAGAGATTACAGGATGCACTGAAGGAAGTCCGCATCAGCGTGGAAAAGGGTGAGACCCTGGCAGACTCCATGGCAGAACACCCGAAGGTATTCCCAGGGATTATGGTGAACATGGTGGCTGCCGGTGAGGCATCCGGTAGCCTGGAAACGGCACTCGACCGAGTGGCGGTGCAGTTGGAGAAATCGCATAAGACACAGGCAATGGTTAAAAAAGCAATGATTTATCCCATTGCAGTGTGTATCGTTGCCATTATTGTTACTATTGTAATGTTGGTCAAAGTAATACCTTCTTATGAAGAAATGTTTTCACAAATTGGCGGCGAGCTTCCTTGGATTACACAGTTTTATGTGAATTTGAGCCATGCTATTATTAATTATTGGTTTATTATTGTACCCGTGATTATTGCAATAGTTATGGGAATCAAATATTTTGCAAAAACAGATTTGGGAAAACATGTATTTGGTAAAATAGCAATTAAAATTCCTATTTTCGGAAAGCTAACAGTAAAAACAGCATCCTCTATGATGGCACGTACGATGAGCACTTTACTTGGAGCAGGCGTTCCATTAATTGAAGCTGTAGATATTGTATCTGGCGTTATGAGCAATGTTTATTTTAAAGAAGCATTGCAGGATGCAAAAGAAGAAATTACTATTGGTATGCCGTTATCCAGACCTTTGCAAGAGAGTGGATTGTTTCCACCTATGGTATATCAGATGATTCGCATTGGTGAAGAATCCGGTAATACAGAGGAAATGCTAGACAAACTGGCAGATTATTATGAAGAAGAAGTTGAAATGGCAGTACAGTCAGTAATGGCAGCGTTAGAGCCGATGATTATAATTTTACTGGCAATTGTGGTCGGCGGATTGGTTGCTGCTTGTATGTTGCCTATGATGAATATGTATGAGGCACTGGATTCGATGTAAAGAGGATTATCCGTTCTGTGTAGGGACAGAACGATAATTAATAAATGGGGCGGAAAACTTACTACCCTGAAATTAAAAAACACATAAAAAGGAGAATGTTATTATGAACAAGAAACAGAAGAACTTAACAAACAAAGGTTTCTCCCTGGTAGAGCTGATCATTGTTATTGCTATTATGGCAGTACTGGTAGGTGTATTAGCACCTCAGTATATCAAGTATGTTGAAAAGTCCAGAGTATCTGCTGATGCTCAGCAGGTAGAGGAATTTACCGGAGCTATGACTGTTCTGGCATCTGATGTTGATGTTACATTAGACAGCACCAAAACTTATACTGTTACATCTGATACTACCGGAAAGATCACAATTTCTAACGATTTGAAGACAATTTTTGATTCTTTGGGTTCTGTTGATACAGCAAAGAATTATTCTTACAAGTCCACATCTTATAAGGCACAGGCTATTACTATTTCCCTTGCCTATGATGGAACTGCTAAGGTTTGGAAGGTTACTGTTACCGGACAACCTAACGCATAATTTCTGAAAGGTAACTGACATGCTCCCAACAATTTTTCTCTACATAGTGATTTTCCTTTATGGAATCGTGATCGGCAGCTTCCTCAATGTGTTGATCTACCGTATCCCGAAAAAAGAGAATATTGTAACGACCAGGTCTCACTGCATGCACTGCGGTTATCAGCTGCGGTGGTACGACCTCGTACCGCTGTTCAGCTACCTGGCGCTGGGAGGCAGATGTCGGAAATGCAAGGCACATATCTCCGTTCAGTACCCCGTCATCGAGGCACTGAACGGAGTTCTGTACCTGCTCGTATTCTGGAAATTTGGGATGAGCGTGGATTCCCTAGTCTACTGCTTGTTATTTAGTGCACTTCTTGCTTTAAGTGTGATTGATTTCAGAACATATGAGATCCCTGTGGGATTTAACTTATTTATACTGGCACTGGGGCTGATCCATGGAATCTTCCACTATACACAGTGGCTGGATTTCCTGATCGGCTTTCTGTGTGTCAGTGTATTTTTACTTATTCTGTATTACGCTACCGGTGGCAGAGCCATTGGCGGCGGTGATGTGAAGCTGATGGCGGTCTGTGGACTGTTGCTCGGCTGGAAACTCATTATTTTTGCGTTTTTACTGGGATGTATCATCGGTTCCGTGATCCATCTGATCCGTATGAAAGTAAGCGGCGAAGGACATGTCCTCGCCATGGGACCGTATCTCTCCGCAGGGGTGGCAATCGCTGTCCTGTGGGGTAATGAATTCTTACAGTGGTATCTGAATTTTTACTTATAAGAAGATACCTGCATTTCGAACATGATTTCAGAAAGTTCTTCAAAGATTCTGCGATGGCGGAAGGCTTTTGAAATACGATAAATACCGGGAAGAGGAAGGGTAGAAATATGGCAATGAACAATCGCGTATTGAGTATTGAGATCGGCAACTCTTTTACGAAGATCTGCGAGATGGACTACAAGGTGAAGAAGCCGAAGGTCTACAAGGTATTGACGGTGGAGACACCGGAAGGCATCGTGGTGGATGGTATGCTGCAGCCGACACAGGAGTACGCAGACCATCTGGTGAATGCACTGGGAACGAACGGCATCCGTACGAAGAAAGTGCTGTTTACCATTTCTTCTACCAGAGTGGCAAGCCGTGAGGTACAGATTCCCAATGTCAAGGCGAGTAAGATCGAGGCACTGGTGAAGACCAATGCCAGTGACTATTTCCCGGTGGATCTGACCCAATATGAGATCGGACATTATCTGGCAGGCGGTCTGGCAGAGAATGGCAAGCTTCGTGTCATGGCTCTGGCCGTACCCAAGGCTCTTTTAAACAGCTATTATCAGCTGGCGCAGATGTGCGGCTGGGAGGTGGAGTGCTTCGACTACAGCAGCAACAGCTTATACCAGATTCTCCGCGATGAGAAGTCCGAAAAAGTTACTATGGTCATCAAAATCGATGAGAACAGCACCATTGTGACCGTGCTTTCCGCCGGTAAGGTGTTATTACAGAGAACGGTGGCTTACGGTGTGCAGGATGCTATTGATACTATGATCGCTTCCGGAGCCTATGCCGTGAACGATCCCATGAGTGCGGTAGAACGTTTCCAGAAGAAAACATGTCTGAACAGAGTACTCCATCAGGGAGACAAAGTCTGGGAAGAAAATGCCGGACGCTGGGAAGATGAGGATGCCGGTAATGTGGAGGTCACAGCAGCAAGACAGAAGATCACCGCTTCCCTGGAGCCTCTGATCGTGGGTGTGAGCCGTGTCATTGACTTCTATGATTCCAGGAACAGTGAAAATCCCATTGAAAAGTCCTATGTTACCGGTCTGGGCGGCAGCTTCAGCGGCATGAGCAAGCTGTTCACCAACTGCCTGGAGCGCAAGGTACATACCCTGTCCGAGATGGATGACAAGATCGGCATGAGCAAGGCCATCCGTTCCACCAGACCCGCAGCCTATATTTCCTGTCTGGGTGCGGTACTCGCCCCCGTGGGACTGATCGACAAGAGCACCCAGAAGTCCAAGGGACTGACCGTAGTCAGCGGCACGAACTATACCTTCGTCAGTGTGGCGGTACTGGTGTTGGGCGTGATCCTGTCCATCGCCATGGCAGCCACCTCTGTGACCAGGTACCTGGGAAATGTGGCGCAGAATGTGTATCTGCAGAACCGGGTACAGGAGCTGCAGCCGGCACAGGCAGTATACAACGATTATCTGGCGGCAGAAGCCCAGTATGATAAATACACATATTTATATGCTTATACCCAGACTCCCAATGAGAATCTGGTGGAGTTCATCAATGAACTGGAACAGATCCTGCCGGACAGCTTCTATACCAACAGCTTCAGCTCCGACCAGACCGGCATCAGCATGTCAGTGACGGTGGAAGGGAAAGCAGCGGCAGCCCGTACGATTCTGAATATCCGCAACATGCAGAGCATTGATGATGTAGAGATCAGCAATATTACGGACAGCAAGGATGAGACCGGCACGTCCATAGTGACTTTTTCCATTACCGGAAGCTATAAGGATCTGACGGATGAGACCGAAGAGAGCGGTGAGGCACAGACCGGCACCCAGACAGCACAGTAGGAGGCAGCGGAAGATGAAGGTTAAGAAGAGTGAAATTCAGCTTTTGATCGCAGTGATCGGTGTTCTTATTGTTGTGTGTACGTATTTTCTGGTATATTCCAGTTTTAATGAAAAATCAGATGCCCTTGAGGCACAGAATGTAACGTTATCATCCCAGGTGGCAACGCTGGAAGCCTTAGACCAGCGCAAGGCAGACTACATTGAGGCTACCGGGAAGATGCAGTCCTATATCACGAATTTTGAGAACCGTTTCCCGGCAGATATCTTACCGGAAGACAGCATTATGATGGTAAAGACATTGGAAGATTATACTCGTACCGAGGTGGCAAATATTGCATTCGGTTCCGAAGCAGAGGTGGTGTATACTCCTGCAGCGGATGCGGCAACGACGACTGCGGATGCAACAGCTGCCACGGATGTAGCAGCAGCCGATGCTGCGGCAGATACCACAGCAGCTGCCGCAACGACGGCAGCAAGTCCGGTATCTACGGACGGTACTGCTTATGCAGATACCCATATGTATGAGGTACCCCTGAGCATCAGCATTTCCTGCACCTATGACGATTTCAAGGGACTGGTAAGATACATTTACAATCAGCAGGAACGCGAGAGCATCCAGGGCGTCAGCATCAGCTACAACGAGACCGACGGAATGCTCACCGGCAACATGACCATGAACACCTATTATCTGCTGGGAACCGATAAGGTATACAGTTCACCTTACATCCCGGATATGCAGATGGGCGTAGACACTATTTTCGGAAACGTGGAATAATAGATTTGCAATCATAGCAGTATACGACTGCTTGCAGGCAGGATACTGCTATGATTAGCAAATCAAACAACCATGAGCAGGAAGGACGATAGTCCGGAGTGCGAATGGTTGTCCGGTTTCGGGAGCACGGAGTGCGGAGAAAACGGTATTAGTCATAGCAGGGAGGATGCCTCACATGCAGGAACGCACGGAGAGAAGACAACTGAATAACGAAGGCTTTTCTCTGATTGAACTGCTGATTGCCATCGTGATCCTGTCGATCATCGTTGTGCCGCTTTTGCACAGCTTTGTGACTTCTGCCAGAACCAATGCCAAGTCCCGCAACACCATGCATGCCACGGCCATCGCAGAGGATGTCATGGAGCAGTTTGAGGCACATACACTGGAGGAGATGGCAGACACCTATGAGACGGTCACTCCCACTGATTTCACTAACAATGTGCAGAGAGATGTCTCTCTGGATGTGGACGGAGACGGCGCAGCAGAAGATGGTATCTGGCAATATACCTTCCGGGATGAGAAGACGACTTCCGGCATCTATGATGTGGTAGTAACACTGGATCCTAACGGTTACACGGCACTGAATGAGAAGGATATTGTAAATATCCAGAACCTGGCAGGCAATCTGAATGCGGTATATTCCGAATCGGAAGATGCCGCACAGGAGGCATACGGTTATTTTGAAGCGTATTCCGGCGGCAGAGACGTTATGGAGATTGCCAGGAATACTACCAAGACCATCGAAATCTCCATAGACAGCAGCCGCATTTTACTGGATCTGGGAGACGGAACATGCTTTAAAGTGACGATCGCAGAATATTATACTCCAAGTGGAAGGAGTATAAACAAAAAGGGTGTTGAACCCGATATAGAAGTAGAATATCAGTATGACGAAGCTGATCCAAAGAAGGATAACCAGTTGGATAAAGCATTGGAGACAGTCAGCGAAGAATTAAAAT
>OHRA01000731.1_pt1 | contig 11948 bp, 9 predicted proteins | sample 1578241 | NCBI WGS metagenome assembly OHRA01 (sample SAMEA3879597, study PRJEB24766) | human gut metagenome | biome: human-associated habitat; feature: feces | place: USA | collected 1985/1987 | reverse complement strand
GAATCAGTGGGTCAAAATGGCCCACTGAAAAAGCCGGACGAGCTGCGGGCAGGGATTCGCAAATCTTTGCCTGTCAGCTTGCCCGGTGCAGGAGTGCAGAGGACGCAGTCCTTTGCCCCAGTGATATGATGCTGTGCGTCATATCCTACTGGGTATTATCTGGCGCAAAACGGCGGCAGATCCAGCAGCTTCGCTGCTGCGTTCTCTCCCAGCAAGCTGTTGAAATGAAAAAAGCCCCCGCTAAACCTTATACCAAAATCAGGAAAAAGTAATCAAAACAGGTTCACTTAGGGGGCCAATAATAGGCCTACGAAGCTCACGACTTTAGTGATTTCAGGTGCTATAATAATTGCAGAGATGCAGCATCTTAGCGATTTTTCCAAAAGAAAGAATAGCGATACAACAAGAAATGGGAACGATGCTTCCTACTTTCACCGAAAATTAGGAACTCTCGGTTCCTGTTCGAGTATGAGTTTCTCTGTTATACTTTCTGTAGGCTTCAAATGAAGAGACCCAACAGTCACTGTGATCTAGTGCCCGCTTACGCTTTTTGGAAATTTTTGAAAAAAGTAGGCCTGACAGGCCCACTTAATAGGCCTACGAGGCCCACGACTTTCACAATTTCGGGTGCTATACTAAATACGGCGGTACGGCATTTTAGAGATTTTTGGAAGAAATAGACGTATGAGGTCTACAAAAGTTGACGTACAAGGCCCACGCGCTTTGCGGGAAATCCTGTTATACTTTTCTTGCAGAGCGAAAGCAAACTCTTCTAAGCAGAAAGCGACAAACGCCATGATCTCCCACTGAGGGAAGGAGCGGTAGGTCACTTTCTTTGCAGTATAACAAACACATAAATCCTTTTCTGAAAGGACTACCTCTCGATTCCGAGAGAAGATTTCAAGACACGGTCTTGAAATGCGAGACCCGTTGCTTAGAAGAATTGTATCACTCCTGTGATTTGATCGCACGAGTGGCCGTACACAAAAAATACAGGAAAAGAGGGATGTCTATCTGAAATTAACACGACACAACGGAAGAGCTGGGACCCACGGAACCTACAACCCCAAGCACAATGACGGCAGTTTCAACCTTGCCAACAGTGAGCACATTGACCAAAAGCGTGCCAAGGGCAATATCTACTGGGATTGCTATCACGGCATCCGCTCTGCATCCGACAAGGACAAACAGACGGCTGCATTCAGCGATGTGGAGAAGATGTTCTATGAAATCCACTATTCTCACTTTGTGGAGAACCAGAATGCCCGCAATGCGAAGATTCGCCACACCGAGCGCAACCGAACCATAGAGGACTTACTTGCAGGTAAGAAAACTTGCCCGGAAGAAACCATCTACCAGTTCGGAACGCTAGACGAACACGCATCGGTGGAAGATCTGGTTTTAGTGGTGACAGAGTTTATGTCCGAATTTCATGAGCGCTTTGGCACTCATGTTCATCTGCTGGACTGGGCACTGCATCTGGACGAAAGCACACCCCACATCCACGAGCGTCATGTGTTCGACTGCGGGAACAAGTACGGCGAGGTGGCACCCCAGCAGGAAAAGGCATTGGAAGCACTGGGCTTCGAGCTGCCCGACCCGGACAAGCCCCTCAGCCGCCGCAACAACCGCAAGATCACCTTTGATGCCGCCTGCCGGAAAATGCTGTTTGAGATCGCCAAGCGGCACGGGCTGGAATTGGAGGAAGAAGCGGAATACGGCAACCGCAAATATCTGGAAAAACAGGACTTCATCCTCGCCAAGCAGAAGGAGCAACTTGCCGCCCAGCAAAGCAAGCTGGACGAATTGACCTTGAAAGTTTCGGATATGGAGACCCTGCTGGAAAATGTTTCGGCTGCGGCCTATGACAAGGCGGTGGAGGTCGTGACGGACGTGGTGCGCACCGAGACCCGCAAGGAAGATATGCGGATGATCGAGGACACGAAGAAGTGGGTGCTGTCGCCAGAGAGAAAGGCTCCCAAGGTTACACGGGAGTACACTGCCAAACATCTGGACACTGTGCTGGACAAGTTTCTCAAGACCATGCAAACCACCACTACCCGCTTGCAGGAGAAGCTGCTGAAGCCGGAAGTCCGGCAGAAGGGCAAGGAGCAGGTCAAGGAGAAAGCACGGGATTCCGTTCTGCAACTGCTGAACCGCTTGCAGGCAGAACAGGCACAAAACAAACCAGCGGCACAACCCCGCACACAGGAGGGGCACTCGGAAATCTGAACCTCATCGGGAGAGTTCGGAGCAGAAAGCTGGCACTTTCTGCCCCGGCACCCGGTTACAAGGATATGGAGGTGCAAGTGAAAGAAGTTTGCGTTTGCGAAGCAATGAAGTCCCCAGTGGGGACTTTAAGCAACGGAACGGTCTTGCGTCAGCAAGATGGAGGGACTAAGTCCCGACAAGTTCCGATTTGGCAAAAGAGTAATCTGACCTTGGAGGAAGCGGCGGCTTACTCTGGGATCGGTATCAATAAACTGCGGTCAATGACCGATAGCGATGAATGCAAGTTCGTCCTTTGGAACGGAACCAAACGGCTGATCAAACGCCGTAAGCTGGACGAATATCTGGACAAGGCATTCTCGATCTGATGCGGTTCAAAAATTGACCGTTTGATGTTGCAGGGAGTCTTGCGTCATGGTATACTCATGGCGTAAGGCTCCTTTTCAACATTCTGTGAATGAAAAGGAGAGTTTATATGCAAAGACGTAAAGATAATAAAGGCCGTGTTTTGAAGGATGGCGAGGTCTACCGCAAGAGCGATGGGCTGTATATGTACCGTTGGACTGCGAAAAACGGAAAACGCCATACCATCTATGATGCAACCTTGGAGGGGCTGCGCGAAAAGGAAGAGAAGATCCAGCACGACTTGGCAGATGGCCTCCGCATCCCGGAGTGCAGCCTGACCCTGAATGACCTGTTTGAACTGTGGCGTAAGAACAAGGTGGGCTTGAAAGAGCATACCTTCGCCAATTACGTTTATATGTACAATCGGTTCGTCCGGGATGAGATCGGCATGATGAAGCTCAAGGACATTCGCAAGTCGGATATCCGCAGCTACTACAATGGCATCGTCCGCAATGGCAAGATGGCGTTGAACACGCTGGAAACCATCCAGAATGTTCTCCATCAGGTCTTTGCGGTGGCGGTGGACGATGAGTACATCCGTGTGAATCCCACGGATGGTGTCCTGACGGCCATTAAAGCCGCCCACCAGTACGAAACGCCCAAACGCCACGCTCTGACCCTGCCCCAGCAGCAGGCGTTTCTGAATTTCATCAAGAAAACGCCGAAGTTCCAGCACTGGCTCCCGATGTTCACCTTCATGCTGGGTACCGGATGCCGCATCTCGGAAACGGTTGGCCTGTGCTGGGGTGACATCGACTTCGAGAGTGGGTTTATCACCATCCAGCACAATCTGGTGTACCATGACCACGAGGTCGGTGGCTGCTATTTCACCATGTCCACCCCCAAGACTGCCGCCGGTAAGCGGGCAATTCCAATCTTGCCCGAAGTGCGGAAAGCGCTGGAGCAGGAACGCACCAACCAGCAGGAGCTGGAACTGGTATGCGAATACGAAATCGACGGAATCTCGGACTTCGTATTCCTGAACCGCTTCGGCCAGCCGCAGAATCCGCAGACGGTCAACCGCGCCATCAAGCGCATCAGTGTGGCCTACAACGAAGCCGAGCTGGAAAAGGCCGAAAAGGAAAAGCGGGAACCGCAGCTGCTGCCGCCTTTCTCCTGCCATAATCTCCGGCACACGTTCTGCACCCGGCTGTGCGAAAATGAGACCAACCTGAAGATCATTCAGGACATCATGGGACACCAGGACATCAGCACCACGATGGAGATTTACGCAGAAGCCACCAAGGAAGCCAAAGCCCATTCCTTTGCAAATCTGAACGGTAAACTGGGCATTTCGGTCTGAAATCCACTACACCAACTACTACACCACTTTTACACCAAATTGCCGGTAAGTTGTGGAGAGTTGCGTAGGGTGACGTACGGGAGCAGGAAAAAGGAAGCCGCATGGATAGGCTTATAAAGGAAAATAAAGCCATTTGTGAGCCTTCCTTGACCTGTCCCCACGATGAAGCCGATTGAGCAGTAAATTCCGCGTTTGCGCAGCAATGAAAGCCCCAGTGGGGCTTTTAAGCGGCCGAGCGGTCTTGCGCCAGCAAGATGGAGGGGCCTTGCCCCGACAAGCTCCAATTTAAGCGAAACAAAGCCTGAAACTTCTTGATGTACCGAGAAGTTTCAGGCTTTTTCTTTTGATGGATTTCCAGCGAGAACTACACCATACGCCAATTTTACGCCAAACGATGTATGATTTTGTGCAGAGCAAAAAGAGCGTTGTTCCAGTTTGGCAGTAGAAACGGCTGTGTAGTAGGCGGGTGTAGACCTGCAAAGGGCTACATCAAAAAGTGGGTTCATGGATCTGCAAACGGACAGCTGGAACTTTCCACCACAGAAGAAGTAAATGGGAAGAATATGGAGAAGAGCACAATGGAAAAGTTGAAAATCAGATTCCATCATGAAACTAATGATCTGGACTATGTCCCTGTTGGTGATTATTATCTTCCCGACCTGACTTTAGATGAACAGTTATCTGCTCACTGTTGACGAACAAGTGCACGAGCAGTTAAATCTTCTCATTCAGCAGATGTCAAATGCTGAAGGCGTGATTGAAGAATTGAAAGCTGCCAACCAGATGGAATGGGTACAGAGAATGAACGATATTCAAAATCGAGCAAAAGAAATGGTCTTTTTCGATTGATTGAGTCAAGTTATCAATAAAGAAACAGCACGCCAGGGCTTTTAGTTCTGGCGTGCTGTTTCTTTACTGGGTATTTTGTCTAAATTTCTATTGCTACACATAATGTATAGTTGTATAATAGACAAAAGTGTGCTCCCCTAATAAAAAATGAAAGGCGGAACTGAGATGGCAAAAACAGCACAGGGATTTCCTACAAAAGAGTTTTTTGTGGGAATGCTTACTCGTGATATTGAGTTAAATGATGCTATTCTTGATTTGCTGGATAATTGTCTGGATGGTGTGGTACGTCAGAAAAAAGGCTTGACAACACGTGATACACCAGACTTTTATAATGGTTTCTACTCTAAAATCACAATAACCGATACCTCTTTCACCATAGAAGATAATTGTGGTGGCATCCCGATGGAAGTGGCTGAAAAATACGCGTTTCGTATGGGACGCTCTGCAGAAAAGTCTGATGATGAACTTCCAACAGTTGGTATCTACGGAATCGGTATGAAACGTGCTATTTTTAAAATCGGCAGGTCTGCTGTCGTAACTACGCGGAATGATGGCTGCCTCTATACTGTAACTATCCCTGAAGACTGGTCTTCGTCTGAAGACGATTGGAACTTCCCGATTGAAGAATTACACGATGACAATGTTCTTCCCACTGGAGGGACAAGCATTGAAATTAAAAATATCAACAATGGAATCGCTGAGCTTTGGAACAACGCTGATAAGCTTGGTATGTACATTAACAAGCTTATAAAGGCAATCGAGCAAAGTTACAGTTTTATTATTCAAAAGGGTTTTGAAATAAGTATCAATGGTAGAAAAGTAACTCCACTCCCTATTGAACTTCTTGTTACAAAAGAAGATGCTGGAATAAAGCCATTCATCTATACGCAGAATTTTGATGACGTAAGTGTAAAGCTTGTAATCGGATTTTATGCTCCACCTCCCTCTCCGGAAGATATCGATGATGAAAACGACTTAAAGCGTTCGACAGCAGATGCCGGATGGACGGTCGTATGCAATGATCGTGTGGTGCTATACAATGACAAGTCTCATCTTACTGGTTGGGGAGAAGCAGGCGTGCCGCAGTATCATACACAGTTCATAGGAATTCGTGGCATTGTAATCTTCGAAAGCAACAACCCGAAAAAGCTTCCCATGACAACAACCAAACGCGGTGTAGATACTTCATCATATATTTATGCTGCCGTTAAAAATCGAATGCGCCAAGGTCTAAAAATGTTTACAGATTATACAAACCGCTGGAAAGGGCAAAATGAAACAGAACGTTTGTATTCTACTGCTGCAAAACGAACCTCTGTCGGCGATTTGCTCGTTCCTGCCAGTGAACTGGAGAAAAACAATCATATCAAGTTGCGTCAAAATAAGGGTGGACTTGTTTATAGTCCGGATTTGCCAGAACCTCCAAATGACAAGCCCTATAAAGTCATTCGATACACTAAAGCATTGGATGAAATTGAAGACATCATTGAATATGTATACAATGATCGGTCTTTTTCCATTTCCCCCTCAGACGTTGGAAAAAAGTGTTTTGAAATGATTCTGGACGAAGCCAGAAAAAAAGAAGGTAATTAATATGGCCAGCCAACCATTTTATCATCTTCGGCCAAATAAAAGTATTGATCGTAATCTATTTGTGCAAACACTGATAGGCTTGACATCGGTATTTCCTGTTGCTGATTATTGGTATACAGGATTCGGATCATATATGTTTGATGATTTTAAAATATTACATGAACGCTTAAATATTTCCAAAATGATCTCACTTGAAGCCGATCCACAGGTGTTTTCTCGCGCAAAGTTCAATTTGCCGTACAATTGTATAGATGTAAAAAATATGGACAGCACTGCGTATCTGACAAGATTTATGCCCAACGATACCGACCATAATATTTTCTGGCTTGATTTTGTTTCACCATCAGGACTGGGTGCCCAATTAGCTGATTATACAACACTGCTGGAGCGATTGAATCCAGGAGATATCGTTAGAATCACATTAAACGCTAACCCGGATTCTCTTGGGAAGAAATCAGAAAATCCGGATAGTATTCGGGCAGCGCGATTAGAAACATTGAGAAGCAGAGTCAAGGATGCATACCTTCCTCCAGAACTCACAGCAGAGTGTCTTACGCGGCACAACTATCCAATAACGTTGCTGAAAATTTTAAAGGCAGCAACGTTGCTAAGCTTTGAATACAGTGCGAACTTCTTATTTCCACTTTTTTCAACAGTCTATGCAGACGGACAGCAAATGCTTACATTTACCGGCATCATTTTAAATGACCCCAGTTTGGAATCAAGAATCAGAGATTCGCTAAAGGCATACCCGCATAATACTTTTTCTTGGGATACTGAACCCAGTAGAATTGAAATCCCTGCTCTCTCGGTTCAGGAAATTTCAGAATTAAATAAGCGTTTGCCAATCACCGATCAGCAAACGCTTATGACAGATTTTCCATTTATCTTTGATGATAAGCACTTGGATGCCGTGAACAGTTACATTGCATACTACAAATACTATCCCAATTATCATTTGGTCAGCTTTTGAAAGATCACACTCAAAACCTGTTCAGCAACAATCGGAGAAACGCTGTTGCCAATTTGCCTGAAACTGTGCCATATCGTATCTGGCAGGCAAAACCAGTCCGGAAATCCTTGAAGTCTGGCCGCTTCTCGCGGCATAATAACACGAGCTTCTTTATAATGGATAGGCCGTACAGCTTGATAGCTTCCTTTTTCCGGTCCGGTACCTGCACGTAACGTTGGGCAAAATCCATCTGGATTTAAGCGCGTTGACTTTGAAATTTCATCTTTTTGGCCATAGGCCAAATTGGCATAACGTTGTGCTACCTTATCTGTATGTACTGTCGGAAGAAAGCCGTTTACTTCATGCCTTTCCATAAAGCCTTTAATATAATCAGGATCGCCAACTAATGGAGGGCGTCTTGAAACTGTATGTTCGTAAAAGAACTTCGTTTGAGAATGTTGGTGATTCGTATCAAAATAACTCGATTCCAGTATACCAAATCCGGTTTCACCATTCACTTGTTCTTTTTCGGGAAGCCCTTCAAACGCTTGGCGCACGGTCGTCATTGCGTCAGGAAAGACCTTTTTCTGTTCGATGTCTTCCTTTGTAATGGGCTTTACTTTGCCAGGGAGAAAGCCAATAAAGAAAATACGTGTGCGAGTTGTAGGCGCACCATATTCGTTTGCCGCAACTTTTATGGGGAACATGCTATATTGTGAAACATGCTGGAAAGCCTTTGCTCGAATTTCATCATATTTGGGATTCATAATCCCAGGCACATTCTCTGCCAGAAAGAAAGAAGGCTGGATATCTTCAACAAGTTCAAAGAATTTAATGAAAAGGCAATTTCGTGAATCATCAACATTTCCCTGACCAATGCTGCTGAAACCTTGGCAGGGTGGGCCTCCAATAATTCCATCAGGCTTTTTGTCTTTTATCTTTACTATCTCCAGCAAAGATGAACCGGTTAATTCCATAATATCCTTACGGATATGTATGGTATTAGGAAAGTTTTTAGAATGTGTTTCAATCGCGTGTGGTTCAAGTTCAACAGCAGCGGTAACCGTAAAGCCGGCTCTTGCAGCACCTAAGCTTAACCCACCCGCTCCAGCGTAAAGATCGATTACGTTTGGCATTATTCCATTTCCTCTCCCTGACATAAAAAACCATTATATATAATACACCTTTTTTGAGAAAAAGGCAAGCAAAACAACAATTTCTTGTTGCGATAAGATTGAACCGGTGATATACTGGGAAAATAACGGTACAAAAATTTTCCCAGAGAGGATGCATACAATGTCCAAGCAGCTTCATATCCGACTTGAAGATAATGTTTTCGATGAATTATCTGATTACGCTAATGAAAACGGGCAATCCGTGCAAAACTGTGTATCAGGAGTTTTAATTAGAATGTTGAGTCAGCAGAAGTCTCAAAAAAAGGTGGATGCCTCTTTCACGTTTATTGACTTGTTTGCTGGTATTGGCGGAATGCGAATTGCATTCGATCACGCTGGTGGTCACTGCGTGTATTCCAGCGAATGGAACAAATACAGCCAACAGACTTACTTGGCTAATTTTGGCGAACAGCCAGAAGGCGATATTACTCAGGTAGATGCAAACTCTATTCCAGATCATGACATCTTGGTAGCCGGTTTTCCCTGTCAGCCTTTCTCCATTGCGGGTGTCTCTAAAAAGCAGAGCCTTGGCAGAGCGACCGGCTTTGAAGATAAAACGCAGGGAACATTATTTTTTGATGTGTGTCGAATTCTAAAAGCAAAGCGGCCAAAGGCCTTTATGCTTGAAAACGTTAAAAATCTGTGCAGCCATGATAAGGGCCGTACCTTTAAGATTATTCGTGAAGCCCTTGAAGAACTTGATTATGAAGTCTTTTTTGAGATACTCGATGGGAAGAATTTTGTACCGCAGCACAGAGAGCGTATTCTGATTGTTGGATTTGATAGAAAACGCTATGGCCATGGTTACAATTATAAATTCCGATTTGATATTACGCCCAAAACACCGAAGCCGGTTATTCGGGATATTCTGGAAACAAATGTCGATACCAAATATACGCTATCCGACAAGTTGTGGGCATATCTTCAAAACTATGCCGCAAAGCACAAGGCCGCTGGAAATGGATTTGGATATGGCATTGCCCCATTAGATGGTGTATCTCGTACGTTAAGCGCACGATATTATAAGGATGGTTCGGAAATCCTGATTGAACAATCCGGAAAAAACCCGCGGCGTCTAACTCCACGTGAATGTGCGCGACTTCAAGGATTTCCTGACAGTTTCAAAATTCCGGTTTCGGATACCCAAGCTTACCGTCAATTCGGTAATTCAGTTGTTGTCCCCCTTATGGAAAATGTTGCCACACTTATTGTAAAAGAGATTGAACGGCTGGATAATGAAAGCAGCCAGTCGAGGGATGAAATGATTATTTCTGAGGTTGGTTGAATGGAAAATATTGCACTTTATGCGATATCCGCGGCATTAAATGGTCAAAAGGTGTTTTGCAAATTCCTAGCAGCGAATGATACCGGATTGACCGGTGGTCATCAGGAAGGAATTTATATTGCAAAACCAGCCATTCCCATTCTATTTGAAACTCCGGGTGAGCGTGGACAGAATAAGGATCGGTGGGTTGAAATAAAATGGCAGGGTGATTTTATAAGGAGAAGCCGTTTTATTTACTACGGACAGGGATCACGAAACGAATATCGTATCACAAATTTTGGCAAAGGGTTTCCTTTTTTGCGTCCCGAATATACTGGTGCATTATTCGTTCTGGTTATGGATAGCGAAGAATACTATCAGGGATTTGTTCTTAACACAGAAGATGATATTAATCAGTTTCTGGATGCATTTGGTGTCAGTCCAACAGAGACAAATCGATTGATTCAAATTCGTGAAGCAGACCTTGAACTTCGCGAAAAAACAGCAATAGAAGAGTTTATTTCTGGATTGACGGTAGATTTTCCTGCATCCGAAGAAATGTCCGCAGCTGCGCGGCGAATCCAGAATGCTGTGTATGATCATGAAAACTTTATTATAGATAACCCTGATCGCAAATTGCTTGATTGGACTGATGCGGAATTCAAACTGTTTCGTGCTTTGGAATATGCACGATATGGTGATATGATAACTCATGGCTTTCCATCGGTTGAGGACTTTATAAATACAGCCAATATTGTACTGAATCGAAGAAAAAGCCGCGCTGGAAAAAGTCTTGAACACCACCTTGCTGCGATTTTTGATGGCAATGGGGTCCGTTATAAGGCTCAAGCAATCACTGAGGGCAATAAGAAACCTGATTTTATTTTTCCCTCACAGGATGCGTATCATGATGCAGCGTATTCAACTGACCGATTGGTTTCTCTTGCAGCGAAAACAACCTGCAAGGATCGTTGGCGACAAATTTTAAATGAGGCTGATCGACTTCGTGATCGGCCAAAGTATCTTTGTACCTTGCAGCAGGGGATTTCTGCTGCACAGATGGACGAGATGCAGGCTGAAAATGTCATTTTAGTTGTTCCAAAACCATATATTCAGGCATATCCTGCTGATAGGCGTGAACGAATCTGGACACTGGGGCATTTTGTCACGTATGTGAAAGAAGTTGAAAATCTATAATGGCTGATATCGTTTCAAAGAAAAAACGCAGTGAAAATATGTCAGCTATTAAAAGCAAGGATACCACTCCGGAGATATATCTTAGAAGGCTGCTTTTCTCAAAAGGGTACCGATATCGTAAGAATGACAATCGTATTACTGGACATCCAGATATTTATCTTCCAAAATACAAGGTCGCAATTTTCGTGAATGGATGCTTCTGGCATAGGCATCAAGGATGTAAATATGCCTATACGCCGAAAAGCCACATTGACTTTTGGACTAATAAATTTAAAACAAATGTAACACGTGACAAAATTGTTTATGAGCAATTAACAAACAGCGGCATCCGAGTTCTCATCGTATGGGAATGCTCCATTCGGTAAATGCGCAAAGATCCTTTAAATGCAATAAATGATTTTAATAAAATCAAAACTTTTTTGGAAAGCCAGCAGAGTTTTGATGAACTTTAAATCATTTGATACGTGTCTACAATCAAAAAAACGGTGAAGCGGATTCTATCTGCTTTGCCGTTTTTTATTACAAATCAGTTACAAAGTCGCTTTCAATGCTACGAAATAGCCATTTTCGCGGGCTAGTAAGTAGAGGGGTGTTTTTTAGCTGAAATCACCTGCGAAAATGACAATTTGATTACAAAATCACCTTGAAGGGTGCCAAATGGGCATTTTCGATGGCTAGTATATGGAGGGTTCTTTTTCAGGGCACAAAATTCTGCCAGAAAAATTTTCTCAGCACCCCCTATTTCAGAGTACTTTTTCTGTTAATAGTACAGACAGCGTTCTTAAGCGCTGAACTCCGAATCTGTGACTTTTCTGTTAACTTTTGAAAACATGGTTGTATTTTGGGTGTTTTCGTCGGCTATCAATTAGAGGGATATTTTTTTTCGGAAGCCCTAAATTTCGAAGATTTTCTATAAAATCTGCACCTTGAAAACAGAATAGTTCAATCGTCCGGTACTTCACAAAAGGTACTTCTGTAACT
>OHRA01000727.1_pt1 | contig 12017 bp, 10 predicted proteins | sample 1578241 | NCBI WGS metagenome assembly OHRA01 (sample SAMEA3879597, study PRJEB24766) | human gut metagenome | biome: human-associated habitat; feature: feces | place: USA | collected 1985/1987 | reverse complement strand
TCCGTTGCCTTCACCTACATAACCCCAGTCAGCATCAGCCATTTCACCTGGCCCGTTCACTATGCATCCCATGACGGCGATCACAACATCCTTCAGATGGGCAGTCCGCTGCTTGACCTGTTCGAAAGCAGCCTGGAGATTGTACATTGTCCTTCCACATCCAGGACAAGCAATATACTCAGGTTTGTAGAAACGTCTGCGGGATGCCTGAAGAAGTTCATCCTCAAGATACTTTCCAAGACCGGATTCCGATATTGAGACAGCGGCTCCATTCTCGTCGTGATATACGCCGGAAATGTGCACCTCGTCAATTTCCTTGTCAAGCAGACGCTTGCCGAAGTCACATGAGAAATCCAGGAGCAGACGTTCACGAGAAGGGGAGTCATACACCGCCTCGGCTCTGCGGCCTTCAATCTTTACGGAAGTCATCGTGGAATTAAGTTTACCCTCGTAACGCAATGCGAGATAACGTCCTACAGGAATCTCATTGACAGGGTCCTCCGTCAGCGAAACACGTATGGTATTGCCCAAACCTTCCGAAAGAAGGGCGGAAATTCCGACACACGATTTGATTCGGCCTGAGTCTCCGTTTCCGGCCTCCGTAACGCCGACATGAAGAGGGAACACAACGCCTTCTTCCTGCATCTTCTTGGCCAGCAGGCGGTAAGCTTCCACCATAACATAAGTGTTACTTGATTTCAGCGACACGACCACGTTGTAAAAGTCGTTTTTCACGCACAGACGAAGCCACTCCATTGCAGCCTCGGCCATCGCTTCAGGAGTATTGCCATAAAGATTCGTTATGCGCTCACCCAGCGAGCCATGATTCAGTCCGATACGGATAGCGGTGCCATGTTCCTTGCATACAACTACCAGTCTGGCAAGCTGACGTGACGCCTCATCGAAATCCTTGCTGAAGTTTCCCGGATTGATACGTACTTTTTCCACGAAAGGAGCCACGGCAATGGCCGTCTCCGAAGAAAAATGAATGTCGGCAACTATAGGAGTATCAATTCCTTCTGCGCGCAATCTGTCATGGATAGCCTTGGCATGCTGCACATCCGGAAGACCTGGAACCGTGATACGGACGATATCCACGCCCGCCTCATACATACGTTTGCATTGCGCCACTGTCGCATCCTCATCGTAAGTATGAGTGTTGCACATGGTCTGAACTGCTATCGGATAATCCGATCCGATATGCACATTACCTGCTGTTGCTGTCAATGTCTTCATTTCTTGTCTCATATATTAGCCCCTTTGCTTCATTCTTCAGCATTTTTCTTGTCTTTCCTGTCCTGCGCGTCAACTGGAAATGCAAACCTGCGGAAATGATGATGTCCGAAGGGTATGCAAACCTGTAATAATATTCACTTTTGTAGTCAGGCTTGTAAAGGCTGCCAAGCGTATACCTGTACATTGCCTGGAAATGCAACTCCACAGGATCGAAGAAAAAACCGAAACCGACACCCGCCTTGATGCCGTATTCGAAACGCTTGTCGTAATCATAGAACTCCGTACGATACTTGTCCTCAATCTTTCCCTCACGCTGCACGCTCATCCTGTAGCCGCCGAACAAACCGGCATTGACAATGAATTTCAGATGCCATACGTCCATGTGCATATGGGCCAGGAGCGGTACCTCAATGAAAGTATAACGTGCCTGAGTCGCGCCGTCCACATTCTCTGAATAATCACCCGTCTCCTTGTCAATCTTGAACTTGTATCCGTTTTGGCCATAGAAGATACCGGTCTGGAAACCGAAGTACGGCATATAGCCGAACATCTTGCCGTAACGGGTATAGATGACACCGACATTGACAGGATTCATAAGCATGCCCTGCTTCTTGGTCGGATTGAACATGACCTGGCTCAATGCCACTCCATATTGTACGCCAATCATGGAATAATCATTGATAATCAGCTTCTTGCGTATCTTTACGGTATCCAGGAACTCGTCTGAATATTCAAAATCCCCGGTAATCGTGAAGGAACTGTCTTTTAGGGGCAGCACTCTCGACACGGTGTCCGGCATATCCACTCTGACAGAATCCCTGATAAGAGTCTGTGCCGATATCGTGCCGGAAAAAAGGGCCACGAATGCTATTGTTATAAACTTTTTCATCTCTACTTCGCGAACAATTTTCCGATATCAATCCTCTGCTCCATCTCCGTGGATTCCTTTATGGTCAGCACCTCTGAACCGTCACGCAACTTATAGAAGATCACCTTCTCCGGCTGCCTGTGTTCCAGCAAGTTACCCGTATCCACAATGCCGTTCTTGTTGATGTCTTCCGTTATTCTCACAGAATATCTTCCGGATTTCAAGTACGGGAACAGAAGCTTGGTATCATTCTCGATTATATAGCTGCGCATCACCTTGTCACGCTTTTCATTCAGCAGGTCGACAATATATTTATGACGCACTCCCACCATATCAAGAGACAATGTGCTGAGTTTGTCATCCTTAGGCAGGGAAACCTTCACCTCGGTACTGTCATTGTAGAACCCGTTGATATCACGGAACTTACGATGAGGAACCTTGAGTTTGTACTCATAACCGGACATTAGTTTTCCCTCAGGCTTCAACACGTATTTCCTGAGGTTCAATGTGTCCCTGGAAACCGAAAACTTCATTTTCGACTCCTGCTGTTTCGGATTGATTGAAGTCAATGTCAGCGAATCGAAGTTCTCGTATATGATGGGGAAGGCGAATTCGATTCCGAACCCATACTGCTCAATAGTTTCCGGATCCGCCTTGACCGTCATTACGCAAGTCGTGTCCTCATGCTTGATATCCCTTCTGGAACTCTTGGATTTGCCACCTGTCTTCTCCTGCACCAATTTGACATGCTCGGTGAACGGTTTCAGCACACCCGCGGTATCCGTCTTCATGTAGTCAACGAAAAGATGCAGGGTGTCAGGCTGACGTCTCCTGTCATTGATCCAGATTTCCAGACTGTCGCGCTCAATATTGAACTGGGTAATCAGGCGGTTTGCCGGGAATCCGCGCACCCACATGGAATCAATCATTGCATCCGGTGCCATGAAAGTGATGTATGCTGAACGCGGCTTTGTGCGTACCTTGTTCACAATCATCTGTTTGCTGGGCCGTTCACGGAACAATACCAGCTCATATTCCGCCTTTCTTTCCATGCAGTGCAGAGTGTCCTTCATGTCGTATTTCTTCAATTCCGGAAGATCGTCAGACACCACGATTGTAGGACGTATCACACTGTCACAGAACGCAATAAGGTCATTGTCAGGATCATATACATTGTTGGAACTTTCATCTTTGACGGCATAAAGACGGTACAATGTGTCCGCAATATTGCGTATCGAGAAGAAACCCCAGTCATCAGTTTTCACGGCAGCATCCGGCCTGTGCTTCAGGATTGCCGAATCCGCCAGGTCCTTATAAAGCATGACGGTCGCACCCTTTATCGGCATCAATGTGCTGCAATCCCGTATAACACCCGTAATAGCCATGGAATCAATGACTTGTCCGGTAGAGAATGCAAGCGTATAACCCGGATACATGTTGCCTTCATTGTTGTCTGCAATGGCGTTCGTCAAATCCAGCGTATACGTCGTATTCGGTTCCAAGTCAGACTCGAAGTACACGACCAGGGATTTGCCTCTGATCTTATATTTCGGAGATTTCTCCAGAGGAGGCGAGAGGAATATGCCCTTTGCATCCTTGACAGTGACATATTCATTGAAAGTAATGACTATCTGCGTGTTATGCACAGGAACATTGACAGTTCCAGGCAACGGTGAAATATTGGTGATGACAGGAGGAATCGTGTCCTTGTCACCTCCGCTCGGCGGTGTAGTCGTATTGGCACATGAATGGGAGAACATCATTGCCCCCAGGACAAGCGCCACCGGAACAGCCGGAATCAGTTTTTCTATATATCCTTTCATCTGTTTCTACATATCTGTGCGTATCACGCTCTGTATTCCATTGATTTTCTGTAGTTTGTCCATCATGGTTTCCAGCAAGTCCCTGTCATGCACATACATATCTATATATCCTTCGAAGATACCGTTCTCATTATTGAGGTTCAATCTTCGCATATTTACTCCCATCGCGAGCGAAATATAACCCGTAATGTCATTCAGCAATCCTACGCGGTCAATGCCTTTGAGCGAAATCCGTACCGGGAAAGCCTGCCATGACGTAGATTTCCATTCGGTCTTCACAATCCAGTCACCGTGCTTGGTGGCCAGGCTTTCTGCGACGCTGCAACTCTTCTTGTGTACGGTGATTGTCCCGTCTGGGGAGAGGAAACCGATGCAAGGATCACCGGGAATCGGCTTGCAGCAGCTTGCTATCACGTATTTGTGGCTGTCCTCCTCGGAATTGATGATGTAATCCTCGTTTTTCTTTACCTTGTTGGACAACAGCCCGGCAATGTTGTTGAACTTGAAGTACCCGATGCCATAACGGAACAGGAATTCATCAGAATTGTTGAGATCCAGCGAACCTGCTATCTTCTTCAGTATCTGGTTGTTATATATGACACCGACATATTTCAGATCATCTTGAAGCTTCTTCCTGCCGATTTCTATGAATTCTGTACGCCTTGGTCTGAACCAGTCCATGACGAGGTTCTTGGCATGTCTTGTCTGGAGGAAATCAAGCCATTCCGTCTTGGGATGTCCGTCTTCCGCGGAAATGATTTCCACCTGGTCTCCGGTCTTCAGTACGTAAGAAAGCGGGACCAGCTTCATATTGACTTTTGCGGCAATCGCCTTGCTGCCTATCTGGGAATGGATCATATAAGCGAAATCCAACGCTGTCGCACCATTCTGGATGGACTTCTGTTCCCCCTTAGGAGTGAATACCAGTATAGTGGTGGTAGTCAAGTCATTATGGATGATATCCAAAAGTTCGAGCGCATTGACATCCGGGCTTACGAGAATTTCCTTCACTTTGGACAGCCACTTGTCCATTTCATTGTCATTCTCACTTATATATCCGTCCTGCTTATATGCCCAATGCGCGGCAATACCTTTCTCCGCAATGTCATCCATACGCTTGGTGCGTATCTGCACCTCGATCCAGATACCGGTCTGGCTCATCAATGTACAATGCAGGGCCTCATATCCGTTGCTCTTGGGATGTTTCACCCAGTCACGTACGCGGTCTGCCTTGTACCTGTAAATTCCTGTGATTATGGAGAATACGTGATAACATTGATCTCTTTCCGTCTCCTTGTCATTTTCCTTCGCGGAATTGAAGACAATCCTTACGGCATAGAGGTCGTAGACCTGTTCGAAGGAAATCTGCTTGGTGACCATCTTGTGCCAGATGGAGTACGGCGTCTTCACGCGCTTCTTGATTTCGAAATCGAAACCGGCATTGTTCAGCGCCTCGCGGATAGGTTTTATGAATTCGTCAATGCCCTTTTCCTTGTCGGACATGTCGCGGTTTATCTTGGCGCTGATGTCATTATAGGCGTCCGGCTCCTTGTAACGCAGCCAGATGTTCTCCATCTCGGACTTGACCTCATAGAGACCGAGCCGGTGCGCCAGCGGAACGAAAATGAACATGGTCTCGCTCAAAATCTTGTCGCGCTTGTATTCCGGCATGAATTCGATGGTGCGGCAATTGTGCAGACGGTCAGCGAGCTTGATCAATACCACGCGGACATCATCATTGAGAGTCAGGAGAATACGTTTGAAATTCTCCGCCTGGAGGCTCTCCGTGTAGCCGGCATCATTGTTCTTCTTGTCCTGATTGTCGAGCACGTTCTTGATTTTCGTCAAACCGTCGACGAGAGACGCGATCTTGTCCCCGAACAAATGCTTGATATCATCCACGGTGTAATCCGTGTCTTCCACCACGTCATGCAGCAATGCCGCCGCTATGGCCTTGTAACCCAGGCCGATATCATTGACCACAATCTTGGCGACGGCGATAGGGTGCAGAATATACGGTTCTCCTGATCTGCGCCGCACATTCTTGTGGGCCTCATTTGCAAAATCGAATGCTTTCTGCACCACGGCAAGCTCCTGCTCGCCGGAACATCTCTTTCTGGCGGCTTCCTTCAGCTCGGCATAGTTTCTGGCTATGACCTCATAGTCTCTCTGCGTGAATTCTGAAAAGCTCATTTTGTGTCAAGATTATAATTGTCAACGTTCTGGAAAGCATAGGAGAATTCAGCACCGATGAGGATTATGAACCATCCGAAGTTTAGCCAGAACATAAAAAGCGGTATAGCTGCTACCGCGCCATATATTGTATTGAGTCTGGATACGAATATCTGCGTCTCCAGAAAAAGGTATTGCATGGCAGTGAAAACAGGGCCGGAAAACAGGGCGGCCTTCAGCGCATTGCGGTAATTGACGATATGGTTCGGGATGAACTTGTACATCGCCGAGAACGTGAACACGGAAACTACGGCGAAAATCAACCATCCGAGGAACGTCTTTATATTGTCGGAGAACGCTATCTGATTGGGTACCAGGACATCCAGGATATTGGAATAAATGATGGACCCGGAGAAGAAAAGCAGAATCACGAAAGGAGAGAGCACCAGGATAACCATGTAGAAACTCATCCGCTTCAGGAAATTTCTGGATTTGTTCACCTTCCAGACATTGTTGAACACTGACTCCACGCACATCATCATCCAGATTACAAGCCACGCGAACAATATCGCACTGACAAGCCCCACCGGACTGGACTGCGCCGTATTTATGATGTTTTCCGCGAATCCGAACAATGTGTCAATCGCCTGCTGGTTAGTGATATGCGCAGACAAAACCCCTTTCAATGTCCCTTCCAGCCCCAGGCCTCCGGTAATGAAGAATGCTATCGCAATGAAAGGCACCGCCGCCATCGTACAGAAAAAGCTCAATGCCACTGCCTGGAATCCGATTTTCTGTGCCGAGAATGTCTTGATTGTGATAATCAGCACCTGGAGATCCTTGACCAGATGCGCACGCATCCTCGAAAGGTTCTCGTAATTCACGTCCCAGATTCCTTCGGACAGGAACATTTTCCAATTCTGTATTCTCTCCTTGATTCTCATCCGCCCAATATCTTATTCTGTCCGCCAATCATATCATGCCACCGAAAAGATCCGGTTCAATGTTTTCGTCCTCATCTGCCTCAGGCAGAGCACCTTCCGGAAGCATTGACCTGAACTTTTCCTCATCGATGACAGGCACCCCGAGCTGTTCAGCCTTCTTCAATTTCTCCGGTCCAGGTTTCGTTCCTGCCAGCAGATACGATGTCTTGCCGCTGACGGAACCGCTGTTCTTGCCTCCATGAAGCTCGACAAGATGCTTCATTTCATCCCTCGAAATGCTGAAATTGCCGGAGATTACGATAGTCTTCCCGGCCAGTGCCGCTGAAAGATTTTCCGCCGGAGCTTCTATGGACAACTTCAGGCCATCCGCTTTAAGTCTTTGTATCTCAAGCAAATGCTTTTCATTCTTGAAAAAGTCGTGTATGCTTTCAGCGATGACGCCACCCACATCAGGCACTGCCAGCAACTGATCCACGGACGCCGCTGCTATCGAATCAATGTCCTTGAAATATCTTGCGACTTCCTTGGCCGTAGATTCTCCTACATACCTGATGCCCAGAGCGAAAAGCACCCTCTCGAACGGGACTTTCAAACTGTCTTTCAGACTGTCAAGAAATCTCTGAGCCGAGCGCTCCTTCCAACCTTCCATACGTAAAAGATCGGATTTCCTGAGGTCATAAAAATCAGCTGGAGTGCGCACAAGGTCCAGATTATAAAGCTGTTCAATGGTAGCTTCGCCTGCTATCACATTCATGGCTTTTCTGCTGAGGAAATGCACCAGCCTGCCCTTGATTTGCGTAGGACAGCCATCCACATTCGGGCAGAACCATTTGGCTTCGTCATCTTCTTTCACCAAATCAGCGCCGCAGTCCGGACATGTTGTCGGGAAAACCGGCCTGACCACGTCAGCGCCACGTTTCGAGAGTTCCACACCGGTAATTTTCGGAATGATTTCTCCGCCTTTTTCGACATAGACGTAATCGCCGACGCGAATGTCCATCTGCGCCATCATATCGGCATTGTTCAATGTCGCGCGCTTGACGACAGTTCCGGAGAGCTGCACAGGATCCAAGTTCGCCACCGGCGTTACAGCGCCTGTTCTACCGACCTGATAATCAATGGATTTTATCTGCGTCAATGCTTGTTCTGCCTTGAATTTGAATGCTACCGCCCAACGTGGGAATTTGGAGGTATATCCAAGTTCGGTCTGATATGCGAGTTCATTGATCTTTATGACGATTCCGTCAGTCGCATACGGAAGGGTCTTGCGCTCCGTGTCCCAGTAATTGATATATGCCTCTATCTCATTGATATTGTGGCATATCTTCCTTTTGTCGGAGACCGGAAGCCCCCAAGATGCGGCAGCATTCAGGGCTTCGTCGTGTGTCGCGAAATTCACGTTCGGGCTCGGGATATGATACAATGTGCACCAAAGTCCTCGCCTTCCTACTTCTTTCGGATCCAGGAGTTTCAGTGACCCGGATGCGGCATTTCTCGGATTAGCAAATGGCTGGTCCTCATTCAGAAGCCTCTCCTCATTGAGTTTGTCGAAAGCGCTGTACGGCATCAGGATTTCGCCCCTGATTTCGAATTCTTCCGGATAACCTGCACCATGCAGTTTTTCAGGAATATTGGAAATGTGCCGCACATTTTCAGTAACGTCATCGCCGATGACACCGTCGCCTCGGGTCAATGCTCTGAACAGCACGCCGTTACGATATGTCAGGCAGATTGCTGTACCGTCAAATTTCAGTTCGCAGGAATATGTAAAAGGAGCACTTATGGTTTTGGACGCACGCGCTACGAAATCCTCAATTTCGCCGATATTGTAAGTGTTCCCCAGCGAAAGCATCGGATATTTGTGGGGATATTGGGCGAATTCTTTCCGCGCGGACGTCACGGTCTTTCCGTTTTCGTCGCTGTTTTCCAAATCGCTGCCTACCTTGCGCGTAGGGGAGTCCGGAGTTATCAGATCCGGATATTGGTTTTCCAGGTCGGCAAGTTCATACATGAGATGGTCATAGTCATAATCACTTATGACCGGAGCATTCTCCACATAGTACTTGCGGCTGTTTTCCCAGAGTATTTTCCTGAGTTCCTGTATTCTATTTTCTGCCTGCTGGCGCGTCATTTTCCGTCATTTATGTATATACACACGAGGATATACCTCTAAAAGTACAAATTTAACCAAATTTTTGTGGAAAATCGGATGAAAAGTAATAATTTTGCAGGCTGAAAACGAATATAACTTCATAACATATTATTAAAAAGATGAAAGACGCAATCATTATCTTGTGCGGTGGCGGTCCTGCCCCGGGAATGAACTCAGTTTCAATGAGTGTAGCAAAGACTTTTCTTTCAAAGGGTTACAGGGTAATCGGCCTCCACGGCGGATATTCAGGACTTTTCTGCAAGAACGCCCGCACAGAGGAACTCGACTTCTTCAAAGCTGACCGTTATTTCAACCGCGGTGGTTCATATCTCGAAATGAGCCGTTTCAAGCCGACTGACGAGGATTTCGAAAAGAACTTCAACCTCGACCTCTTCAAAGACAACAACATCAAGCTTCTCGTGACCATCGGTGGTGACGACACGGCTTCTACTGCAAATAGAATTTCCAAATTCCTCGCAGCCAAGAATTATCATATCGCGAACATCCATTGCCCTAAGACCATTGACAATGACCTTCCTCTTCCGGCAAACGCTCCGACATTCGGATACAATTCTGCAAAGAACGAGGGCGCTCACATCGCAAGGACAATTTACGAGGATGCACGCACATCAGGCAACTGGCTGGTAATCTCAGCAATGGGCCGTACATGCGGAAGCCTTGCACTCGGTATCGGCGAGGCTACACATTGCCCTATGACCATCATCCCTGAGATGTTCAACAAGACTCAGATGACTCTGGAAAAGATCATCCGCCTTTCCATTTCAGCTATCCTGAAGAGAAAGATCATGGGTGTCAACTACGGTACTATCGTTGCTGCCGAGGGTCTTTTCCACAATGAGGAAGTTGCCAAAGAGGCTGCTGACGCAGGCGTTCACTTCACATACGACGAGCACGGCCATCCGGAACTCGGCAAGATTTCCAAGGCTGTCCTCTTCAATGAGCTTCTCGAAAAAGAGTTCAAGAAAATCGGCATCAAGGTAAAGAGCCGTCCGGTAGAAATAGGTTACGACGTACGTTGCCAGGATCCTGTCGCTTATGACCTTACATACTGCACAGAACTTGCAATGGGCGTTTACCAGCTGTTTAGCGAAGGCAAGACCGGCTGCATGGTATACGTAGATTCTTACGGCAATGTTTCTCCTCTCTATCTTGCTGACCTTCAGGATCCTGAGACAGGCAAGATTCCTCCGAGAATCGTAGATATCAATGCCGGTACAGCACAGAACTACTACAATTACATCGCTCACTATGTGACACCTGAGGATTACGAGGCAGTAAAGGCTCTCGGTATCGCAGATCCTTCAGTTTACGATTTCAAGAAGATTCTAGAGTGGTAAATGAAAATGTAGACTAAAGTCGCACATTTGCATATAAATGATTGAAGAAGAGTTGTTTCGGCAGCTCTTCTTTTTTGTGTTCGTCCAGCACGAACAATCGAGTAGGAGGAAAACGAAGTAGTTTTCTTCCTACTTTCGTTTTCCGACCTCTCACACCACCGTACGTGCGGTTCCGCATACGGCGGTTCTTTATTTTACGTGCAATCTGACATAGTAGTCCATCAGACAAGGGTAGCCTGCGGCACGAAGTTTATCGTTGGTTGCGGCGTGGTGCATTATACCTTCCGCATTTGCCCAATATCCCTTGTTGCTGTTGCCATAGATTCTTGCCCAATATGACTTGATGTAGCGCACCCTTCCTGCGTTCATATCCCATCCCGTTGCTCCTGCCCGTCAGCATCTTGAGTTTTGCTTTCAGTTTGAGCAGGCTCTTGGAATGGACACACAGCCTTCAGCCCTCTCCAGTCTTGTAGAAGGTATGTCCCAGGTACTTCATCCCACGGACATAACCGACTTCCGTCTTGTCGAGGTTTACTTTCAGGTGGAGTTTCTTTTCGATGAACTTGGTCAGGCCTTCGCATACGCGCTCCGCACCCCTCTTGCTTTTGCAGAAGATTAGGCTGTCATCTGCGTAACGCACGAACGGATGACCGCGGCGTTCCAGCTCCTTGTCCAGTTCGTTGAGCACAATGTTGCTCAACAGCGGACTGAGCGGGCCGCCTTGCGGCGTTCCCTCCGTTGTCGGCTGATATACTCCGTTAACCATCACGCCAGCAAAAAGGTATTTATGTATCAGGCTTATGCCCCTGCCGTCCTTTATGGTGTGTGAGAGCAGTTCTATCAGGTAACTTTGGTTTACGGTGTCAAAGAAGCGTTCCAAGTCTATGCCTACGGCATATTCATAACCTTCATCGAGTATCTTCTGCGCTTGTCTCAACGCTCCCTGTGCACCGGCATGGGCTTATATTTCCCGTTCAAGATGGAGTTCCTGAGTTCATCGTTGTGGAGTTTCAAGTATGGAAGCAAGTCCGCCTTCGGTTATCTCCATATAGGTCTGCGCTCCCTCGATGACTTCGGCTTCCAGCCTATCTTCCCGTGGGCAGCCCTCATTCGTTTTCTGCTTTCTTTCCTCCATAGAGTTTCTTCATTAGACTTACTTCGAATAAAGTTCGGCCCTTCCCTGCGTGTCGATATTAGGCAGGTACTATGACCTCTGCTGACTTCTCGCAGTTCGTTGTTACTGCTCGCTTTCGCTCGCCTGCGAGACCTCTCCAGTTATGGACTTACTCTTTCCATCTTATGTCTGCCCGATTTACCTTGGGCGATTTCGGATAGTTATCGGACTTCGATTTCTTTTGCAATCTTATCCTCACCCATAGGCCTCATATCGGATTTCTGTCCGTCAGACCAGATGTTTGCCGCAGGCTTCCTTCAGATTCCGTCTCGCGGCGGACACCCTTGCCT
>OHRA01000715.1_pt1 | contig 12175 bp, 7 predicted proteins | sample 1578241 | NCBI WGS metagenome assembly OHRA01 (sample SAMEA3879597, study PRJEB24766) | human gut metagenome | biome: human-associated habitat; feature: feces | place: USA | collected 1985/1987 | reverse complement strand
GAATATTGGAGACTTCGGGAAGACAACCGGTGAAAGTTTCTTTGATCTGGTAAAGGCTTTAGATCAGGTGGCAGGGATTGAACGTTATCGTATCTCGTCTATTGAACCCAACTTGCTGACGGATGAAATAATAGAATATGTGTCACGTTCACGTGCATTCATGCCGCATTTTCATATTCCTTTGCAGTCGGGCAGCGATGATGTGCTGAAATTGATGAGACGTCGATATGATACCGCATTGTTTGCTTCCAAGATACGCAAAATTAGGGAGATCATGCCGAATGCGTTTATTGGCGTGGATGTAATTGTGGGAACACGTGGTGAAACAGAGGAATATTTTGAAGATGCTTATCGTTTTATTGAAGGGCTTGATGTGACGCAGTTACATGTTTTCAGTTATTCGGAACGTCCCGGTACGCAGGCCTTGAAAATAGAGTATGTAGTGAGTCCTGAGGAGAAACATCGCCGTAGTCAGAGATTGTTGGTTTTATCTGATGAGAAGACAAAGGCGTTCTATACCTCTCATATAGGAAGGGAAGCTTGGGTATTAATGGAAAAATCTAAGGCTGGAACTCCTATGCATGGATTTACTGATAATTACATGGAATGTATGATTCCTACCGTTGGTGTATATCCAATCGCTACAGCGAATGACAAGGATCAGATCAGTGCACCGCTCATGTCCCGTTTCGCTGTCATTGATATCCCGGATTATACACCGGAAGAGAAGAAAGTAATCTTCTCCAAATTCGCACTTCCGAAGGTGCTGAAACGCATGAGCCTGAAGGCAGAAGAGTGCATTATGACAGAAGAGGCACTCAATGAAGTGATTGAACTGTACTCCAATACATCAGGAATCCGAGATCTGGAACAGGCAGCAGAACACATCGCAGCGAATGCATTGTATCAGATTGAGGTGAACCATGTGGAGAGTGTTGAATTTGATGCAGAGATGGTAAGAGAACTGCTTGGATAAAGTTGGGCTTTGCCCTGAAAAAATGAGCTCTGGAAAGTTTTGATTTTCCAAAGCTCATTTTTTGAATTCCTACTGTCTATAGTACTGCAGGAACTCCCCGATTTTACCAACCGCCTCTTTCAGCACTTCAATACGCGGCAGATAAACCACGCGGAAATGATCCGGCTGATGCCAGTTAAATCCACTTCCCTGAACGATCAGGATCTTCTTGTCACGAAGCAGATCAAGAGCAAATTTCTCATCATTCACAATATTGAACTTCTTCGTATCAATCTTCGGGAACATATAAAATGCAGCCTGCGGTTTTACTGCGCTGATTCCCGGAATATCCGTCAGAGCCTTGTAAACATATTCACGCTGCTCGTAAATACGTCCACCCGGAACAATATAATCATTTACACTCTGGTGTCCGCCGAGAGCTGTCTGTACAATGGACTGTGCCGGAACGTTAGAGCAAAGACGCATGTTGGAAAGCATCTTGATTCCTTCGATATAGTCTCTTGCAATATTTTTATTTCCACTTAAGATCATCCATCCGATACGGAATCCAGCGATCATATGGGACTTGGACAGTCCGCTGAATGTCACGCAGAACAGATCCGGTGCGAGAGAAGCGATAGAAACATGCTCTTTTCCATCCATAACAAGACGGTCATAAATCTCATCAGAGAAAATGATCAGCTGGTGTTCTCTTGCGAGATCTACAATCTGCTGCAGTACTTCCTTCGGATAAAGAGCACCGGTCGGATTGTTTGGATTGATGATAACGATCGCTTTTGTACGGTCATTGATCTTCTTACGCATATCTTCGATATCCGGATACCAGTCAGACTGCTCATCACAGATATAGTGCACAGGCTTTCCACCGGCAAGTGTAGCACAAGCTGTCCAGAGCGGATAATCCGGAGACGGGATAAGAATCTCATCCCCTGTATCCAAAAGAGCAGACATCGTAAGATTGATCAGTTCACTGACACCATTTCCTGTGTAAATATCGCTCATCGTTACATTCGGCAGGTGCTTTAACTGGGCATACTGCATGATCGCTTTTCGCGCAGAGAACAGACCGGCAGAAGCAGAGTAGCCTTCGCAGTCAGAAAGCTGACGGCTCATGTCATAGATCACCTCATCCGGTGTACGGAAGCCAAACGGAGCCGGATTTCCGATATTAAGCTTCAGTACATGAGTTCCCATCTCTTCCATTCTGGCAGCCTCATCAACAACCGGACCTCTCACATCATATAATACATTATCTAACTTGGATGATTTCTTGAATTCTCTCACTTTCATACCTCCTGAATTATCTGCGGATGTCTGTATCTTATCAACATCTGACAGTGTGGAATCATTATCATTATTATTGTTTAACCAGTCAGGATCAACCTGCAGGGCATCTGCCAGAAAATGTAAGATGTCGGTACGCGGGATTGTCTTCCCACTGACATACTGGCTGACATGACTTTTCCCAAGCTTGATCCCTTTCTGCTGGGCAAGACGAACAAGATCAACCTGCTTCAGGCCTTGCTCGTTCATAGCGGCTTTTAATCTGTCTGCAAAGGTTTCCATAAAGCTCCTTTCTGGGGTTATCCTTCCGGGGGGCAGACCCCATTAATAAAGTATTAACAAAATACAAAGTTCAATTTAAAATCTGCTTCAATACGAAAATCTCTAAAAAAGTTCAATTTAAAAGTTCAAAACTTTAGTCAGAGTATACCACGATAAATGAAAAAGTTCAATAAAAAAATTACTGTTATAGAAAATTCGCAAAATCACGGTATCATTAAGAAAATATGATATACTAAAAGTGTTTATTACAGCAAAATACAAAGTACACAGAACGAAGGGAAACAGGAAAATGATTCTTGAAAATGAAAAAATAAAACAGGCATTGGAATATATAAAGGAAGAAGATCCGGCAACGACTCAGGACACGCTCAATATGTGTCAGATCCCGGCACCTTCTTATAAGGAAGAGAAAAAAGCGGAGTATATCCGGGAGCGGTTCCGGGAGATCGGGCTTAGGGATGTCAGGATTGACGCTGTTGGAAATGTGCTTGGGATCTGGCCGGGAACCGGTGAAGGACCAAGTGTAATGCTTGCAGCACACACAGACACAGTATTTCCGGAAGGGACAGATCTGACGATAAGAAAAGAAGGAAATCGTTATTATTGTCCTGGCATTAACGATGACACACATGCAGTGGCGGAGATGATTGCAGTGGCGAAAGCAATGATCCATGCAGATCTTCACACAAAAGGGGACTTGATCTTCTGTGCAAATGTGTGTGAAGAAGGACTTGGAGATCTAAAGGGCGTGAAGTATCTGTTCGGATACGACAACAAAGCTTCAGAAGAATGTCCAGAGGTAGATGCATTTGTCTCGATTGATAACCAGTATACGGGCGGGGTGATCTATACGGCAACAGGAAGTCACCGTTATGAGGTGACATTTACCGGAAGAGGTGGTCACAGTTTCCAGAACTTTGGCATTCCTAATCCAATCCATGCAATGGGACGAGCCATCGCACGGATCGCAGAATTCCAGGTCCCGAATGAGCCGAAGACAACATTTAACGTAGGCGTGATCCAGGGAGGAACTTCTGTAAATACAATTTCAGGTTTTGCATCCATGCTGGTAGACCTCCGTTCGGACAGCGAAGAAGAGCTGAACCGATTGGACAAAGAACTTCATAAAGTGATCAAACAGGCAGTGGAAGAAGAAAATGCAAGATGGGATGCTTCAAAGCCGCAGATCAAAGTGCAAATCGAAGGACGCGGTGTGAGACCGGCGGGGGCACAGCCAAAGGACTGTGCAATCGTGAAAGCAGCATTCCGGGCGGCAGAACTGCTGGGGATTGAACCGGAGTATCGGTATGAGAGCAGTACAGATGCGAATATCCCGATCAGTATGGGAATCCCGGCAATCACTGTTGGAAGAGGTGGAGAAGAAGACGGAATCCATACCCTTCAGGAATGGTACGAGCCAAAAGAAGCATGGCTTGGACCACAGAGAGATTTGCTTCTGATGATTCTGCTTGCCGGGGCAGAAGGAGTCTGTGAGCCGGCTATAGAAAAAAGATAAAAAATCTTAAGAAAATATCAATGTCTTTTTAGGCACATTTCCTGTATACTGATGGTATGAGAGAATATTTTGTGCAGATTGTACCGGATGTCCCGGAGATTTTATCTTTTGCACAAAAAGAAGTAAAAATAAAACAAAGTAGGAGGGCAAAAGATGCGGGGAATCAGAAAGCAGTCATCCGACACACAGAGCTCCAGTCAGCCGAAAGAAAAAAGAAGATTGGATACAAAACAGAAAAAAGGAATGTTGATCGGCGGAGGTATCTTCCTTGTGGCAGTGATCGCCCTGATTCTTGTGAAGAATCTGACAGGCGGAGGTGGAGCAGATGGAGAGAATGTTCTCTATGCGGATTCCGTCGGAATGATCACAGGGACAGGACTTGGGACACAGAACCGGTTTACAGGAGTGGTTGAAGCACAGGATACGTTGAAACTGACACTGGCAGACAATCAGAAGGTAAAACAGATCTTTGTTGAAAAAGGGCAGGAAGTGGAGCCTGGAACAAAGCTGTTTGAATACGATACAGAAGAGCTTGCCATGACATTAGATCAGGGAAAACTGGAGCTTGAGAAGATCACGAACAACATCAGCAGCCTGAATTCACAGATCGCGGTACTTACAACGGAGAAGAAGAGTGCACCGGCCAGCGAACAGCTGTCCTATACGACACAGATACAGGAACTTCAGATGGAGATCAAGCAGGAAGAGTACAATTATAAAGTAAAAGAGCTGGAAGTAAACCGTACACAGAAGAGCCTGGAACAGTCTACAGTAACTTCTACAGTTGCCGGAATTGTACAGGAGATTAACGAACAGCAGGGAACAGACCCTTCTACAGGAGAGTCCCAACCGTTTATGAGTATCCTTTCTACAGGAAAATACAGAATCAAAGGAAAGATAAGCGAGCAGAACATCGGAGATCTGACACCGGGCACACAGGTGACGATCCGCTCCAGAGTGAATGAAGATGAGATCTGGACAGGTACAGTAGATAACGTAGACACAGAGAAGCCGGAGAACAGTTCCCAGGATTCTATGAGTTATGGTTCTGAGAACAGCGATAATCAGGCAACAAAGTATCCATTCTATGTCACATTGGATACAATGGATGGATTGATGCTTGGACAGCATGTCTATATCGAGACAAGTACTTCACTGGAAGCAGACAAGATGTGGCTGATGCGTGACTACATTGTAGACGCAGATTCAGATCATCCATATGTATGGGTAGCAGGAGATAATGACAAGCTGGAGAAGCGTTCTGTTACACTCGGAGAGACGAACGAAGATATGGGAACCTGTGAGATCGTAGACGGACTGAAAGCTTCTGATTACATTGTATGGCCAAGCGAGGAGTGCAAAAAAGGTGCAGCTGTTGTGAAGAACGATTCAGGTACATCAGGCAGTACTTCAGATATGTCAGGAGCCGAGGGCGGTTACGAAGAACCTGTAGAAGAAAATGCAATGCAGGAAGGAGTTCCGGGAACGGAGGAGAGTGTGGATGAATAAAAAGAAAATAATCAAGATCGGCATTCCTGTGGCAGCAGGCTGTATCGTTCTTGCACTTGGAATCGGTTTCGCAGTGAAGAACAGCGGAAAGGCTGTTAAAGTAGCTCCTGTCAGCAGTTTGAATTCCGGCGGCTGGTACGATGATAGTGGGATTGCAAGTTACGGAACCGTCACAACGAACCAGAAGCAGGACATTTACGTGGATGATACTATGCCGATCACACAGGTTTACGTGAAAGCCGGGGATACGGTGAAAGTTGGAGACCGTCTTGTGGCATATGACACGACACTTTCTTCCCTGGAACTTGAGATGAAAGAAATGCAGATTCAGGGGATTGACCTGAACATTCAGAACCTGCAGAAAGAGATCACCCAGCTCAAGGAGACGAAGACCGCGAAGGCAGATACAGGGGCATCCGTCGTGCAGACAAGTGAAGATGGAGAACAGCAGCCAACTGTACAGAAGATGAGTGCTGTAAAGATAACTGTTCTTAATACATCAAAAGAGGATGAGAATAAAAAACCGGATGGCGATACCTCGAAGGATGATACGACAAAAGATGATACGACAAAAGATGACAACACAAAAGACGATGCTTCGAAAGATAATAATGCGAAGGATGACACATCCAAAGATGATAATAAAAAAGACGATGTACCGTCTTCCGCAATTGAGCGTCCATTCCCTGAAGCATTAAAGGGAAAAGAGGTTTACAGTGAGATTACATTAGATTCTGTTCCTTATAATAAAGAAGACGCAGACGGAACAATGGAAAAACCGTATCGTTATCTTTGCGCACCGGGGGCAGCCGTAAATGCACCGTTTATGCTCAAAGTATTAAAAGAGGGTCAAGTGTGTGCCTTTGATGTAGTAGATAACGCAGAAGCGCCGACCAAATTCATTTCCTGCTGGATACTCGATGGAAAAACAGGACAGGTAGTCATACCGGATTCACAACCAACTCCAGACCCGGAGCCTACTCCAAATCCAGAGCCAACTCCGGAACCAGAGCCAACTCCGGAACCGGATATTTCAGAAGATCCGGTTATCCCAGACACCCCGGACCTCCCGTCAAAGGAAGAAGTGACGAAGCAAATCAAGGAGAAAGAGCAGAAGATCAAAGATCTGGATCTTTCCAGGAGATCCGCTGAACTGGAACTGAAAAAGCTGAAGAAAAAGGTCGGGGACGGCGTGATTAAAAGTACGGTAGAAGGTGTAGTCAAAGAAGCGACTGACGAAGCGTCTGCAAAGAATGAGAACAAACCGGTTGTCAGCGTTGTCGGAGAAGAAGGTTTCTATGTGACCGGAAGAGTCGGAGAGACAATGCTTGATCAGATCAAAGAAGGAATGACTGCGACTGTAATGTCCTGGCAGTCGGGAGAATCCTACGAAGCGACAGTTACAGGTGTTGGCAACTCACCGGTAAGCGATTATTCCACAGGAGAGAACCAGAATCAGTCCTTCTATCCGTTCACGCTCGTGATCCACGGAGACGCAAATCTCTCGAATGGTGAGTCTGTGAATCTGTCGATGAATGGAATTGCAGCAGGTAGTGATGGATCAATCTATCTTGAAAAAATGTTTGTCCGCGAGGAAGGAAACCGCTATTATGTCTACAAGCGGGGCGATAACGGCAGATTAACAAAACAGTATGTAGAGGTTGGCAAAAATATGTACAATTCACTGGAGATCACCTCCGGCCTCACAATGGACGACCTGATCGCGTTCCCTTACGGCAGAGATGTCAAAGAAGGCGCAAAGACACAGGAAGCAGATACCCTGTACGACTATTATTAAGAAGACTGAACAGTATCAAAATGAAAGAGAGTGAGGTGCCATTATGTTAGAAGACATCAGACTGGCGTTTCAGGGAATCTGGAATCATAAATTAAGATCTGCGCTCACAATGCTCGGAATCATCATAGGAATCGGTTCCATTATAGCAATTGTGTCCACGATCAAAGGAACGAATGAACAGATTAAGAAGAATCTGGTCGGTGCAGGAAATGACGCGGTAAATGTACAGCTCTATCAGGGTGACTGGCCGATCGATCTGCAGTATCAGTCACTCCCGGACGGAGTGCCGGAGATCTCAGACGAGACATTGCAGGAAGTCGTTGAACTCCCGGAAGTGGAGACAGCGTCTTTATATCATACAAGAAATGAATACGACGCAGTTTACCGCGGCGCAAAGTCATTAAGTAACAGCGTGATTCTTGGAATTGACAGAAATTATCTGGATGTTTACGGATATCAGGTGACCAAAGGAAGAGGATTAACAGACAAAGATTATTCCGAAGGACGAAAAGTAGCCTTGATAGACAAGACAACAGCGGCAAGTTTATTCGACAATGCAGATGTGATCGGAAGAACGATCGAAATTAAAGGAGAACCTTTTGTTGTCGTTGGAATGGTTGCAAAGAAAGCAGAGTCCCAGCCGGTAATCAACTCAATGGAAGATTACTACCGCTACATGTCAGATGACCAGAGTGGAAAGATCATTATTCCGGATAATGTATGGCCGGTCATCTACCAGTATGACGAACCACAGAACCTTGTCGTGCGTGCAAAAAGTACAGATGATATGACAACGGCAGGAGAGAAAGCCGCAGATATTTTAAATGCTATGCTGACAGTTTCAGATGATACCGTGAAATACAAAGGAGAAGATCTGTTAGAACAGGCAACACAGATCCAGGAGATCAGTAACTCGACAAATCAGCAGCTGATCTGGATCGCCAGCATTTCCCTGTTAGTTGGTGGAATCGGAGTTATGAATATCATGCTCGTGTCGGTTACAGAACGTACCGGCGAGATTGGATTAAAGAAGGCACTCGGAGCGAGAAAGCGCAGAATTCTGACACAGTTCCTGACAGAGGCGGCGGTGCTGACACTGCTTGGAGGAATTATAGGTGTTCTTGGAGGAATCGCACTTGCGTACATTATATCCAAAGTCTCAGCGGTTCCGGTAGCAATCAGCGGAGTTTCGATTGTGATCGCAGTGCTGTTCTCCACACTGATTGGTATTATCTTCGGACTGATCCCGTCCGTGAAAGCGGCGAACATGAATCCAATCGAGGCACTTAGACATGAATAAAAAAACAGTGGAAAAAGAAAATACTTGTTTCAATTTCCTTCCATATCTGTTATAGTATGTGTTAATTAAAAGAGTCAGGAGAATCTGAGTGATCGGATTCTCCGTCTTTCTATGCAAAGAGAAAATAGCAATTATTAAAAGGAAAAGAGAAAAGGGGCATGTAGATTTGAGCAGCAGTACATTCGAAGGAAAGAAAAAGACAGAGAACGGAACAAAGAGGCTGATCTTCACAGCAGTATCTATCTTGCTGGAGATCGTCTTCCTTCTCTTTCTGTTCACAAAGGTAAGTGAATACGCAACCATTATTGACTGGGCAACAAGAATCGTGGCAATCTTTCTTGTGCTTGGACTTTACAGCATGGATAAGACTTCATCAATGAAAATGCCATGGATCATACTGATGCTTGCATTCCCGATTCTTGGTGTGAGTCTGTATCTTCTCGTAGGTCTGAACGGAAGCACGAAGAAGATGCGGGTGAGATATGAAGAGATTGATAAAAAACTGCTCCCATATCTTCCGGATAACAGACAGATTCTCGAATGGATGAAAAAAGAGAGTCCGCAGGCGGGGGCAATCGCTTCTTATCTGACGAATTACTCTTGTTACCCGGTTTATCAGAACACAGATGTTACCTATTATGATGAGGCGATCAAAGGGCTGGATGCACAGCTGGAGGATCTTTCAAAGGCAGAAAAGTTCATCTTTATGGAGTATCATGCCATCGAAGACGAAGAGGCATGGCAGAGGATTCAGACGGTACTTGAAGACCGTGTGAAAGCAGGCGTAGAAGTCCGTATCTTCTATGATGATATGGGATCGATCTGGTTTGTGAACATGGATTTTGCAACAAAACTGAAATCTTTAGGAATCAAATGCCGTGTATTTAACCCGATTCTGCCGGGACTGAATATGTTTCTGAACAACCGCGATCACCGGAAGATTACTGTAATTGACGGAAAGGTTGCTTACACAGGTGGATACAATCTGGCGAATGAGTATTTCAACATCACACATCCGTATGGAATCTGGAAAGATACCGGGATCCGTATGGAAGGAGATGCAGTCAAGTCTATGACAGTAGCATTTCTGGAAATGTGGAATGCAGCCGGAAATGTAAAGTCAAAAGAACTTGTACCGGAGAAATATGTGATCAACTATGCATACCAGGCACAACAGCGTGGTTATGTCCAGCCATATGCAGACAGTCCGCTCGATGGTGAGCAGGTAGGCGAGGAAGTATATATCAGTATGGCGAATAAAGCAGAGAAATACTGCTGGTTTATCACTCCATACCTGATTATCACAGACGAGATGATACATGCACTCACACTGGCAGCAAAGCGTGGTGTTGATGTACGTATCATAACACCGGGTATCCCGGACAAGAAGATGGTTTACAGTGTGACCCGTTCCTTCTATCATAATCTGGTTAAGCATGGAGTCCGTATCTATGAGTGGACACCGGGATTCTGTCATGCGAAGATGAGTGTGGCAGATGATAAAATGGCGACCTGTGGAACGATCAATCTCGATTACCGCAGCCTGTACCATCACTTTGAGAATGGATGCTTCCTGGCAGATTGCGACGCAGTGCTGGAGATCCGGGATGATCTGATCCGCACGATGGGAGAAAGCAGAGAAGTGACCGAGCAGTATAAAGAAGGAAGAAGTGCGGGCTTAAGACTCGGACAGCTGATCTTACGTCTGTTTGCGGAGCTGCTCTGATAATATCGTTTGTGGGTTGAATTTGCATTGGATTGATTGTATAATGAACTTGATTGTTGAGAAATTAACAATAGGTTTTTTATGAAATGGATGGTCTGCCGGTCAGAAGATACTGAACCCGACAGCCGGATATGAACTTTATTTTATGAAGGAGGAATCAACGATGATTACCTGGAACAATTTGGATAAGCTTACTTCTTATCAGGAACTTGAGAAGACAGAAAGTGTAGACCTCGCAGCAGTGATGGCCGGAGAGAACGGAGCAGAGCGTGTGAAGAACTACAGCGTTCCGATGGCAGAAGGATTAGCATACAATTATGCAGCAAAGAAAGTGGATGACACAGTTCTCGCAGCTCTTGAGAAACTGGCAGAAGAAGCACAGCTGACAGAGAAGTTCGAAGCACTTTACAACGGAGAAGTTGTGAACACGGGAGAGAAGCGTCTCGTACTTCACCATATGACACGCGGACAGCTCGGAGATGCTGTTGAGGCTGACGGTGTTGACAAGCGTACTTTCTATGTAGAGCAGCAGAAGAAGATTGCTGAGTTCGCGAACAAAGTACATGCAGGTGAGATCACAAACGGTGCCGGAGAGAAGTTTACAACAGTTGTTCAGATCGGTATCGGCGGAAGTGACCTCGGTCCTCGCGCAATGTACCTTGCACTTGAGAACTGGGCAAAGAAGAATGATACATTCAAGATGGAAGCAAAGTTCATCAGCAACGTTGACCCGGATGATGCGGCAGCAGTTCTGAATTCTGTAGATGTTGCTCACTCTATCTTCGTACTTGTATCCAAGTCAGGAACAACACTTGAGACTCTGACAAACGAGTCCTTTGTAAAGGATGCTCTTAAGAATGCAGGACTTGACGCATCCAAGCATATGATCGCAGTAACAAGTGAGACTTCACCACTTGCCAAGAGTGATGATTACCTTGCAGCCTTCTTCATGGATGACTATATCGGAGGACGTTTCTCATCTACATCAGCAGTTGGCGGAGCAGTACTTTCCCTCGCATTCGGACCGGAAGTATTTGCACAGTTCCTTGACGGAGCAGCAGCTGAGGATAAACTGTCCCTCAATAAGAATATCAAAGAGAACCCGGAGATGCTCGATGCATTGATCGGTGTATATGAGAGAAATGTACTCGGATACCCAAGCACAGCAGTACTTCCTTACTCTCAGGCACTGAGCCGTTTCCCTGCACATCTGCAGCAGCTGGATATGGAGTCTAACGGAAAATCCGTAAACCGCTTTGGTGAGCCGGTTGATTATGTAACAGGACCGGTTATCTTCGGAGAGCCTGGAACAAACGGACAGCACTCCTTCTATCAGCTTCTTCACCAGGGAACAGATATTGTGCCGCTTCAGTTCGTAGGATTCAAGAACAGCCAGATCGGTACAGATGTTGTGATCCAGGACAGCACAAGCCAGCAGAAACTCTGCGCGAACGTAGCTGCTCAGATCGTAGCATTTGCATGTGGTAAAGAAGACGAGAATCGTAACAAGAACTTCGAAGGAGGACGTCCTTCAAGCATCATTATCGGAGAGCAGTTAACACCGGCATCTCTCGGAGCACTGCTTGCTCACTTTGAGAACAAGATCATGTTCCAGGGATTCCTGTGGAATGTAAACAGCTTCGATCAGGAAGGTGTTCAGCTCGGTAAAGTCCTTGCAAAACGCGTACTTGCACATGAGACAGACGGAGCCCTGAGAGTATTCAGTGATCTTCTGAACATCTAATCGAATCATATAAGTAAAAAGTATAGGAATCGTGCTGTCG
>OHRA01000713.1_pt1 | contig 12200 bp, 10 predicted proteins | sample 1578241 | NCBI WGS metagenome assembly OHRA01 (sample SAMEA3879597, study PRJEB24766) | human gut metagenome | biome: human-associated habitat; feature: feces | place: USA | collected 1985/1987 | reverse complement strand
CATCCTCGGGACTGATCCGGATGCGCGGGTAATCGGGATTGGCCGGAACCAGCCAGCCCTGCCCGTCCTCCATGCGGAAATGCTTCAGCGTGTATTCGCCATTGAGCTCGCACATCGCTACCTCCCGCGGCGAAGGATTCCGGTTGCTCTTGTCCACGATGACAATGTCCCCGCTGAGCACCCCGGCGTCAATCATTGAATCACCGTTCACCCGTATGAGATATGACGCCTCCGGATGCGGACAAAGCATCCTAATCAGGTCAATGTCCTGCGACTTTTCATCATTGTCCAGAGGTACCGGGAAGCCCGCCACGACCCTGATATCGAAAAAAGGAATGTTTACGTGCGCCACCTTCCCGGCCGGAATGACGTCTCCAATCCTTCCAATATCTTCCGCCCGTTCAGACTTCTTTTCGGATTCGATTCCTCCTCCTGTTTCTGTCTTCCAGCCTCTCCTTATATCCGTTACTGATATTCCTCCTTGTTCAAGGTTTTCTTCCGTTTCAGCAATCTTCAATACCATCTCTTTCTTTAGAAGGGCTTCAGCAATACTCTTTTTTATGAATTCCGTCCGGTTCTCCACTTTCTCCAATTCGTCTGCCAATGCCCCCGGAGCACGGAATGAAATCATCCTGCTGTCACCCCTCGGCCGTCCTGCCCCCGGTCGCGCGCCACCACGCATTCCATTCCGCGCTCCTTCACGAGTCCTTCCGTTTTTATGCGCTCCACGCTCATTCTCTCTGCTGCCCCCAGCCAAGTCTTGCACCTCCTTTCCCATTTTTCGCATGGTTGCATCCCTTGCGCCATTCCCGTTCTCATCTTGCGTACCATGTCGTGCGTCAATGTCTTTTATACGATTACTATCCATAGCTCTCTCCTTAAAGTGCCACAAATATACAATTCTTTTTGAAAAACGTAATACATAAATCAAAAAACTGAACAAGTTGGCAGGCTGTGATTTTGGTAAATCGCTGAATATTAGGGTGTTACAGAAATGTGTGCCTGCCAAGTCTCATGAAAAAACATGGGAGTCGGCAGTGCGGTTTCCCTGCCAACTTGTTCAGTTTTAATATGCGACATGCAAATGCGATAGTCCCGGAAAAGTATTTAATATTCGATATGCAAATAGGTTGGTAAAGATTCTCGCGGGAGCGAGGACGCGTGAGACGGTAGGATGGTTAAACTTATCCGTTTTAGATTTTGCGGAAAGCGAAAGACCTTGTAATTTTGTGACAATAACAACATTACGAAAGGAATAACAACATTGCGAAAAGCGGAAAGAAATATGACAGATACGATTCAGAATCAACCGAAAACACGACGCGACGCCATAGAAATGGACAATGTCAGAAGCCAGAAAGCCAACCTGAAGAAGAACACGGACGCCAACCAGCTGCTCTCGCTCAGGAAAAGACTGGACGTGCTTCTGCGCACCGGACAACTGCTGCTCGAAAGCTCGGCGGACACGAACCGCATACGACGGAACATGGTCCGGGCCGCATTGTTTCTCGGCTTCAATGAAGACAACCTGCACATATTCATTGACCACAACATATTGATGGTCAACTACAGCGACGAGGCACACTCGTTCACGAAATTCCAGAAGCGCGTGAAAGACGGCATCAACTTTACCACCATCGAAGCCATCAGCCACCTGACATACAAGGCAGTGAGGAAACACTTCTCGGTGGAAGACTACGAAGCCGAACTTGAAAAAATCGCTGCGAGACCGAGAAACTACAACCAACTGGTGACATCAGCCGGAGCAGCATTGGCCTGCGGCGGATTCTGCATCCAATTCGGCTGCGACTGGACAGCATTCCTTTACGCATCACTGGCCGCATTCATCGGCTTCAACTGCCGCGCATACTTCAACAAGCTCGGCGTGAACAAATACTTCTCCATCGCCATTGCCGCGTTCGTCTCCACATTGGTAGCATGGATCACGACATACCTCCCGGCATGGACCACGACACCGCTCCACCCGCTGCTCGCATGCGCCCTCTTCATTGTACCGGGCGTACCGCTCATCAACTTCGTGGACGACATGCTCGACACCAATTTCCGGGTCGGCATGGAACGCGCCATAAACACAGTCATGATGATGGTCGGCATGGCATTCGGTATCGTGCTGGCATTGAAAGTGTGCAGCTGGGCCTTCCACTTTGCACCTGACATCATGTCCATACCGATGGTTCCGGAACACCCGTATTGGATGTACGCCACGGCGGCAGCCATATCGGCCATGGGTTTCTCGATGATTTTCAATATCCCGAAACGCCTGCTTCCGGTAGTCGCGCTAGGAGGTATCATTGCTGTCTGCACCCGTAACTTGGTCAGCCTGCAGCCGGACATGTACTGCTCGTTCAGCCTCGGGCAAGGCGGTATAATCGGATCACTCGCGGGATCGACCCTCGTTTCCATAATCTGCGTCAAGGCCGTGCACGTCTTCCACACCCCTCACCAGGTCATCGCCATCTCCAGCGTGATTCCAATGGTTCCGGGAGTGCTGATGTACCGCTGCCTGTTCTCCCTCTTCACCATCCCGGGAACCGGCGGCGAACAAATGTTCAACTTCGTCACCGCCGGCGTGAACGGGCTCAATGCCTCCCTCATAATCGGTGCCATAGCCCTCGGCGTCGCCGTCCCGAACATCATCGCGAGAAGGCGGGTCAATGCCTCAAAACGTCGTGCTTTCGAGGCGCAGATCAAGGAACAGCGCGAACGTGGCGGATTCATTGACATTACGAAATTATAAACCGTATAAAAACTTATAACCAAATGAGTTACACATCCAAAACACTGTTGCCCGGCGAAAACGTCCTATATAAAGGATATGTAAGCGCCTGGTATTTCGCCCCGGCATTGCTGCTGGCACTCATCGGAGCCGTCGTTCTGATTTTCGCATTGGCCCCGGAAACCGGTGCGCTCGCATATATTCATCAGGACAATGACGAACTCGCCGGATTCTACATTTTCCTGGGCTTCGCCATCCTGCTATGGGCATTGATAAAATTCCTGAAGATACTCTTCTATAAATGGACCTCGGAATTCATCATCACCGATAAGCGCTGCATCCTGAAGACGGGCCTCATAAGCATCTGTGTGTCAGACATTGCACTGGACAAATGCGAAGGCATCTTCTTCCACCAGAGCATTGGCGGCCGCATCTTCGGATATGGAACACTCAGCGCCACCACGGGCGGACAGACATTGGACTTCCCTGGAATTGACTCACCGTTCGCCTTCCGTAACCAGCTTTTCGTAGCAATGGACAATTACAAGAAATGGCGAGCATCATCTATATGACAGACTTCGCGGAAGCCTATGCACGCGGACTGCTCCTCGGAATCGCACGATATGCCGAGAGCGTCGGTGAGGCATGGAACATCTGCCGGCTTCCGCTGTCCATCCGCGACCGCTTCGGTATCAAGGCAGTGGTCGAATACGCCTATACTCACCACGCGGACGCCGTAATCGGACAATTCAACCCTCAAGATGACGTAAGCCTTTTCACGAAACAAGGCATCCTCGTACTGGCACAGGACTTCAAATCCCCGTTTACCGACATCCCGAACATCCGTGGCGAATATCGCAAATCCGGAGAAATGGCAGCCGACTACTTCATTAACAAAGGCTTCCGCAACTTCGGATTCTACGGCGTGAAGCACGTTAACTGGTCCGAGGACAGACGCAAGGGCTTCCTTGACGTGATCTCCTCCAAGGTCCCGGGCTACTCCTTCTATGACATGGAAATGCTGAAAAGCGACATGTGGAGCTATGACGTCGAAGGCACCGCGAAATGGCTCGAAAGCCTTCCGAAACCGGTCGCGATCCTGGCCTGCGACGACAACCATGCCTACTATCTCACGGAGTCCTGCCGAATCATGTCCCTCTCCGGAAACCATACGAAACTCCGTATTCCTGAGGATATTGCGATACTTGGCGTGGACAACGACGAGACTATCTGCAACCTTTCGTCCGTCAAACTTTCGTCGATAAACCAGGATGTCGAAAGGGGAGGGGTAGAAATCGCCCGCTACATCGACAAATGCCTCAAGTACGGGCAGACCGAAATCTACGACATCACCGTCCCGGCGACGCACATCGTCACCCGCCAGTCTTCCGATATCTTCGTCAATGACGACCCGTACATCGCCAAGGTCCTCAAGTACATCCACGAAAATATCAGCCATAAGGTCAATGTCGATGACATCGTCGGCCAGGTTCCTCTTTCACGTCGCCTTCTGGAAGAACGCTTCAGGAAGGTGATGGGGACCTCCATATACAATTATGTGCTGAAAGTCAGGGTGGAAAAGGTCGCTGAACGACTATCTGACGGCAGCAGCGTATCGGATGCTGCCTTCGAATTCGGTTTCACCGACATCAAGAACCTTTCCCGCGTATTCCGCAATATTATGGGAATGTCGCCGTCTGAATACAAGGCCAGATAGTCTCGCAAGTCCGGAAACTTGCGTACCATGAGAATCTTACTCTAAATTCTGCGCGATATGAGGAGTCTCCTACGCAAAATGCCGCGTTGTTAAACGTTTTGTACGGTAATTTTGCACCATACAACCATGTAATTTCAGATGAAAAGAATAATTCCGCTAGCCATAATCATGGCATTGGTCTCATGCGGCCGCGCACAGCAGACCATAGAGGCAGATCCGATGATCGGCACAGGATTCCACGGACACACATATCCGGGAGCTGCGGCTCCTTACGGCATGGTGCAGCTGAGCCCGGACACCAGGACGGAAGGCTGGGATGCCTGCTCCGGCTATCATTATGATGACAATACCATAATCGGATTCTCCCATACACATCTGAGCGGTACCGGATGCGCCGACCTGGCCGACATCCTTTTCCACCCGTCGGCGGAGTCGCCGGAAAAAAGCGGAACCCGCTATGGCATTGACCCTTACACATTCAATCATAAGGACGAAACCGCGAAGCCGGGATATTGGGCAGTGAAGCTCCCGAAAGCCGGACTCGTGGCGGAACTCACTGCTACACAGCATGTCGGCATCCACCGTTACATCTATAGCGGCAGCGGCAGGTACATCCTCATTGACCTGAATCATGCATTGTCCGATGATAAAGTAGACCAATGCTCGTTGAGGCAGATTTCCGACACCGAAATCTGCGGCATGAGACGCACCCAAGGCTGGGTCGAAAACCAGGCAATCCATTTCTACGCCAGGTTCTCGCGCCCTATAATCAGTTTCAATGACGCTGAACGTCAGGCGCTTCTGGAATTTGCACCGGATGCGGACACATTGACAGCCGCAGTCGGCATCTCGGCAGTCAGCATCGAAAATGCCAAACTGAACCTCGACACCGAAGTCCCTGAACTCGACTTCGACCAAGTCAGGGAACAGACCGAGGAAACATGGCGTACAGCCCTGTCAGGCATCCGCGTCAAAGGCGGCACCGAAAAACAGCGTAGAATCTTCGCCACGGCACTCTATCATACAAAGGTTACCCCTAACGTGATGAGCGACGTGAACGGCCAATACATCCGTCACGACGGCAGTATCGGAACAATGCCGGAAGGCCGTAAATATTGGTCCACATTCTCCATCTGGGATACCTTCCGCGCATGGCATCCGCTTCAGACACTGACAGATACGGCATTCGTGAACGACATGGTACTGAGTTTCATGGAAATGTATGACGCATCAGGAGAACTCCCGATCTGGCCTCTCTGGTCAGGCGAAACCGGGACAATGATCGGCTATCATTCCGTATCGGTCATTGCCGACGCATACCTCAGGGGCGTCCGCGGATTCGATGCGGAAGCTGCATTGAAAGCAATGGTCCGCTCCTCCAATATCAACAAGAAAGGCTCGGTCCTGTACAATGAATTCGGCTTCGTTCCGTCCGACGTGAAGAAAGAAGCCGTGTCATTGACATTGGAATACGCATACGATGACTGGTGCATTTACCGTCTGGCAAAGGAATTGAAACGGCCGCAGGAAGAAATTACTCTCTTTGCCAAACGTGCCTTGAACTATAAGAATCTTTTCGACACCGAAAGTAAGCTGATGCGCGGCAAGAACCGGAACGGAGAATTCCAAAAACCGTTCTCTCCGTTGAAGTGGGGAGATGCATTTACCGAGGGAAACAGTTGGCATTATTCCTGGTCGGTTTTTCATGATCCGCAGGGGCTGATAAACCTGATGGGAGGTAAAGAAATGTTTGTCACGATGCTTGACTCGGTGTTTGCCGTTCCTCCTGTTTTCGATGACAGCTATTACGGGCAGGTGATTCACGAAATACGTGAGATGACGGTAATGAACATGGGGAACTATGCACATGGCAACCAACCCATTCAACACATGATTTACCTTTACGACTATGCCGGACAACCCTGGAAAGCGCAATATTGGTTGCGTGAAGTGATGAATCGTATGTATACTTCGGCTCCCGACGGATATTGCGGAGACGAGGACAATGGCCAGACTTCGGCTTGGTATGTGTTCTCGGCATTGGGCTTTTATCCGGTATGTCCCGGAACGGATGAATATGTTCTCGGTGCACCGCTTTTCCGCAAGGCAACCCTTCACTTTGAAAACGGCAACGACTGGGTACTCTCTGCTCCCGAAAATAGTGAAGCAAACCGTTATATCGACCAAATGCTGGTCAACGGCCGGGTCTATACGGCAAACTTTCTCAAGCATGGTGAGATGTTGAAGGGCGGTAAGGCAGAGTTTCGTATGTCTGCCTACCCCAACTTGCAGCGCGGAATACAGGAGGCGGATTTGCCTTATTCTTTTTCAGTAGATGGAGTGTGACAGATATATGATGGAAAGTGTTAGTCGTCATCATCGTCATCATCGTCATCATCCCAATCGTCATCGTCACGATCATGCCATTTGGGGTGTTTATGGCGTTTATGCTTTTTATAGTGTTTGTGATGATGTTTATTGTGATGATCGCAATAGGAACAATAATGTTCATGCCAACAATTACTATGATAATTTACCCTGTCATAGAAAGGATTGTAATATACCGATCCCGGCCTTATACCTATCTCTATCAAAACACGATCCCAGCCGTGCCTATGGTAACGTTTATAATAATCACATACATCACGCATGTGCCTGCCAGATGTTTTGGCTATTTCAAGGGCCAAACCTACATTCCCCCAATCTCTTCCACATTGCCTATAATAATCATCCAATAGATTGTTGGGGGTATTATATTCTATACACAAACGTTTTCGGTAATCCGAAAGTTCCACAGAGGCATATTTATTTGCCCTGCCAATAAACAATGATAGCCTATCTTGCGCAAACATGGAACAAGAAATAGCTATGAGCAATAGCAAAACTTTAAATTGTCTCATATTTTTACAAAGCTTTTTGTTGATAAATACGGTTATATTCGCAAACATAGGTATAAAAAAGACAAAAAGCAATTTTTGTCTAAAAATTATAGCAAAACTAGATTATTATGGTCATTTAGGACATTTGATGACATCTGGTGACATCTGATGACAGCACTGAATTACAGTACGTTATTCCATTTTACATTCGCTGTCGAATTCAAATTTATGTCTCACCTAAATGATTCGACAATGAAGAGAAGAATCCTTTTTTCTGTGATGTGTGCGGTTATTACCGCCAGTGTTTTTGCGCAGGGCCAAGGTCAGGGCCTTGCCGGTATCAACGCGGCGACCAGTCTCATGACCTCGTATTTCGATCCCGCCACTAAGTTGTGCTACGCCATCGGGGCCGTCCTGGGGTTGGTGGGCGGTATCAAGACCTACGGCAAGTTCTCCAGTGGCGATCCTGATACCTCGAAGACAGCCGCCAGCTGGTTTTTCGCATGTATCTTTCTGATCGTGGCCGCCACCATCCTGCGTTCCTTCTTCCTCTAGAGGCATGAAGTATCCGGTAAACAAAGGTGCGGGCAATCCCGTCGAGTTCAAGGGACTCAAGTCTCAATATCTGTTCGTTTTCGCCGGCGGACTTGTGATGGTGCTCCTTGCGGTGGTTATCCTCTATCTGGTGGGTGTGGACCAATGGATATGCATCTCCTTCGGGAGCATATCCGGTGGCCTACTGGTATGGATGACTTTTCGGTTAAACGCCCGCTACGGTGAACACGGACTGATGAAGCTGCTGGCCGAAAAACGCCATCCGCGCTACCTAATTCACCGCAAGAGAGTCTTCAGATTATTCACGAAAAGAAAAAAACAAAAATCATGAGAAATGTTTTAAAGGCGGAAACGCTAGAACGCAGATTCCCCCTTCTCTCAGTAGAGAACGGCTGCATTGTGAGCAAGGACGCCGACCTGACCGTGGCTTTCGAGGTGGAGCTGCCCGAGTTGTACACGGTGACGGAGGACGAGTATGAGACTATGCACTCTTCCTGGATAAAGGCCATGAAGGTGCTGCCGGAGCATAGCATCGTCTGTAAGCAGGACTGGTTCATCCAAGAAACATACCGTTCTAAAAGTGATGGTGAGGAACAAAGCTTTCTTACACGCAGCTATGAACTACATTTCAATGAAAGACCGTACCTAAACCACAGATGCTACCTGTTCCTGACAAAGACGACCCGAGAGCGTAGCCGCCAACGGAGCGATTTCAGCACCCTCTGCCGGGGATTCCTGCTGCCCAGGGAGATAACCGACAAAGACACGGCTGCCCGTTTTCTGGAGTCGGTGGAACAGTTCGAACGCATCATGAACGATTCCGGGCATATAAGGCTGCGGCGTCTGGAAACGGACGAGATTACCGGCACGGAGGAGCGTGCCGGACTGGTGGAGAAGTATTTCTCCCTCTCGCTGGAGGACGGGACCGCCGTGCTACAGGACATCTGCCTCAAGCCCGGACGGATGCGTATCGGAGACAAGCGGCTTTGCCTGCATACCCTCTCGGATACGGAGGACCTGCCCGGCAAGCTCTCCACCGACATGCGTTACGAGAGGATGTCCACGGACCGCAGCGACTGCCGCCTCTCCTTCGCGGCGCCGGTGGGACTGCTGCTGCCGTGCAACCACATCTATTCACAGTACGTGTTCATTGACAACGCACAGGAAATCCTGCAGATGATGGAGAAGAACTCACGTAACATGCTCTCGCTGTCAAGATACAGCCGGAGCAACGCCGTAAACCAGGAATGGACGGAAATGTATCTGGACGAGGCACATACCAAAGGGCTGCTTCCCGTCAGATGCCATTGCAACGTCATCGCCTGGGCCGAGGACGCGGATGAGTTCCGTCGCGTCAGGAACGACACGGGCAGCCAGCTGGCCATGATGGAATGCACGCCAAGGTATAACACTATCGACATGCCGGTCCTCTATTGGGCGGGTATTCCCGGCAACGCAGGTGATTTTCCAGCCGAGGAGTCGTTTTACACCTTCCTGGAACAGGCGGTATGCCTCTTTTCCGGAGAGACCAATTACAGAAACTCACCCAGTCCTTTCGGTATCCGTATGGCGGACCGTCAGAACGGGATTCCGGTACATGTGGACATTTCCGACCTTCCCATGAAACGGGGAATCATCACCAACAGGAACAAGTTCATCCTCGGTCCTTCAGGCAGCGGGAAGTCCTTCTTCACCAACCATCTGGTCCGGCAATATTACGAGCAGGGCACACATATCCTGCTGGTAGATACGGGCAACAGCTATCAGGGATTGTGCCGCATGATTCACGACCGCACCCGTGGGGAGGACGGGATCTACATTACGTACGAGGAGGACAACCCGATAGCCTTCAATCCGTTCTATACGGATTGCGGACTGTTTGACGTGGAGAAACGGGAAAGCATCAAGACATTGATCCTGACCTTGTGGAAACGGGAGGACGAGGCACCGAAACGTTCGGAGGAGGTGGCCCTTTCCGGGGCGGTGAACGCCTATATCCGGATGATTTCGGAGAACCAGGGTATCAAACCGGATTTCAACGGTTTCTACGAGTTTGTCGCCGATGACTACAGGAGAATGATTGAGGAGAAAAAGGTGCGTGAGAAGGATTTTGACATTGACGGTTTCCTGAACGTGCTGGCACCTTTTTACAAGGGCGGAGACTATGACTTCCTGCTGAATTCCGACAAGGAGCTGGACCTGACAGGCAAACGGTTCATCGTGTTCGAGCTGGACAACATCAGTGGCAACAAGGTACTGCTTCCCGTGGTGACGCTGATCATCATGGAGACCTTCATCGCCAAGATGCGCAGGCTCAAGGGGATCCGCAAGATGATTTTAATAGAGGAATGTTGGAAGGCCCTGATGTCCGCCAATATGAGTGAGTACATCAAATACCTTTTCAAGACGGTCAGAAAGTATTTCGGCGAGGCCGTAGTGGTAACCCAGGAGGTGGATGACATCATCAGTTCCCCTATCGTGAAGGAGGCCATCATCAACAATTCCGACTGTAAAATCCTGCTTGACCAACGAAAATACATGAACAAGTTCGAGCACATCCAGCGGCTTCTCGGCCTGACAGAGAAAGAAAAAGGGCAGATACTCTCCATCAACCAGGCGAACCATCCCGGGCGGTTCTACCGGGAAGTGTGGATCGGGCTTGGCGGAACCCACTCGGCAGTATATGCCACGGAAGTGAGCGGGGAGGAATATTACACGTTCACGACCGAGGAGTCCGAAAAGATGGAAGTACAGCGGCTGGCAGAAAGATTGGATGGCAACCTGGAACTTGCCGTCCGCCATCTGGCAGAGAAAATGCGAGAGGAACAAGGACAAAGATCAACCCTAAAATGAAAACGATTATGAGAAACAAACCCCTTATGAGACTGGCGGTATGCCTGATCGGCATGGCCGCCCTGGTATTGCAAAGTTGTGCGGACGGTGGTACCGACCGTGACAGACTCTGCGGATCGTGGACCAGTGTGGACGGCAAACCGGACGTGTTGGTATATAAGGAAGGAGAGGCCTACAAGGTGACGGTATTCGCCCGTAGTGGCAAGACACGCCGCCTCAGGCCGCAGACCTACCTGTTGGTGGAAGAGAACGGCAACCTCTTTATCAATACGGGGTACCGTATCGATGTATCCTACAACGAGGAGACGGATATCCTGACTTTCTCACCCAACGGGGATTATGTACGGAAGGAGGAACGCCCATGAGAGCGAGGACATTCCTGATCGGGATAATGCTTGTGCTGGGCGGGAACATGGCCCGGGCGCAATGGGTGGTGACCGATCCCGGAAATCTGGCCCAAAGTATCATCAACATGTCGGACAACATCGCCCATACCTCCAAGACGGCGGTCAATACGGCCGACAATTTTGCGGAGACGGTAAAGATCTACGAGCAGGCCAAGAAGTACTACGACCAGTTAAAGGCGGTGAACAACCTGATACAGGACGCCCGCAAGGTGCGTGACATCATCCTGATGGTAGGCGATGTGTCCGACATCTATGTGACGAACTTCAAAAAGATGATGAACGACGACAACTTCTCGTCCCGCGAGCTGGACGCCATCGCCTTCGGTTACACCCGCCTGCTGGAGGAGAGCAACGACGTGTTGCAGGACCTCAAACAGGTCATCAACGTGAGCACGCTCTCCATGACCGACAAGGACCGTATGGATGTGGTGGACAACTGTTATTACGAAATGCGCCGTTACCGCAATCTGGTGAGCTATTATACTAACAAGAACATAGCCGTGAGCTATCTCCGTGCCAGGAAAAAGAACGATATGGAACGTGTGATGCGGCTCTATGGAAATGAAACCTCCAAATACTGGTAGCCCATGGTACCTTTGACGATAGATTTTGCCAACCTGCATACCATACTGGGAACCCTGTATGAAGATATGCTCCCCCTCTGCAAGGACATGATGGACGTGGGCAAGGGGCTTGCCGGGCTGGGCGCCCTCTTTTATGTCGCCGTACGCATATGGCAGTCGATGGCACGTGCCGAGCCGATAGACGTGTATCCCCTGCTGCGCCCCTTCGCTATCGGCATCTGTATCCTGCTTTTTCCCACACTGGTACTTGGCACGCTGAACACCGTGCTCAGTCCTATTGTGCAGGGTACGCACAAGATGCTTGAGGGGCAGACGCTGGACATGGAGCGATACAGGGCGCAGAAGGAGGAGCTGGAAAAGGAGGCCATGCTGCGGAATCCTGAAACCGCCTATCTGGTGAGTGACGAGGAGTTCGACCGGCAGCTAGACGAGTTAGGCTGGTCAACCGTGGATACCGCCTCCCGGCTG
>OHRA01000708.1_pt1 | contig 12278 bp, 8 predicted proteins | sample 1578241 | NCBI WGS metagenome assembly OHRA01 (sample SAMEA3879597, study PRJEB24766) | human gut metagenome | biome: human-associated habitat; feature: feces | place: USA | collected 1985/1987 | reverse complement strand
TTCCGAAGAGGATGTCAGATAAATGATCTTCACCGAAGTATCATACTTACGGATCTCTCTGGCGGCACTGATTCCATCCTGTCCCGGCATCAGAACATCCAGAAATATAATATCCAGCCGGGTCCCCCGCTCTACTTCCGACAGCAATTCCAGCGGACTGTGAAATGCTGCATAAGTAATATCCTGATTCCGTTCTACCCGATATCTGTCCATCAGAACGCTTAATTCCTTAAGTACTGACAGATCGTCATCACAAAAAGCTACTTTTATCATGATTCTTCCTTTGCCGCACAAACCGATGCAGCTCATTCGTTTTATCGTATGTGTCTTGACATGTTTTTCTACGCTTATTACAATAATTATATCCGTACATCGATGTACGATGCAAGGATAATTTTGAGAAAGGCATATTTTTGATGTCATCAAACGAAGAAAACGGAAAAAGTGAAAAAAGACTGATGTCCATCGGAGAAGTCTCCAAAGCGATCGGCATCACCAGAAGAATCATATTGAACTACGAAGCCAAAGGTCTCCTGCTTCCGGATAAAAAAGAAGGAACTGCCGGGAATCGCTATTATACCCCGGATTCCATCTCCCTGATCCGCTCCATCCGGGTACTGCAGAATTTAGGGCTGTCCCTGGATGAGATCTCCTCCTATTATAATGGATCCACGGATCTGGAACCATTGATCGAACGTCTGGAAGCCTTACGAGACGGCCTGACGCAGAGTATCGAGAAGTTAAAGCAACGTACTGCGTCCCCGGCTGCTTCCGTGATACAGTTTCTTACCCTCCCCGCCCAGACGGTGTACTGCCGCAAGGGGGCTTTTAACGGAGTGGAAGAACGCAAAGAATTCCTGCGGGAGGTCTTCATGGAAGCCATTCATCTGTACGGCTCCGACAGCAGTATGCGGATGTTTTTCATTGAGTACAATCTGGAACATCCGGAAGAATTCACCTGTTGTATCTCCGTACCTCCTGCCAGCAAGGGAGAACATGTGGTGCATCTGCCGGAGCAGAAAGCTCTCGGCATCTTCTATCACGGCTGTTACGAATCACTCCCGGATGCCCGTAGAGAACTGTCTGCCTACGCAGCTGCGCAGAATCTGTCTCTGTCAGGCACGGTACGGCATACTTATCTGGAAGGTCCTCCCCAGCATAAGGATCCGGCGAATTTTATCACTCAGGTGGCTCTTGTTTTACAATGATTCAGTCAAACAGGATTTCCTCCACCGTTACGAACTGAAAGCCTCTTTTCTGCAGAATATCCACTACTTCCAGTGCTGCGGTGACAGAAGTCTCATAATAATCATGCATCAGAATAATATCGCCGTCCCCCGCCTTCTCCACCACTTTGGACGCAATACAGTCTGCATTGTGGGAACACCAGTCCAGAGGATCGATATTCCACAGAACCGGGAACATATTCAGTTCTTTCTCAAAGCTTTTGTCCCAACTGCCGTAAGGCGGCCGGACAAAGCTTATTTTCTCCCCTGTGATTTCTTCGAGAATTTCATTGGTCTGCACCAACTCCTCCCGAAAGGTCTCCCGGTTGCGGGAAGTGAGCTGTATGTGACTATAGGTATGGTTCCCGATCAGATGTCCTTCGTCCTGTTCTCTCCGGATAATGTCCGGGTAATTCTCCGCATTCTCTCCCGTCACGAAAAAAGTAGCTGCCACTCCCCGCTCCTTCAATCCATCCAGAAGCTGTTCCGTATACTTCGGATGCGGCCCGTCGTCAAAGGTCAGCGCGATCTTTTTCGGTTCTCCTGATGTCCCGCACACGCCAGTGTCTGTTTCTATATAGGTTCCATATGACTTCTGCTCTGCGTATCGTTCCGTTCCCACTGCCAGACACAAGATTCCCAGAAGCATGTCAAAGATCAGAATTCCCGCCAGTACTTTTTTCATTTCAAGCCGTCCGTTTCACGCTTTCACAGAAAATATATGCATTCTCAAAAGTGACCATTCCTGCTGCCGCAATAAAACATGCTTGCAAAAAAGGAGACCCGAGACTCTCATCTCCCGGATCTCCTCTGTATGTTACTTTTTTATTTATACTCAGATCTTGAATACGGAAATCTCGTTCTTAAGTCCTTCCATATTCTCATCCAGTACACTTGCAGTAGTGCTCAGCTTCTCCACATGGTTCAGAAGCTTATTGGCCACATCGTTGACGGTCTCGGCACTGCCTGCGGTCTCCTCAATGATATCGGAGATATTCTTCACGGCTGCCACAGCAGCGCTACGCTCACCGTCTGCCTTCTCCGTGCTTACCACGATATCTTTCAGTCCCTCGATCAGCTGGCCCATACGCTCCTGCATCTCGCGGAATACTGCGATCACTTCTTCCACAGCTTTGGTCTGGAGTTCTACCATTGCTTTCGCCTGGCTTGCACTCTCCACGCTGTTCTGGGTCTGGGCTGTAATGTTGGCCACATTGTTGCGGATCTCGCCGGCTGCCTTTGCAGAATCATCTGCCAGCTTACGGATCTCTTCTGCTACTACAGCGAAGCCTCGTCCAGCCTCTCCCGCTCTTGCTGCCTCGATAGAAGCATTCAATGACAGCAGGTTGGTCTGCTCTGTGATCTCTGTGATCGTAGCTACGAAACTGTTGATGATCTCAGATTCCTTGCGAAGAGATTCGATACTCTCACTCACTTTCACAGTCATCTGTGTTGTCTCGCCAGCACGATCACCCAGTACCTGTACGATCTCCATTCCCTTGTTGATCATGCCTTCCGTCTCGCCTACCAGCTTCTCCACACGTTCTACCACATGGCTGACTTCCTGGATCTCATTGGAGAGGATATCGGTCTTCTCCACGCACTCCTGTGCATGTCTGGACTGTTCTTCCATACCTTCGTTGATCTCACCGATGGCACGGGTAATATCCTGTGAATACTCATGAATCAGTTCAGAAGCCTGTCCCACGTTCTGTGCAGACACTTCCAGTTCTCCGGTAGCATTGCTTACCTGATTGACCAGCTTCTTCGTATTCATGATCATGTTGGTAGCCGAGCCTGCCAGATCCTGGAACTCATCATGTCCCTTGGCAGATACGGTAACCGTCAGATCACCCTTCGCCACATCACCGAACTTTCTGGAAATGCGTCTCATGTTATTCTCAATACCTGCAGTGATAAAGATACCTACGATCACTACGATCACACATGCCAGGATCACCAGACCGATGGTCATGTTGCGGATCTCGGTAGCCTGACTGGTCACTACTCTCATAGGTACCAGTGCACAGGTGGTAAAGCCGATATCTGCACTGTGGCTGTAAATGAAAAGATACTTCTCACCCTGGAAATCTACCTCCGCAGTACCTGCATCCGCTACTGCCTCATCCATGACAGCTGTATAATACTCCTGTCCGGAGAATACATTTCCCTCTTCCGGAAGGACACTTTCTTTTCCTTCTTCTACGTTCTCAACAACCAGTTCTCTGCCTCCGGGAGTTACAAATCCGATGATACTGCCGTCTCCGATATCGATCTCTTCCATGAAATCCGTAATAGCAGAAGGCTTGATATCGATGACAACGCAGGCATTGTTCGACTGGCTCATCATTTCGAAGGCCATAATATAATCTTTTTCGGTCTCCGTTACCTTTTCATCCAGTACAGGATGACTGTCGATCCACTGCGGGATACTTCTTCTGCCTTCCCCGCTTGCCACGTCTTCCTTGTACTCATCCAGGAAACCGTCCACACCGGATGAAAGCTTAGTGGACAGAAGGTTTACTCCCTTCTTGGGAATAATGTGCATGTGGCTGATGAACGGGTTGGAGGTCTGCACCGACAGAAGGTTGGACTTCGTAGATGTCAGGAAATTCAACTTATCCACGGGATTATCTTCGAACATTCCCAGGAAATATTTCCGCAGATCATCATCGTAAGCATATTTCAGACCCTCTGAGCGGATAAAATCACAGCTCATATTCAGATTTTCCGTGGCCATACGCATCGTCTGTAATGTGGAATCGGTGAATTTCTCGCTTAATCCTTCTGCGGATTTCTGGTATGCTGACACACCGATGATCACCATAAACACAATAGGCACCAGGAAACATACAACGATCTTGTTGCGGATGCTGAGCAGTTTCGAGCTCTTTCCACTCTTTTTCTGCTTCGGAGCCTTTTGCTTCTTCTCCGCAGATGCCTTCTTTCCCTTCACTGCCTTTTCAGGCTTCGGCTTCTTTTCGGAAGTCGTCTCTTTTTTCCCCGTAAAAAGAGATTTCTTTGGTTTTTCAACATTCGTACTCATTTAATACCCTCCGGTACTTGTTATAGATATTTAAAATTATAGCATAATAATTACCAGAATGGAACAACATTTTCTGCCATTTGTTATGCTTTTTGTATATTTTTAGTTAAAATTTATCTTCGTCAGAAAGGTCTCAGGGAACTTCTCTTCCTCCGCCAGATTTAGGATACGTATCTGCAATTCCTGCCGTTTTCGAAGGTCATCCCCACCATCTGGCAATGTTCCTTCCGCCGTTTGCTTTCCACCTGCTGTAAGGATCCGACTGCCCACCATGGCTGCACCGCTCAGTGCCGTATTGCCGCCGGTCACCGTGCAATCTGCCAGTTCTTCCGGAAGCAGCCCGATAGCCACAGCCGCCTTCGGATCCAGATAATAACCGAATCCTCCCGCCAGCACCACTTTCGAAATGTCCGAAAATCTTATGCCATAGCTGTCCGCCAGAATCTCAATGCCTGCGGCAATGGCTCCTTTTGCCAGCTGCACTGCACGCACGGACTCCTTCGTCACCAGCACATCGCCGATACGGACTCCTTTCGTAAAATAAGGTTCCTTCAAAAGACCCTGTCCGTCCATCAGCCCCTCTTCCAGAAGTTTTTGTAACAGTCTCACCATATCCGCGCCCCAGATGCCCCGGTTGGCTCCGCCTTCGAAAGCAGGGCCAGCCGCCGTGGCACAGGCATGTAATCTGTGCCGGTTTCCCAGTGCCATCTCCCCGTTGGTTCCAAGATCGATGAGCAGGGTGGAGGCCTCCTGTTCGAGCATTCCACTGGCCAATATTCCGGCAGTAATATCGCCGCCTACAAAGGCTGACAATCCCGGTATGATATGACAGGCCACTCCTGCAATTTCTGTCTCCACTGCGCCGCTATGACTGACTGTAAAAGGTGCTTTGCCCAGTTCCTCCGGATTCCAGCCCATGAACAGATAGGTCATGGTGGTATTTGCCGCAACGACCATCTGCAGAGTCTCCTGCGGCTGCAGCTTTTTGGAAAAACGCTGCACTCCTTTTTCCATGAGGTCACGGACTTTTTTCTGCATATCTGCCGCTTTTCCCGGATCCTTCGCTGCCTCTATCCGTGAGAGCACATCGGCACCATAGCTGACCTGGGGATTCACACTGGGAAAGCTGTCCACCACTTTACCGGTCATGTCATACAACTGCATGGCAATGGTAGTGGTACCAATATCCACAGTCATCAGCCGTTTACCGTCCGGATTTTGTAATGTTAACGGAGGAAGTTCCAGCTTTTCCGTCACCACCTGCATCCCCCGGATCACTCCTGGACATCTACCACAACCGGTACAGATCAGGCATCTGGTTCCCTTTTTTCCTGTGGGATTGGTACTGCTCGTATTATACAAACTGATTCCTCTCTTCATCGTAATGATAGTCAATGGCTGCCAGTTTATCTGTGATCTCCTGTTCCTTCACATCCAGATCATCGCAGAGCTGTTTCAGGCTTCCGTAGAAATCACGGAGTTTTAAATTTATAAAGCTTAATAACATTACGGGATCCTGTGGTATCATAACGTTTTCCTCTCTTTTCCTGTTTTTGACAGAGTTATATTGTAAACGAAAGGAGCAAAAATGACAAGTATCATCATCTTTGCTCCTGTTTTATTTTACAGATTATTGATTTTTCGATCCTTTTTCGCACTTGGCGGCCAATTGATCATTCTCCACGGTAATGACAATGGTATCGCCTTCTTCTACCTGATCTGCCAGAATCATCTTGGCTGCCAGGGTCTCCACGTACTTCTGGATATAACGCTTCAAAGGCCGTGCACCGTAGACCGGATCATAAGCATTGTCCACGATATACTGCATAGCTTCCTCCGACAGACGGATGGTCAGCTGCTTATCCTCCAGACGTCTGTTCAGATCGGCAATGATCAGATGAATGATGCCGCCGATATTGTCCTTGGTCAGAGGCTTGAACAGGATCGTCTCATCCAGACGGTTCAGAAATTCCGGACGGAAATGAGCCCGCAGGTCGTTCATGACTGCCGCCTCTGCCTCCGGCTTGATGGTGCCGTCTTCGTTGATACCGTCCAGCAGATAGCTTGCGCCGATGTTGGAGGTCATGATCAGTATGGTATTCTTAAAGTCTACGGTACGACCCTGAGAATCCGTGATACGGCCGTCATCCAGTACCTGTAACAGTACATTGAATACATCGGGATGTGCCTTCTCGATCTCATCGAACAGTACCACGCTGTAAGGTTTTCTCCGGACAGCTTCGGTCAGCTGACCACCTTCCTCATATCCTACATATCCGGGAGGCGCTCCGATCAGACGAGAGACAGAATACTTCTCCATGTACTCACTCATATCGATACGTACCATATTATTCTCATCGTCGAACAGTGCTGCCGCCAGACTCTTGGCCAGCTCCGTCTTACCGACACCGGTAGGTCCCAAGAACAGGAAGGAGCCGATGGGCTTGCTGGGATCCTTGATCCCGGCTTTGGAACGGATGATGGCTTCGGTGACTTTGGTCACACCCTCGTCCTGACCCACCACACGTTTGTGCAGTTCTTCGTCCAGATGGAGGGTCTTGTTACGCTCACTCTCGGTCAGTTTGGCTACCGGAATGCCGGTCCAGCGGGAAATGATCCTTGCGATCTCTTCCTCCGATACTTTTTCATGTACCAGAGACAGATCGGATTCTCCTACCTTATCCTCTTCCTGTGCCAGCTGCTTCTCCAGTGCGGGCAGTTCGCTGTATTTTAATCTGCCGGCCTTTTCATAGTCTCCTTCCCGCTCTGCGATCTGGATCTCATTATTCATGCGGTCTCTCTCTTCCCGCAGTTTGGAAAGTTTATCCACGGATGCCTTCTCGTTATCCCACTGTGCCTTTTTAGTGTTGAACTGATCCTTTAACTCTGCCAGTTCCTTCTGCAGATCTGCCAGACGTTCCTTACTGATCCGGTCATCCTCTTTTTTCAGAGCGGTCTCCTCGATCTCCAGCTGTGTCACCTTACGCTGCAGTTCATCCAGCTCCGTAGGCATACTGTCCATCTCGGTCTTGATCAGGGCGCAGGCCTCATCCACCAGGTCAATGGCCTTATCCGGCAGAAATCTGTCGGTGATATAACGGTTGGAAAGCACGGCTGCACTTACCAGTGCGTTATCCATGATCTTGACACCGTGATATACTTCGTAACGATCCTTCAGTCCACGCAGGATAGAGATCGTATCCTCCACGGTGGGTTCTTCTACCATAACCGGCTGGAAACGGCGTTCCAGAGCGGCATCTTTTTCAATATACTGTCTGTATTCATCCAGTGTGGTGGCACCGATACAGTGCAGTTCACCACGGGCCAGCATGGGCTTCAACATATTGCCCGCATCCAATGCGCCGTCGGTCTTGCCGGCACCGACAATGGTATGCAGTTCATCGATGAACAGAATGATCTGTCCGTCACTGTTCTTCACATCATCCAGTACGGCCTTCAGACGTTCCTCGAACTCGCCGCGGTACTTTGCACCGGCCACCAGAGCGCCCATGTCCAGGCTGAACACGATGCGGTCCTTCAGGTTTTCGGGCACATCGCCGCGCACGATCCGCTGGGCCAGGCCCTCGGCGATGGCAGTCTTGCCAACGCCGGGCTCACCGATCAGGCAGGGGTTGTTCTTGGTCTTACGGGACAGGATACGGATGACGTTGCGGATCTCCTGATCACGGCCGATCACGGGGTCCAGCTTCTGCTTCCGGGCCAGATCGACCAGATCCTGGCCATATTTCTGCAGGGCGTTGTAGGTATCCTCGGGGTTGTCGTTGGTCACGCGCTGGTTGCCGCGCACGGCAGTCAGCTGCTGCAGGAACGCATCCTTCTTGATGTTGAAGGCGCGGAACAGCTCCGTGGTGTTCTGGGTCGGCTCATCCAGCAGGCCCAGGAACACATGCTCAACACTGACGTATTCGTCTTTCATGGCCTTGGCTTCCCGGGCGGCGGCGCTCAGGACTTTATCCGTTGCCTGCGAGATATAGACCTTATCGGGGTCACGGCCGGAGCCGGACACCCGGGGCAGGGCTGACAGCTTTTCGGCCACAGCAGCGGCAAAGCTGCCCGGGTCCACGTTCAGCTTCTGCAGAAGCTGCGGGATCAGGCCCTGCTCCTGCGAAGCCAGGGCGTGCAGCAGATGTTCCGGCTCCAAAGCGTTGTGCTGGTACTCCACAGCCAGCTGCTGGGCAGCCTGCAGAGCTTCCAGCGTTTTCTGCGTATATTGATTGGTATTCATAGAATCGACCTCCATTCGTACCGGAAGTGTTATTTCAGCAGTCTTTCAGATCGATTGCCATTTCATTTTTAGCACTCTATCTGTTCGACTGCTAAAACTATACTCCAAACACCCCACTTTGTCAATAGGGTTTTCGATGGTACGGCAACAATTCACAAATTGTTTGCAAACAAGACAAAAATGCCGCCCCGGCAGACCCGAAGCGGCACAAGTTCTCTTGATATGGGGGCAGGGCACTCAGCTCACCACTGCGCTTTCCGTCAGCGCATCGGTGACGGCATCCATCAGGGCAACCATGGTGCAGTAGTTCTCACCGTAGGTGCCGGTGTAGGAGGAATAGGTATCGATCTGCTCCTGGGTGGGCACGATGTCCAGTGTCTCGGCCACTGCCTGATAGAGCAGGGCCTCCTTGGAGTAGGTGGTGATGCTGTCGCTCATCCCCTCCAGCAGGGCATCGGCGTTCTCATAGCCAGCGGCGGTCTGCACAAAGCTGTCCAGATCGTAGCCGTAGTAGTTGGCCATGGTGTAGTAGTAGTTCAGGCACTGGTTCACCTGATAATCTGTGACCTCCTTGGGCAGCTCCTTGAAGGTGGAGTTCGCCAGCAGGTCGTCCATGATGGCGTTCTGCAGGTTGGTGTTGTAAAGCATCTTCTGGTAGAGCGCTTTCAGCTCCTCCACGGTGTGAACATCATCGCTCTCGCCGTAGTTCTCGGCCACCCACGCGTCGGTCAGCTCGGGCAGGACCTTCTCGCTGATGTAGTTCAGGGTAACGGAGAACACAGCCTTTTTGCCGCTCAGGACAACGGTGTTGCCCTCGGAATCGGTAGAATCGCTGTATCCCTCCGGGAAGGTCACGGTGACATCAAAGGTCTCGCCGGGGGTGTGGCCCACGATCTGATCCTCAAAGCCATCGATGAAAGTACCGCTGCCCAGGGTCAGGCTGTAGCCGCTGTAAGTGCCGCCGCTGAACGCAACGCCATCCACGGAACCGGCATAGTCGATGTTGACGGTATCGCCGTCTGCTGCGGCACGGTCCGTCACCTGCTTCTCGGTGGAGTGGTCGCTGAGCAGGCTGTCGATCTCGCTCTGGACCTCCTCCTCGGTGGGCTCGATCTCAGAACGCTTGAAGGTAAGGCTTGCAAAGTTCTCGGGCAGGGTGACATAGTCAAGCGCTTTCACGCCCTCCCAGTAGCCGTTCTCGTCCAGACCGCTGCTGTAGGAGAAGTTCTCGTAATCGTAATCTTCCGCGCTGCCGTAAACAGCGGCGGCTGTGCTGGAAGCGGCAGAAGAAGAATCAGCGGACTTGGAGCAGCCTGCTGCGCCCAGCACCAGCGCACCGGCGCAGAGCAGGCAGACCGCCTTTGTGATGATCTTTTTCAAAATAAAGTTCCTCCTGTTGGAACACCGGCATCCCGCCGGGTTCAGATTCGGGTCGCATAGTACAGACCTTATTATAAAGGGCAAAAGTGAAAAAGAAAAGAATTTTGCAGAAATTCCACAAATAGAGCGCCGGGTTTGTCCGACTTTTGCGGGGCACCGGCCGAAAAAGCGGCTTTTCCGGTGGAAATGCCCGCCCGGTTCTGTTAAAATAAAGGAGATACGAGAAACCCCGGCCGCTCCCTTCCGCGGGAAGCGCCCGATACAAACGGAGGAACACCCCATGGATTACAACAAAGCCGCCCTTGAAATGCACGAGACCCACCACGGCAAGGTGGGCATTACCAGCAAGGTGGAGGTCAAGACCCGTGATGACCTGTCTACCGCCTACACCCCCGGCGTTGCCGAGCCCTGCCGCAAGATCAAGGAAAACCCCGACGATGTTTATAAGTACACCTTCAAGGGCAACATGGTGGCCGTTGTCTCCAACGGCACCGCCGTGCTGGGCCTGGGTGACATCGGCCCCGAGGCTGGTCTGCCTGTGATGGAGGGCAAGGCCGTGCTGTTCAAGGAGTTCGGCGGCGTGGATGCCTTCCCCATCTGCATCGACGCCCACGACGCTGCCAGCGTCATTGCTGCCTGCAAGGCCATTGCGCCCACCTTTGGCGGCATCAATCTGGAGGACATCAAGAGCCCCGAGTGCTTTGAAATCGAGGAAACCTTGGAGCGGGAGCTGGACATCCCGGTGTTCCACGATGACCAGCACGGCACTGCGATCGTGGTCACTGCTGCCCTCATCAACGCTCTGCGTGTGGTGGGCAAGAAGATGGAGGATGTGCACATCGTGCTGAACGGCCCCGGTGCTGCCGGTACTGCCATCATCAAGATGCTCATGACCGCAGGCGCAAAGGACATCATTGCAGTGGATCAGTTCGGCACCCTGTACAAGGGCTGCAACAGCGCCGAGGCCCACAAGAACTGGCTGGGCGAGGTGACCAACCCCCGCCAGATCAAGGGCGGCCTGAAGGAAGCCATCGAGGGAGCCGACGTGTTCATCGGCGTGTCCCGCCCCGGCATCCTGACCACCGAGCTGTGCAAGACCATGAACAAGGACGCCATCGTCTTTGCCATGGCCAACCCCACCCCGGAGATCATGCCGGACGAGGCCAAGGCCGGCGGCGTGCGGGTGATGGCCACCGGCCGCAGCGACTTCCCCAATCAGGTCAACAACGTGCTGTGCTTCCCCGGCCTGTTCAAGGGCGCACTCAGCGTCCGCGCCCGGGATATCAACAATGAGATGAAGCTGGCCGCTGCCTACGCCATTGCAGACCTTATCACCGATGCCGACCGCAGCGAGGAGAACATCATCCCCGGCGCGTTCGACCCCCGCGTGGCCGAGGCTGTGGCAAACGCTGTGGCAAAGGCTGCCCGCGAGACCGGCGTGGCCCGCCTGTAAGCGGAGGGCGTTTCCATGAGGACGATCACAGCACAGCAAATCACGGACACTGTGGCCCGCCTCTGCATCGAGGCCAACACCCGCCTGCCCCGGGACGTGCAGGAAGCACTGGACAAGGCCCGGGCCGAAGAGCCCTGGCCGCTGGCAAAGAATACCCTGGACCTGTTGTGGTCCAACCTGAGCGCCGCCAGAGAAAAAGACCTGCCCATCTGCCAGGACACCGGCATGGCCTGCGTGTTCGTGGAGCTGGGCACCGATGTCCACATCGACGGCAGCTTTGAAGCCGCCATCCATGAGGGCGTGCGCCGGGGCTACACCGACGGCTACCTGCGCAAGAGCATCGTGGCCGACCCGCTGCGCCGGGGCAACACCGGCGACAACACCCCGGCGGCTATCACGGTGCATCTGGTGGACGGCGAGGGTTGCCGCATCACGGTAGCACCCAAGGGCTTTGGCAGCGAGAACATGAGCCGCATCCAGATGCTCAAGCCCGCCGACGGCGTGGAGGGCTTCCGGAAGTTCGTGCTGGAGACCGTCCAGCTGGCCGGTTCCAACCCCTGCCCGCCCATCGTGCTGGGCATCGGCGTGGGCGGCAGCTTTGACAAGGTGGCCTATCTGGCCAAGAAGGCACTGCTCCGCCCGCTGGACGTTCCCAACCCCGATCCCTACTATGCCGGTCTGGAGCGGGAGCTGCTGACCGCCATCAATGAACTGGGCATCGGCCCGCAGGGCTTTGGCGGCCAGACCACCTGTCTGGGCCTTGCCATTGAGCAGATGCCCACCCATGTGGCGGGCCTGCCCGTGGCCGTGAACGTTTCCTGCCATGTCACCCGGCGCGCGTCGGCCCGGCTGTAAGGAGGGGCTTTGCAATGGAATACAGACTGACCACCCCCTGCACCGCCCAGGATCTGGCCCCCCTCAGGGCAG
>OHRA01000706.1_pt1 | contig 12327 bp, 9 predicted proteins | sample 1578241 | NCBI WGS metagenome assembly OHRA01 (sample SAMEA3879597, study PRJEB24766) | human gut metagenome | biome: human-associated habitat; feature: feces | place: USA | collected 1985/1987 | reverse complement strand
AAGCGGCACGCTTTATAACAGTAACATTATCTTTGCTCCTGATGGCAGCATTGCTGCTTTGCACCGCAAGCTTAAGCCTACAGGTGCGGAGCGCTTTGTTTGGGGTGATGCGGATAAGGCTTATTTTCCTGTGGTTGCTTCGCCGTGGGGACCGCTTGGTAATTTGATTTGTTGGGAGTCTTACATGCCGTTGGCACGTGTGGCTTTATACCAAAAAGGCGTCACGATTTTGATTTCCTGCAATACAAATGATAATCCTGAGTGGCAGGCTACTATTCAGCATATTGCGCTCGAAGGACGCTGCTATTACATTAACTGCGATCAGTTCTTCACTAAAGATATGTATCCTGCTGATTTGCATGCACAGGATGAAGTCGCTAAACTGCCTGAGCTTGTCTGTCGCGGCGGCAGCTGTGTGATTGATCCTTACGGACATTATGTTACGGAGCCTGTCTGGGATAAGGAAGCAATTATTTATGCGGATTTGGATATGGACAAGGTGCCTGCCAGCCGTATGGAATTTGACGCCTGTGGTCATTATTCACGACCGGATGTTTTGCAACTGCAGGTTAAAGAGTAAAGCTGTAGCGTAAAAAAATATAACAACAAACAAAAAACGCTTACGCCCCACGCATCAACGTGGGATGTAAGCGTTTAATTTGTTTGCGGTTATTCAATCAAACCCTTAGGAGAAATTACTTCGCCGTTATCAAAAGCAATATAGGTGACCTGAATTTTTACGGTTTCTTTGGTAATATCCAGATTCATCAGCTTTTTATCATCCGGCAGCATGGAATTCAGCTTTTTGCTGGTGGTGAGCTCCACAGCCTGTCCGGGGGCAATGCTGCCCTGATAATGCTCAGGATAGGAATAAAGCTGTTCGCCCTTATCGTTGAGCACGGTTACATCGTAATACATACGGTTGATAGCAACGTTGCTCATGTTTTTAGCCATAATGGTAGCAGTAAGCGTAGCTTTTTCTTCGCTGCCTGCTTTGTTATTATCCTTGTTCAGCGTCAGACGTTCGCTGGTTGCCTGCAGTGCTTTGTTCAGACGTTCCATAACAGGCTTATTCAGCAGGGCCTGTTTAGCACGTTTAGCTGCGTCCAATTGGACGATAAAGTCTGCCAGATTGCTGACTTTCTTAATCTGCCAATCACCTTTATCATTTTGCTGCATCAACAGCTCGGCAATAAAATCCTTATCCAGCTCATTGTTGTGCAGCACCAGCGTTGCTTTAGCTGTTTCGCCCTCATGCTTGCTGAGCTTCAGATCTTTGACAGTAAGGTTTTGAATGGGAATGTGGCGCTCAAGGTTACGCTTCATAGCATCGGGTACGGGATCGGCCGGCTGCTTAGGAGCATTGTCGGGCTTAGCGGCAATTTTGTCCAGGGCTTCCTGCGTCATCAGGTCTACTACCGAAGGCTTCAGCATATGCAGAATGCCGAGTGCGAACGGGTTGGAGAAAACATTATCGTTATTGATTTTGCTTTCTGCCTTGATGATGTCCTCAAAAGCGTTGTCCATAACAGAGGGAACATCAACGTAGCGTGAAAATTTTGCGCTGTCATGCTGCTGCAGTGCAACGCGCGCTTCGTTCAAGGCATAAGCCGGTGTACGGATAAAATAAAGAAAATAAAAGGCTGCGCCTGCAAGGGCAGCGAGCAGAATAAATACAACAAACCATTTCTTTTTGCTTTGCATGATTTTGACCTTCCTAAACTATATTAAAAGGCAATCGAAAAAATTCTTTGCCTGCATATATTGTAATCATCTTAAGGGCAGATTTCAATACCTACTACTAAAATATTTTATAAATTATTCCCTACTTCTTTCCGGGGGAAATGTTGCGGGAAGTGACTGTAATTAGGTATAATATAATGATAGACTGATTTTACACGGAGGTATTTACATGAGTGATAAAAATAAAACCTACTGTCTGATAAATTACGGCTGCCAAATGAATGAATCCGATACGGAGCATTATGCAGGACAGCTGCAGGAACTTGGTTATGCGCCTAATCCTGATTTTCATACCGCAGATATAATTATCGTCAACACCTGTTGCGTGCGCGAGAGCGCGGAAAAGAAAATTGCCGGCAAAATCGGCGAATTAAAGGCTGTAAAGCGTGCCAATCCGGATGTAGTTATCTGCGTTGCCGGCTGCATGGCACAGAAGGACGGCGAAAAGCTGCGCAAGAAGCATCCGCAGGTAGATTTGCTGCTGGGTACTGCTTACGTTAACGATTTTAAGCGTTTGCTGTTGGAATTTCTGGCAGAGCGTAAGGCTGCGGTTTATACCGATCTGACTATTCACCAAAGCGAGTTTGAAGGTCATATGGTACGCCAAAGCTCCTTTGCTGCCTGGATTCCTATTATGTATGGCTGCAATAATTTCTGCACCTACTGCATCGTGCCGTATGTACGCGGACGCGAGCGCAGCCGCAGCATCGATAATATTGTTGCCGAGATTGAGGCAGCAGTTAAAGATGGCTACAAGGAATTTACTCTGCTGGGACAAAACGTTAATTCCTATGGCAAGGATTTTGGCGACAAGGACGCTTTCGCTAAGCTGCTGCGCCGTGTGGATATTATTCCCGGCGTGGAGCGTATTCATTATATGACCAGCCACCCGCGTGATATGAGCGAGGAGGTTATCAAGGCTGTTGCAGAATGTGAGCACATCTGCGAAAACTTCCATCTGCCGTTCCAGGCAGGCAGCTCGGAGATTCTGCGCCGCATGAACCGCGGTTACACGAAGGAAAAATATCTGGAGCTGGTGAAGATGGTACGCAAGTATGTGCCGGACGCAACGATTACCACAGATATTATTGTAGGCTTCCCGGGCGAAACCGAAGAGGATTTTGAAGAAACTTTGGATGTCGTGCGTCAGGTTGGCTTTACCTCTGCTTATACCTTTATTTATTCCAAGCGTAGCGGTACACCTGCAGCCAAAATGGAAAATCAGGTGCCGCTGGCAGTGAAGAAGGAACGCTTGAACCGTTTGATGGCGCTGCAGAACGAAAACAGCCTGAAGTGCCATGAAAAGCTTGTAGGTCAGACTGTAGAAGTCTTGGCAGAAGGCCCCAGCAAGCAGAAAACAGTTTGGAACGGACGCACACGCACAGGAGTTCTGGTACTGTGGCCGATTGAAGATAAGCAATACGAGGTTGGACAGAAGGTTAATGTGCAGATTGAAGCTGCGCAGACCTGGCTGGTGAAAGGTAAGGCGGTTGATTAATGGCTGCTGCAAATGTTACGCCCATGGTACAACAATATATGGCGGTAAAGCAGGAGCATCAGAATGAGCTGCTCTTCTTTCGCTTGGGCGATTTTTATGAAATGTTTTTTGACGATGCTATCACAGCATCGCGTGAGCTGAACTTAACACTGACCAAGCGCTCCAACGGTATGGAGCATATGCCGATGTGCGGTGTGCCTTATCATTCTGTGGACGGCTATATCGCCAAGCTGATAAAAAAAGGCTATCGCATCGCCATCTGCGAGCAGGTGGAGGATCCCAAGCTAGCCAAAGGTATTGTCGAGCGCAAGGTTATTAAAATTATCACTCCGGGAACGGCGCTGAACGAACAGCTTTTGGAGGATAAGCATAACCGCTATCTGGTGTTTTTACAGCAGGCGCAGGAAAAGGGAATGTGCCTGGCAGCGGCCGATGTAACTACGGGCGAGTGCGAATGGTTTCTTGACCAAACTTCGGAAAGCTTTTTGAATATTACCGAGCAGCTTTACAGACTGCAGCCTGCAGAGCTTGTTGTTCATTTTACTTCTGATGAAATGAGTGAGAAGCTGCAGGAATGGCTGGCTGCAAGATTGCCGGAATGCGTCGTTACGCATTATGACGAGAGTACGCCGGAGGCTGATTATTTTACGCAGCACTTTGCCGGCAGTGACGTGCCGGATGAGGTACACAGTACGGTTGAGCTTTTGCTGCGTTATCTGCACGGAACGGTAATGGCCGATTTAAGCCATATTAACCGCCTGGTGCGGATTGAACGCAACAGCTTTATGAACCTTGATGTGACCGCTATCCGCAACCTGGAGCTGGTTCGCAATATGACGGATGGCTCGAAGCGCGGTACGCTGCTGCAGGTGCTTGATTTTACCAATACATCTATGGGTGCGCGCCGTCTGCGCAGCTGGATTGAAAGTCCGCTGCTGGATGTAGGCCGCATTTATGAGCGTCAGGAGGCTGTAGCCGAGCTTGCTGCAGCCGCAGAGCTGCGCGAAGCGATTGTGGCACAGCTGAAGGCAGTAGCGGATCTGGAGCGTATTGTCAGCCGTATTGAGGTGGGCAGTGCCAATGCCAGAGATTTGGTGGCGCTGCGTAATTCCTTAAGCGTGCTGCCGGGACTGAAGGGCATTTTGGAAGGCTGTGGCAGCGGACTGCTGCGCAAGCTGTGGAAGGGCCTGCATCTGCACGAGGAGCTGGCTGCAAGATTACAGCAGGCTATTGTCGATGAGCCGCCGTTTTCTGTCCGCGAGGGCGGTATGATTCGCACCGGCTATAATCAGGAGCTGGATGAGCTGCATCTGATTGCTGCCGACAACAAAACCTGGATGCAGAACTTTGAGCAGAAAATCAAAGAGGAAACCGGCATTAAAACCATGAAGGTTGGTTTCAATAAGGTTTTCGGCTATTATATCGAGGTAAGCAAGGGACAGAGCAGCAGCGTGCCTCCGTACTTTGTACGCAAGCAGACACTGGTAAACGCGGAGCGCTATATTGTTCCCGAGCTTAAGGAGTTCGAGAATAAGATTCTCGGTGCCAAGGAAAAAATCGAGCAGCTGGAATATTATCTGTTTGATGAGCTACGTACCTTGATTCGCGGCAAAATCAAGGAGATTCAGGAAACTGCCCGCGCCGTCAGCTACATTGATGTGCTGACAGGCTTGGCAGAGGCTGCCTATAAATATAATTATGTAAGACCTGAGCTGAATAATAACGGCGAAATCAAGATTGTTGACGGACGCCATCCCGTAGTAGAGCGCTTGCTGGAAAAGGAGATTTTTGTTCCGAACAATATCAATCTGAATAATACCGATGAACGCATGATAATTATTACCGGTCCGAATATGGCAGGTAAGTCAACCTACATGCGTCAGGTGGCACTGCTGGTGCTGATGACGCAAATTGGCAGCTTTATTCCTGCGCGTCAGGCGAGCGTTTGCCCGGTAGATAAGATTTTTACGCGCGTCGGTGCCAGTGATGACCTGGCAACAGGCCAGAGTACCTTTATGGTTGAGATGAATGAGGTAGCGCAGATTTTGAAATATGCTACGAAAAACAGCCTGATTATCCTTGACGAGGTGGGCCGCGGTACCAGTACCTTTGACGGCATGAGTATTGCCCACGCAGTTATGGAATATATCCATGACCGCATCAAGGCAAAGACGCTGTTTGCTACGCATTATCATCAGCTGATTGCTTTGGAAAATGTGCTGAGCGGTGTGAAGAACTATTCTGTTGCCGTTAAGGAAAGAGGCAAGGATATTATCTTCCTGCGCCGTATTGTACCGGGCGGAACCGACCGTAGCTACGGCGTACATGTTGCACGCCTCGCCGGTCTGCCGAAGAAGGTGCTGGAGCGTTCGGAAGAGCTGCTGAAGGAATATGATAATGACAACGGCCGCGTGCAGCAGCTTGCAGCTGCTGCAGCGCCGGATAATATGATGGGCTCGCTGTTTGGCAGTTCTATTGCCAATGAGCTCTTAAAGCTCGATGTTATGAGTATGACACCGATTGAGGCGATGAGCGCCTTGTATAAATTGCAGGATGAAGCAAGAAAGGAGCTGGGTAAATAATGGCAGAAGAGCATGCCGTCCGTTTGTTGGATACGAATACCGCCAATCAGATTGCTGCCGGCGAGGTTGTAGAAAAGCCTGCGTCCGTAGTAAAGGAATTGGTTGAGAACGCACTGGATGCCGGTGCGGATAAAATTGAAGTAACGATTTTTGCCGGCGGTACGGAATATATCAGAGTAACTGATAATGGTTGCGGCATGAGTGAGGCTGATGCCAAAATGGCTGTGCTGCGCCATGCCACCAGCAAGCTTACGAAAGCTGAGGATTTACTGAGCCTGAATACCTTGGGCTTTCGCGGTGAAGCCTTGCCCAGTATCGCCTCTGTTTCTAACTTTACGCTGCTTACCCGTCCGGAGAGCGAGGAATTCGCTACCTCCGTACATATCGACGGCGGCGAAAACACGGAGGTTACGGCAAGCGGAGGCAGTACGGGTACTACCGTAATTGTGGAGAATCTGTTCTTTAACGTGCCTGCACGCCGTAAATTCCTGAAAACCGTGAGCACCGAGGGACGTTATATCAGCGAGCTGTTGACAAGGCTGGCGCTCTCGCGTCCTGATGTACGTTTTAAGCTGGTGAACAATGATAAAGAGGTACTCAGCACTCCCGGTGACGGTGATTTGGAGCATGCGATTAAAGCACTGTATGGCAAGAATGTTGCCGAAAACCTTTTGGAGGTATCGCTGAACGATCCTAAGGTAAGAGTTAGCGGCTTTATCGGCAAACCCACGCTGCTGAAGGGAACACGCCAGTGGCAGACGTTCTTCGTTAACGGCCGCTGCATCGGCAGCAAGATGCTTTCCAAGGCTATGGATCATGCTTATCAGTCGCAGATTCCCAAAAGCGGCTTTCCTTTTGCTGTCATTAATTTAAAGGTTGATACAGCCAGCGTTGATGTTAATGTGCATCCGCAGAAGAGTGAAATCAAATTCAGTGATGACAGCCTTATTTACAAGGCTATGTATAAGGCGCTGACCGATGCGCTGACGAAGCCGATGAGCGCCCAAAAGACGCAGGTAACGCTGCTGCCGGATTCGGAACTGAATGTGTTTGTGAAGCCACAGCCGCAAGCTGTTTCTGTGCCGGTTACACCTGTACTGCAGCCTAAGCCTGCGTATCAGCCGCAGCAGCCTGTGTTCAAAGGCGGCGCGGAGCAGATTTTCAAAACGCCGGAGCGTAAGGAGGAGCAGCCTGCACCTGCTTCCGAAAGTTTGCTGGTGCCTGAGCAGCCTGCGCCTATTGTGAAAAAGGAGCAGGGAGAGCAGCAAGCAATGTGGCAACCGTTTGATGATTTTGCCCAAACCGCCGCAACAGTTTCCTACAGCAAGGGCTATCAGGAGCCTGTGTTGGAGGTACATGAGGCGCGCAGTGAATTTGCTAAGCCGCAGCCGGCGGAGGCTGCACCTGCGGCTGACAGGGAAACTATTGCTTTTACCGATACCGACAGTGGTATGGATACAATCTGGCCGATTGGACAGGTTGATAAAACCTTTATTATTGCCCAAAGCGAAACAACGCTTTATCTTATTGATCAGCATGCTGCCCATGAGCGTATTCTTTATGACAAGCTCGTGGCTTCGCATGAGCAGATTCCGTCGCAGCAGCTTTTGATGCCGCTTTATGTAGATATGGCTGCTGATGATATTGCGTTGATTGAGGAGCACAGGGACGAATTCCTTGCTTTGGGTGTGGATGCTGCCAGTGCCGGCGAAAGTTTGCTGCGCGTGAGCAGTTTGCCTGCGGATATCAAGGCTGATGCCGCTGAGGAGTTTATCAATGCTATCAGCAAAATGCTGCGGGAAATGCGTAATGTTAATGGCAGCGATTTGCGGCAGGAGGTACTGCACATGACTGCGTGCAAGGCGGCGATTAAGGCAGGACAGCTGCTGAATATGCGCCAGATGCGTCAGCTGATTATTGATTTGTGCAATACCACGCATCCGTTTACCTGCCCGCACGGCAGACCTTGCATGATTGAAATTGACAGCAATCAGCTGTATAAAATGTTTAAAAGGACGGGCTTTTAATGCTTACAGGCAAAATTGGCGTAACAACGGCCAGAAATGCGACAGGCAGCGCCGCTGCAGCCCAGGCCAGGGCCTGGGCGGAGCAGTTAGGTGCAATTTACGTAGAGCGACCGCATAATATGGGCGTAGATGAGCTTATGGCGCAATATGACCTGTCGGCGCTTGTTGTTGGCGAAAATGACGGTCCGCGTATTCACAGTGCCGCAGGCAGCTTTGCCTATCATCCGGGGATGGCGGTGCTGCGTCTGCAGCAGATGAAACGCGGTGCGACGGAGCATTTGCTGACGGCGTTGGACCTGCGTCCGGGGAAAAGAGTGCTGGATGCTACGCTGGGCTTGGCGGCTGATGCTGCCATCAGCTCCTATGCTGTCGGTGAGGCAGGAACGGTTGTTGGCTTGGAGGCTTCACCGCTATTGTATTTTGCCGTGAGCTATGGCTTGAAAAATTACGTTGCCGAGGATGCTGACCTGACGGCAGCACTGCGCCGGATTCAGCCGGTGCAAGCGTTGGCGGAGAATTATCTGGCGCAGTGTGTGCCGGACAGCTTTGACGTTGTTTATTTCGATCCGATGTTCCGCCATCCTGTCAACGGTGCCAAGGGCATGGAAGCATTGCGTCCGCTTTCCTACGAGGAAGCGCTGTCGGCAGAAACGCTGCAGCTTGCATTGCGTGTAGCGCCGCGCGTGGTTATCAAGGAGCGCAGCGAATATATTCTGCGCGAGTATGGCTGCGAGGAATTTATCGGCGGCAAATACAGCAGGATTAAGTACGGAATAATAAAAAGGTGATTTATGTTGCAAAAACCCAAGGTAGTTGTTATTTTAGGAGCGACAGCAACCGGAAAAAGTCATTGCGCTATTGAGATTGCCAAACAGTTTCAGGGTGAAATAATTTCCGGTGATTCAATGCTGGTTTATAAAAATATGAATATCGGTACTGCCAAGCCTACTGCTGAAGAACTGGCGGCTGTGCCGCATCATCTGGTGAATATTCTGCCGCCGGATGCATCCTTCAGCGTTGTGGATTTTAAGGAGCGTGCAGCTGCGCTGATTACGGAAATCAATGCGCGCGGACATCTGCCGATAATTGCCGGCGGTACAGGTCTGTACATAAAAGCATTGCTTGAGGATTATGCCTTTAACAATGCGGATGAGGACAGCGAGCTGCGCCGCAGGCTGGAGGCCGAGGCGCAGGAAAAGGGCGCGTTGGCGCTGCATGCGCGCCTGCAGGAGCTGGCACCGCAGGAGGCAGAGCGCATTCATCCCAATAATGTGCGTCGCGTTATCCGTGCACTGGAATCTGCTATGCAGGGCGAGGCTGTCAACCAATACGGTGCGCAGGAAAGTCCTTATGACGCTGTAGTTATCGGTTTGGAGATGGAGCGTCAGGCGCTGTACGAGCGCATCAACAGGCGTGTGGATTTGATGTTGGCAGCCGGTCTGGAGCAGGAGGTGCGCAGCCTGCTGGAGCAGGGAGTAGCGCCCGAGTGTCAGTCAATGCAGAGCATCGGCTACAGGCAAATGGTGTGGTATCTAAACGGCAGCATGGATTATGCTGCTGCTGTGGATAAGCTGAAGCAGGCAACGCGCAACTTTGCCAAGCGGCAGATTACCTGGTATAAAAAAATGCCTTATATTCACTGGCTGCATTTGGATGATGAGCCTGATTATAAGCAGGCAGTGGCAGAAATTTCCGAAATACTTGTAGAAAGTGGTATTTCGGTGTAAAATATAAGTATAAAGAGGAGTGTAGGTTTTTAGGAATCTGTACTTCCGGAGATAACGAAATGAGTAGGAGGGGCTTTTAATGATTACTTCAGTAAAACCCGCAATGAATTTGCAAGACAGCTTTTTAAACCATGTTCGCAAGGAAAACCTGGGTGTTATCATCTATCTGATGAACGGTTTCCAAATCCGTGGCTTAGTAAGAGGTTTTGACAACTTTACTGTTATTATTGAAAACGAAGGCAAGCAGCAGCTTGTTTACAAGCATGCTATTTCCACTATTTCTCCGGCAACTAATATTACTATTATGCAGCCTGAGAAAAAAGAATTTTAATAAAGTTATGATTACAAAGAAAAACGGCGCACAAGCGTTGTTTTTCTTTTTCTGAAAGAGATTGCATCCGGCAAAATTTGCAAGCGGCAAATTTGCGGGATGGAGGCAGGTTTTTATGTTTGACTATCTGGCCTTGTTTCAGGAATATCTGACGGTAGAGCTGGGACTGGCAAAAAATACACAGCTGGCGTATATGCGTGATTTGCGCCTGATGATGAAAAGCCTGCAGCTGAAGGCAGATGAGGAGCTGCTGCAGGTTTCGCGACAGCAGCTGATTGCCTATCTTGTGCGTTTAAAGCAGGAAGGCCGCGCTGCCTCGACGGTAGCACGCAAGCTGGCTTCGATTAAGGCGTTTTACCGTTTCCTGACGGCAGAGCGCTATATCCGCCGTAATCCTGCCGAGGTGCTGGAGGCGGCGAGCAGAGGATTACATTTGCCGAAGGTGCTGAGCGTTCAGGAGGTTGAAAGGCTTTTGGATGAGCCTAATTTGGGAACCTTAGACGGTTATCGCGACAAGACGATGCTGGAGCTGTTATATGCTACCGGCATGCGTGTGTCTGAGCTGGTAAATGTGCCGGTGAAGAATGTTGATATGAAGATGCAGTATGTCATTGTTATGGGCAAGGGCTCCAAGGAGCGTATGCTGCCGTTAGGCCGTACCGCACTGCATTATCTGGAGCATTATTTGTCGGTGGTACGCCCGCAGCTTCTGCATGGTAAGCCGGATGCGGCTGCAGAGCTTTTTGTAACCGGCTGGGGCGGGCCGATGACAAGGGAGCGTTTTTACGAAATTATTGTGGCATACGGCAAGAGTGCAGGCATCAGCAAGCGCGTTACACCGCATATGCTGCGTCATTCCTTTGCGACGCATCTTTTAAATAACGGCACCGACCTGCGCATAGTGCAGGAGCTTTTGGGACATGCAGATATTTCAACCACGCAGATATATACGCATCTTGATGTGGAGCGTTTGCGTGAGGTGTATGATAAAACGCACCCACGGGCTTAGAAAGGAGAACACCTATGACAAAAGCAAGCAAGAAAAAATCCTCCGGCAGTAAATATGCTGTACTGATTTTAACAGCGGTTATTGCGATTATTGCCATTGGCTGCGGACTTTTTTATGCCACCAGCAACAGCAAGAAGGATGTTTTGGACAAGAAGGGTGACGAGCCGCAGACGGTAAGTCTGCTGGATGAATCTATAGAGGCACAGCGTCTGTTGGATAATATTTTGCTGCAGAAAAATAATTGGCAGCTGATTGAAAACAATCATGGCAAAAAGGATGTTGAGGTTGAAGAATCCGGTGCCAAAGTGCAGATTAACCAGCGTGAGCTGGCAGTTGGCGTACCTTCCGGTACAAGCCTTGCCGGTGCCTGCGACTGGCTGCAGACAAAGGCTGAGCAGGCCGGACTGGTTTATATCAGCGGCAAGCCTGCCAAATATAAAAAATGGGATGCCTATAAGGCTGAAATTGGTATTAAGGTTAAGGCCGGTGCAGGCAGCAAGAGCTTTGTAACGGATACTGTGATTTTCTTCCATAACAGTAATCTGACCAAGCAGGATAAGGATGTTAAGGATTTACCGGAGCAAAAGGCAGAAGAGGAGCAGCAGGGGACCGTCAGGCAATTCAGAGGAAAAGTAGCCATCGTTATTGATGACTGTGGTTATGATATGGCGCCGGTGCGCAAGCTGCTGAATACCGGTCTGCCGTTCAGCTATGCGATATTGCCGTATAAGCAGTACAGCAGCGATGTTCTGGAGATGGTAAAGGCTAAAGGACGTGTGCCGATGCTGCATCTGCCGATGGAGCCTATTGACCGCAGTGCTATGAGCGAGGGCGCTGTTACTATTCGTACGGATTTGTCTGCGGCGGAGAAGCTGTCCTTGACGCGGCGTGCGCTTAACAGTCTGCCGGGAGTGATGGGTGTAAATAATCATCAGGGCTCGAAGGCGACTGCGGATAAGGATACTATGCGAGTTGTTTTGCAGGAACTGCGGCGGCAGAAGCTGTTTTTTGTGGACAGCCGTACAAATTCTGCTTCGGTAGCACGCAATATGGCGCAGCAGCTGGGAGTTTCAACTGCGCGCAATGATATCTTTTTGGATAACAGCTCTGACGTGCAGGCGATTCGTCAGCAGATATATAAGGCTTTCGCTATGGCGGAAAAGAACGGCAGCGTTATTGCTATCTGCCACGCCAGACCGAATACTGCCAAATGCTGGGAGATGTATGCGGCGGAGTTTAAACGGACGGGGATAACCTTTGTGCCGGTGACGGAGCTGCTGTATTAAATCAGTATTAGGTGTTTGATTCAACTTCTTTCATAACTGAAAGAAGTTGCCAAGAAAGGTTCGCGCCTAATAACTGCGCAACTAACATATCGTTCCGCTCAGAAAAAATTTTCCCGTGCCCGTA
>OHRA01000695.1_pt1 | contig 12433 bp, 10 predicted proteins | sample 1578241 | NCBI WGS metagenome assembly OHRA01 (sample SAMEA3879597, study PRJEB24766) | human gut metagenome | biome: human-associated habitat; feature: feces | place: USA | collected 1985/1987 | reverse complement strand
TTTGTCCCAGCGTTTTGAAGTTGCAGGGATGCTGAGAGATCAGAGAACGTATCTGGATATTGCTGAGAAGACGGGCGCTTCGACTGCGACGATCAGTCGTGTGAACCGTTCTCTGAACTACGGAAACGATGGTTACGATATGGTATTTAACCGTTTAAAAGAAGAGAAAAAAGAAGTGTAGTGCAGGAAAAAGACAGTCTGACGATGAAAAATCAGGCTGTCTTTTATTATTTTCTATTTGGATGAATCTTTCTTTTTTTCGGATTTGGATGAAGTTTCCTTTTTGGAAGTCTCTGTTTGATGCAGTTCATCAATCATACTTTCAATTACCATTTTCTTGATATAGACATCATAACTGAGAAGACAGATGAAACTGAATTTCTGAAGAAAACTGCGGTCCTCTTCCGGAAACTGTTCAAAGGTATGCTGGGCAATAAAATATTTCTTCCCCAGATCTTTCAATAACTTCCCGGATTCTTCTTTTTCCAGATGAAATACTTCATTATATACATCTTCCATATTAAAATCATCTTTGTTTCCAAAATAGCTGTCTGTGATTGGATTCAGTAAAGCCTGAATGTCACTGATGCTGAGAAGATTCTTAAAATAGTAGATGAAAAGCAAAGTCAGTACATGCTCCTTGGAGTACTTTTTCTTTTCCGGAGCAGGTAACAGATTATTCTTGGCATAATTATTGATCATGGTCTTTGTCAGGATCTTATCATCAGGGTAACGTTTGGTCGAAGCCAGCTGTTCATCCATAAAAGTAGTTACTTGATCCATGTAAAGATTAATATTCGGAACATCGCCGGGATGCACATAGCTTAAAGAAGAAAGTTCTTCTAAAATGCTGTTTAACAGATTACTTGTGTCTATATTCATGTTATCACCTCAATACATTTATTATATAGTATTTAAAACTAGATAGCAAGCAAAAGATAAGAAGGCCGGAAAATGTAGTTGACAAACAGGAACGTGTGTTTGATAATGGGAATACATTTACAGATATCTTTATAACTTTAAAGGAGTGGAAAGATGAGCATTTATGATAAATTAAATGAACCGCAGAGAGAGGCTGTTTACCATACGGACGGCCCTCTTCTGATCCTTGCCGGAGCCGGTTCAGGAAAAACAAGAGTTCTGACGCACAGGATCGCATATCTGATCGGAGAACGTGGCGTGAACCCATGGAATATTCTTGCAATCACATTTACGAACAAAGCGGCAGAAGAGATGCGCCAACGTGTGGATAATCTTGTCGGTTTTGGAGCAGAAAGTGTATGGGGGAGCACATTTCATTCTGCATGTGTGCGTATTTTGAGAAGATTTATTGACAGATTAGGGTATGAGAATCATTTTACGATATATGATACAGATGATCAGAAGACATTAATTAAGGAAGTCTGTCGGAAAGTAGATGTGGATACGAAAGTGTTTAAAGAAAGAAGTCTGCTTTCAGCAATTTCATCTGCCAAGAATGAGATGATCCTTCCGGATGAATTTGAACTGAATGCCGGAGGAGACTTTGCAAAGATGAAGATTGCTAAGGTTTACCGCGAGTATGAGGCGCAGATGAGAGCGAATAATGCGCTGGATTTTGATGATCTGCTTGTAAAGACAGTACAGCTTTTGCAGACACAGCCGGATGTGCTTGAGAGTTATCAGGAAAGATTCCGCTATATTATGGTAGATGAATATCAGGATACAAATACAGTCCAGTTTCAGCTGGTAAGCCTTCTTGCAGGAAAATATAAGAATCTTTGTGTCGTTGGAGATGATGACCAGTCAATCTACAAGTTCCGTGGAGCGAATATCCGGAATATTCTTGACTTTGAGCATGAATTTCCGGATGCAAAGGTGATCAAACTGGAGCAGAACTACAGATCTACAGGGAATATTCTGAATGCAGCGAACAGTGTGATCGCGAATAACCACGGAAGAAAGGAGAAATCACTTTGGACGGAGAACGGAGAAGGTGAACTGATCCGTCTGCGTCAGTTTGATACTGCATTTGATGAGGCGGATTTCATAGGCGAAGATATCAAAAATGCTGTCAGACAGGGAGGTTCCTATAATGACAGTGCAGTTCTTTATCGTACGAATGCACAATCCCGTCTGCTGGAAGAGAAATTTATTGCCATGAATATTCCTTATAAGATTGTCGGCGGTGTAAATTTCTATGCGAGAAGAGAGATTAAGGATCTTCTTGCTTATCTCAAGACAATCGACAATGGACGTGATGATGTTGCGGTTAGAAGAATCATTAATGTCCCAAAGAGAGGAATCGGTCTTACAACAATTAACCGGATTCAGGAGTCTGCAACAGAACGTGGAATTGGTTTTTATGAGGCATTACTGGCACCGGGGCTGATCGCAGGAGTGGGAAGAAGTGCAACAAAACTGGACTCTTTTGCGGCATTGATCGAGTATTTTAAGACGTTGGCAGAAGAGATGAACATCACAGATCTTTTACAGGAAGTGATTGAGAAGACAGGATATATAGAAAGCCTTGAAAATGAAGATAAAGAAGAGGCGAAAACAAGAAAAGAGAATATAGACGAGCTGATCAGTAAAGCGGCAACTTATGAGGAAAGTTGTCAGGATAAAGATGAAAAGGCAACATTGAGCGGATTCCTTGAAGAAGTTGCTTTGGTTGCGGATATCGACAGTCTGGATGAAGACCAGGAATATGTTGTTCTGATGACTTTACATAGCGCAAAGGGACTTGAATTTCCACGTGTTTATCTTGCAGGGATGGAAGATGGACTTTTCCCGGGATATATGAGTATTAATGCAGGAGACAGAGAAGAACTGGAAGAAGAGCGGAGACTTTGTTATGTTGGAATCACAAGGGCAGAGCAGGAACTGACTTTGACAAGTGCGCGCAGAAGAATGGTGCACGGTGAGACACAGTACAATCCGATGTCAAGATTTGTGAAAGAGATCCCGAGGGAACTGCTTGATACAGGAAACAAGAAGTTTACCCAGGAGACGGAGATGCCAGCACAGCAGAATACATATGCACGTGCCAGAGAAGCATTTCGGGCACAGGCATTTGCAGGAGCACTTGGAGGAATGACACCTGCAAAGAATCAGGGGGCGGGTAAGTCGCTTACAGGAAGTCAGGCACTGGCATCCCTGCAGAAGGGCAGTCAGCTGGCAGCAGGTGGGAATGGTCAGCTTGGTTATGAGGTCGGAGACCGGGTACGTCATGTGAAGTTTGGGGAAGGAACAGTAACGGATATCAAAGAAGGCGGACGAGATCATGAGGTTACGATTGAATTTGACAGTGTCGGAACACGCAAGATGTTTGCAAAATTTGCCAAGCTTGTAAAGGTATGAGAAAGTTATAAAAAAATGATAAATCAGTAGTAATATGAATCGTCAGGTGTTATAATAAACACAGATTATCTGTCACCGCAAAAGGTGAAGAAAGGACGTGTTAATATGAACAAGAGAATAGAAGACATCATTGCAGAAACAAGATTGAACGAGATTCTTCATAAGAATGAGGCTGAGAAGCAGAAGAACACAGTAATCTGGACACTGGCTATCATCGGAGCAGTAGCAGCAGTAGCTGCAATCGCTTATGCAGTATATCGTTTCGTATCACCGGATTATCTTGATGATTTTGAAGATGATTTTGATGACGATTTTGATGATTACTTCAGCGAGGATGATCAGGTATAATTCTTGAGTGAATTGCAAAAGTGCAGACAGGGTGAGAGAAGAAACCATCCTGTCTGTTTTTCTGTTAAAATAGATTAGAATTGATAGGAGATTAGGATGAAAAAAGGTCAGATCTACGAGGGTATTATTGAACGTGTAGATTTCCCAAACAAGGGGATTGTATTTGTTCCGGAGGAAGAACAGTATGTTACTGTGAAAAATGGGATTCCGGGACAGAAGATCCGTTTTATGATAAATAAATTTAAAAGAGGAAATGCAGAAGGAAGACTTCTTGAAGTGTTGGAGAAATCTCCATTAGAGACAAGAGAGCCGGTCTGTAGTATCTTTCCGGCCTGTGGTGGCTGTATGTATCAGACGATGCCATACGAAGAACAGGTGAAGATGAAAGAAGGGCAGATCCGCAGGATTATGGATCCGGTAGTAAAGGGCGAGTATCTTTTTGAGGGTGTGAAGCACAGCCCGAAGGAATTTCATTACCGTAACAAGATGGAATTCTCTTTCGGAGACGAATTCAAAGACGGTCCGTTATCTCTCGGTCTTCATAAAAAAGGAAGTACTTATGATGTACTGACAGCAGGAGACTGTCAGCTTGTCCATGAAGATATGGATAAGATTCTTCTTTGTGTGCTTAATTATTTCAAAGAAAGAAATGTAAGTTATTATAAGAAAATGCAGCATGTCGGTTATCTCCGCCATCTTCTTTTAAGACGAGGCGATACAACAGGCGAGATTCTTGTGAATCTTGTAACGACAACGCAGGAAGAATATGACTTAACTCCATTAGTAGAAGAACTTCTGGCATTAGAATTAGAAGGAAAGATTGTTGGAATCCTTCATATATTGAATGATTCTCTGTCCGATGTCGTGAAGAGTGATGAGACAAGAATTCTTTATGGACAGGACTTCTTTTACGAGAAGCTTCTTGGATTGGAATTCAAGATTACACCATTTTCCTTCTTCCAGCCAAACTCAAAAGGTGCAGAAGTGCTGTACGAGACTGTAAGAGAATACATTGGAGATATTGATAATCAGGTTGTATTCGATCTGTTCAGCGGAACAGGAACAATCGGTCAGGTGCTTGCTCCGGTTGCGAAGAAAGTGATCGGTGTCGAGATTATTGAAGAAGCAGTCGAGGCAGCAAAAGAAAATGCTGTCCGAAACGGACTTTCCAACTGCAGATTTATTGCCGGAGATGTGTTTAAGGTACTTGATGAGATTGAAGAGAAGCCGGATGTGATCGTACTGGATCCGCCGAGAGACGGAATTCACCCGAAGGCACTCCCGAAGATCTTGAATTATGGGGTGGATAAGATTGTATATATTTCCTGTAAGATGACCAGTCTGGCACGTGATCTGGAGATGATGCAGCTGGCGGGATATCGTGTGGAGAAGATGACGGCGGTGGATCAGTTCTGTGAGACCGTGCATGTCGAAGTCGTGTGTTGTCTACATCGGGTGAATTCGTAGAAGTCCTTAATTTCCGCGAAGACAATGAGGAGAGTTCCGAAGAAACAACTGGCTGTAAAGCCAGTGTTTATGCGGAATTTGACGAATGTACGCGATCTGAGAATTTCATAGAAATTCTCAGATTCAGGCACTTTGCGAGGTATATGAGTTTCACACCAACAGGCAAACAGGGCAAGAAAAAGCAGATTATGAATGGCATCGAAGTGTCAGTAGTATTGCATCTGGTATGAGGAAACACATTCGGATAGATTTCAGACTTCTGCCCATCTTTATACAATCTTAATTTCAAAACAAACTTACTTACGCCCATTTAATACAAATAAAGATAGAATAAAGGCAATATAAAAAAGAAATTAAGATTATGGGGATATAGTTATGCAACAGACAAACAGATCAAGACATCGACATATAACATCATTTCAAGTGATTAGTTTAGGGTTTTTATCCGTGATTCTCTTAGGCAGTCTGCTTTTGATGCTGCCGATTGCTACAAAAAGCGGTCAGTGTACCTCCTTTTTGGATGCTTTGTTTACCGCAACTTCTGCGGTTTGTGTGACGGGACTGGTTATTAATGATACGGCAACCTACTGGTCTTTATTTGGTCAAGGAGTTATTTTACTGCTGATTCAAATCGGAGGTATGGGAATTATTACGATTGCTATTGCGATTGCTGTTGTTTCCGGACGCAAAATCGGGTTGATGCAGCGAAGTACCATGCAAGAGGCAATTTCGGCTCCAACGGTGGGTGGTATTGTGCGGAGAACGCAATTTATTATTCGGACTACTATTCTTATCGAAATCATTGGTGCGGTTCTTTTAGCCCCTGTTTTTTGCAGGGACTTTGGGTTTTGGAAAGGAATATGGTATTCGCTGTTCCATTCTATTTCTGCTTTTTGCAATGCAGGATTTGATCTAATCGGTATAAGAACCCCTTTTTCCTCGTTGACCTCTTATTCTGTACAGCCGATTGTAAATCTTGTAATTATGATGCTGATTATTGCAGGAGGTATTGGATTCCTTACCTGGGAGGATATAAAGAATCATAAATGGCATTTCAAAAAATACCGAATGCAAAGCAAGGTAATTTTTATGGTAACAGGATTATTGATATTCTTACCGGCTCTTTACTTTTTTTATTTTGAGTTTTCAAATGTGCCTCTTATGGAAAGAGTGTGGGTTTCCTTGTTTCAATCTGTTACGCCGAGAACTGCAGGATTTAATACAGCAGATTTGACTTTACTCAGTGAAGTTGGGCAAATGCTTATCATTATGCTGATGCTCATCGGTGGCTCGCCCGGTTCCACTGCAGGTGGTATGAAAACGACAACTCTTGCAGTTCTCGTTTCATCGGCATTATCTGTATTTAGAAAAAAGGAACACACTCATTTTTTCGGCAGACAAATTCCGGATGGCACTATCAGAAATGCAGCTACGATTTTTTTGATGTATATCGTTTTATTCCTTGTCGGAGGAATGGTAATTAGCAGCACAGAAGATATTCCACTTATGACCGCTTTGTTTGAGACGGCGTCGGCAATCGGGACGGTAGGGTTATCGTTGGGAATAACTCCTGACCTGGGGCTTGTTTCCCATATAATCTTGATTTGCCTGATGTTTTTTGGCAGAGTGGGAGGATTGACCTTGATTTTTGCTACCATTTCTGAAAAAAAGCCTAACGGTTCAAAATATCCTCAGGAAAAAATTACAGTAGGTTAAGGAGAATAAAAAAATGAAATCAATATTACTTATCGGTCTGGGAAGATTCGGACGGCACATTGCTATAAAATTAGATGAATTGCATCATCAGGTGATGGCGGTAGATAAAGAAGATACTCGAGTTGATGCTGTACTTCCCTTTGTAACTAACGCTCAGATTGGGGATGCGACTAATGAGGATTTTTTAAGTTCGCTTGGTGTTGGGAATTTTGATGTTTGTATTGTGGCTATCGGAGATAACTTTCAGAATTCATTGGAAGTAACGTCCCTTTTGAAGGAACTCGGTGCAAGAATGGTGGTGTCTCGTGCCGCTCGTGATGTTCATGCAAAATTTCTTTTACGAAACGGCGCAGATGAAATTGTTTATCCCGAAAGGCAGCTTGCCGATTGGGTTGCGATCCGTTATAGTGCTGATCATATTTTCGATTACATAGAACTAGATGAAGAACATGCAATCTTTGAAATATCTATACCGGGAGAATGGATAGGAAAAACAATCGGTCAGTTGGATATACGAAAAAAATATGACATCAATATTATGGCGCTGAAAACAAATGATATTATGAATTTGAAAATAAGTTCCGATACGCAGTTGTTAAAGGGCAGTACCATGCTTGTTCTTGGGGAGACGAAACATATTCAAAAATGTTTTCATATTTAATTTTTGAAAGAAGTTGGTGATATGAAAGACTTTGTTTTACTTATAGTGGTATTGGTAGCATTTATTTATGGTTATTTTCTTATGGAAAAGCTGGATAAATTTCTCGAGGAAAATCAATCCCAAAAACTTATTTCAGATTCTAAGCTCAGGATTGGATTTGAAACACCTGCAATCATAGATTCTATTGCAGATCTATTAGAACAATTTTCAAGCGAATACCCAAACTATGAGCTGAACCTGTTCTACGGTTCTGTAAGTGAAATAATAAATGGGCTGGAAAATAATAAACTTGATTTTGGCTTTATCATAGAAAATTCCAACGATATTTTGAAAGATGAGTATTGTTCCTTATCCTTTCAAATAAAGCAAAGTGTCATTACTCCAGGCTCTATAGACATTGCGGTACATCCCATCAACACGATTGAGAAACCAGCGAGAGTGATATGGCAAAATGACATTAATTGTATGAAGGGTCTATTTGTCGAAAAATTGCGTGATTTTTCGGAGCGTTTTCTGCTTTCGGCTACACGCCCGAATGGAAAAAAAGAAGAAAAGGTGGTATAATCTTTATGCGATTTTAATGTCAGTGCTAAAATGCTTTTCTGAAATTTACGTATTATTCTATATAATGTTTTTGTACAAGGAGATGACCGTATGAGTGAAAGCAGACACAATCCGGATCAGTTATTAAAGGAAATCCAAGCTGATGAAGAAAACCGTAATAAAGGACATTTGAAAATCTTTTTCGGATATGCAGCTGGTGTGGGTAAAACCTACGCCATGTTAGAAGCAGCTCATATGGAAAAACAGCAGGGAATTGACGTGGTAGCCGGTTATGTAGAACCCCACGCACGTCCCAAAACAGCAGCTCTTTTGAATGGCTTAGAAGTTCTTCCTACAAGAGAAGTTTTTTATAATGGTATGATACTGGACGAATTCGACATTGGCATGGCGTTGAAAAGAAAACCACAGCTTATCCTTGTAGATGAACTTGCGCATACGAATGCCGAAGGATGCCGTCATGCAAAACGGTATCAGGACATTAAGGAACTTTTGAATGCAGGGATTGATGTCTATACGACTGTCAATGTTCAGCATATTGAAAGCCTTTGTGATACAGTTGCATCCATTACGGAAATTGTTGTACGGGAACGCATCCCGGATTCTATTTTTGATAATGCAGATCAGGTTGAATTAATAGATATTGAACCACAGGATTTGATCAACCGTTTGAATACAGGAAATGTATACAGACAGACACAGGAAAAACAGGCAGTAGAAAATTTTTTTACAATAGAAAATTTGACAGCTCTCCGGGAGATTTCACTGCGGCGATGTGCGGACCGGGTGAATATCCTCACAGAAAATACCCGCATAAAAAATCATGGAGATTATCACACAGGCGAACATATTCTTGTATGTCTATCTTCTTCTCCATCCAATGCGAAAATTATCCGTACCGCCGCAAAAATGGCTTCTGCTTTTAAAGGGGAGTTTACGGCTCTATTTGTAGAAACCCCAGATTTTTCGGTGATGAGCGAGGAAAATGTAAAACGCCTGCGTTCAAATATTTGTCTTGCTGAGCAGCTTGGGGCAAAAATAGAAACAGTTTACGGAGAAGATGTTCCGTTTCAGATTGCGGAATTTACTCGTTTGTCCGGTGTGTCAAAGATTGTGATCGGACGTAGTTCTGCTACAAAACGGCATTTGCTCAGCAAACCGACCCTGACAGAAAAATTGATTGATTATGCCCCTAACCTGGATGTGCATATTATTCCGGATACGGTTTCTAATGCGGCAGTGTATCAGTTAAGAGGGGGCAGGAAAAAGAATCATATCGTATTCTCTGTCACTGATACATTAAAATCTACTGCGATTCTGATTTTATCCAGTTTAGTCGGAATGATTTTCCAGAAATTTGGATTTGACGAAGCAAATATCATTACTGTTTTTGTTTTAGGTGTTCTTGTCACCGCTGTCATCACGAAACATCAGATATACAGCCTAATTTCCTCGATTGTAAGTGTTTTGGTCTTTAATTTCCTGTTTACGGAACCTCAATTTACCTTGCAGGCGTATGATCAGGGTTATCCTGTTACCTTTATTATCATGTTGTTGGCGGCATTTTTAACCGGTTCTCTTGCTATACGGATTAAAAACCAAGCAAAACAGGCGGCACAATCTGCTTACCGTACCAAAGTGTTATTTGATACAAACCAGCTATTGCAACAGGCAAAAGATAAAAATGAAATTGTATCTGCAACTTCAAATCAGCTCATTAAACTCTTGAGAAAAGATATCGTTTTTTATTTAGCTGATGGAGAAGTGTTGGATACGCCGCATATTTTTTCTGTAACTGAAGAAAATTTGGAATCGTGTATTTCCGAAAATGAAAAGGCCGTTGCCGGCTGGGTATTGAAAAACAATAAACGTGCCGGAGCTACAACAGGAACGCTTTCCAATGCAAAATGCCTGTACCTTGCTGTTCGCAGCAGCAGTATGGTATATGGAGTTATTGGAATCGTGATGGGGGAAATACCTCTTGATCCATTTGAAAACAGTATTCTACTATCCATTCTCGGAGAATGTGCCCTGGCTTTGGAAAATGAGAAAAATGCCCGTGAGAAACAGGAGGCGGCCATTCTTGCAAAAAATGAACAGTTGCGAGCGAACCTGCTGCGTGCTATTTCACATGATTTGAGGACACCGCTGACATCCATTTCCGGTAATGCCAGCAATCTTTTGTCCAACGGCGATTCCTTTGATAATGATACAAAAAAGCAGCTGTACATGGATATTTATGATGATTCCATGTGGCTGATTAACCTTGTAGAAAACTTGCTGGCTGTAACCCGGATTGAAGAAGGACGGTTGAATCTCCGTATAACGGAAGATTTGATGGATGACGTGATCACAGAAGCGTTACATCATATTAACCGAAAGAGTGAAGAACATCATATTTCCGTTGAAAGCAAAGAAGAATTTCTTCTTGCAAAAATGGATGCAAAGCTTATTGTTCAGGTAATCATCAATATTGTTGATAATGCTATCAAATATACACCTAAAAACTCTCATATTGTTATTCGGACAGAAAAGCGGGGAAAACAAGCAATCGTATCTATATCGGATGACGGAAACGGAATTGCTGACGAAATAAAGCCACGGATATTCGACATGTTCTATAGCGGTGCAAATCAAATTGCAGACAGCCGCCGAAGTTTAGGACTCGGATTATCTTTGTGCAAGTCCATTATTAACGCCCACGGCGGAGAACTTACTGTTTCAGATAATCTGCCGCACGGAACAGTATTTACATTTACATTACCGGCAGGGGAGGTCAAAGTATATGAATAAGTCACTAATATTAGTTGTAGAAGATGACACATCTGTCAGAAATTTAATTACAACAACCTTAAAAACGCACGAATACCGATATCTGACGGCACCCGATGGTCAATCGGCAATTTTAGAAACATCTTCACACAATCCTGACATTGTTTTACTTGATTTAGGACTTCCTGATATAGACGGTGTTGAGATTATTAAAAAAATCCGTACTTGGTCAAACATGCCAATTATCGTAATCAGTGCTCGCAGTGAAGATACCGATAAAATTGATGCGTTGGATGCTGGCGCAGATGATTATTTAACAAAGCCATTTTCTGTTGAGGAACTGCTTGCCAGACTACGAGTCACGCAAAGAAGGTTATCGATGATGCAAAAAGTATCCCCTGCCGAAGCGGTTGTTTTTGTAAACGGAAAACTTCGTGTAGATTATGCTGCAGGTTGTGCTTATTTGAATGAAGAAGAGTTGCATTTAACACCTATTGAATATAAGTTGCTTTGCCTGTTGACAAGAAATATAGGAAAAGTTCTGACCCATACTTTCCTTACGCAAAGCATTTGGGGAAGTAGTTGGGATAATGATATTGCTTCCCTTCGTGTGTTTATGGCAACACTTCGTAAAAAAATCGAGAAAGAACCAAACTCTCCACAATATATCCAAACACACATTGGCGTGGGGTATCGGATGCTGAAAGTTGATTGAACTTCACAACACCATCCCTTCGGCACTTCAAACGGTATCTCGTCCTCAATAAATTTTACAGTTCCATCCTGAAACTTCTCATAATGCAAATTATTGACACAAGTAGTAAACTTAAGGTACCTTCGTGGAAAATAAAAAAGTGGAGCCCACGCATGGAACTTAAACAGCCGGTGCAGCAAATGGCAGAAAGAAGCGTTGAGCTGATTAAGAATAAAATTGACGGCAAGGATATAGATACACTGACTGTGCTGCCGGTTGAATTTGTAGATGGCGGAACAACAAGATAATAAATAAAATGTAAAAGCCAAAAGCCTTATACTTATATGATGTTAGCATAATTTAACAAATAAATGAAACGTGAATGCGGATAGTGTTTCATTTTATGCAGACGGAAAAGCGCAGATGGATATCGTTAAATATAATCTGGATTAATGGAGATGATGTGATATGAAAAAATATGATGTTACAGCTTGAGGATGCTATCACAGAGGTTGGTAAATAATTAGAAAGAAAAGGCATAGGCGCAAAGCTTATGCCTTTTAAGGGGAGAAATATACACATTAACGCACAAAAAATTTAATGTTCCGCCGGACCCGTTGTATGTTCCGTTACAGGTAGGGAGTGAAGAAAAAGAGGACCTTGGGTATCTTTGCGATAATACCGGGGAGAATATTTCCGCTTTGAATTGTTATTACAGTGAATTGACAGGCCTGTACTGGATCTGGAAGAACGATCATGAGACGGAATATGTGGGAACCTGTCATTACCGGAGATTCCTTTTGAATGAACAGGAAAAGATTTTTACAAAAAGAGAACTGGAAGAGAAACTGCGGTCATATGACTTGATCACA